>Ga0210081_1000071_pt1 | contig 22324 bp, 21 predicted proteins | sample White_ThreeSqA_D_FD_185589 | JGI IMG/M metagenome (GOLD analysis project Ga0210081, IMG submission 185589) | Wetland microbial communities from the San Francisco Bay, California, USA, that impact long-term carbon sequestration -... | ecosystem: Environmental > Aquatic > Marine > Wetlands ...
CCGCCGCTGGTCACGACCCGGTCACCGTCGAGCCTGGTGCCGGCATGAAATACTTTTTGCGTCGGGCCATCCGCCTCGCCAAGGCCATCAATCGTCATGCCTTTCTCGTAGGCGTCGGGATAGCCGCCGGCGGCCATCACGACACCGAGTGCCGCGCGCGGGTCCCACTCGGCCTGCACACCGGCCAGCGTGCCGTCGAGCGTGGCCTTGCAGATGCCGGCGAGGTCGGATTTGAGACGCATCATGATGGGCTGCGTTTCGGGATCGCCCATGCGGCAGTTGAATTCGATGACCTTCGGCGTGCCGTCGGCCATGATCATCAGGCCGGCATACAGGAAACCGAGGTAAGCGTTGCCGTCCGCTTTCATGCCTGCCAGCGTCGGACGGATGACGCTGTCGAGAATCCGCTGTTCGATCTCGGCCGTGACGACCGGTGCCGGTGAATACGCGCCCATGCCGCCGGTATTCGGACCGACGTCTCCTTCATCACGCGCCTTGTGATCCTGGGACGTCGCGAGCGGCAGTATCGTTTCGCCGTCCGTGATTACGATAAAGCTGGCTTCCTCGCCATCGAGATACTCCTCGACAACGATGCGTGCGCCGGCCTCACCGAAACTGCCGCCGGAGAGCATATCGGTCGCTGCCTGTTCTGCCTCGGCGAGCGTCATCGCGACGATAACGCCCTTGCCGGCGGCGAGACCGTCCGCCTTGATGACGATCGGTGCGCCCTGTTCGCGGATGTAGTCGAGTGCCGGCCCGAGTTCTGTGAAGTTCCGATAGGCGGCGGTGGGGATGTCGTGCCGCGCCAGGAAGTCTTTGGTGAACGCCTTGGAGCCTTCCAGTTGCGCGGCCGCCGCGCTCGGGCCGAAACACGCCAGGCCTGCGGCGTCGAAGCGATCGACGATGCCTGCGACCAGCGGCGCCTCGGGGCCGACGATCGTGAGATCCACGGCTTCGTCGCGGGCGAGTGCCGCGAGTCCGTCGATATCGTCGGACGCTACCGGAATATTGCGTACACCGGGCTCTGTCGCGGTACCGGCATTGCCAGGTGCCACGAGTACTTCGTCAACGTTACCGGATCGCGCGCATTGCCACGCCAGTGCGTGTTCGCGGCCGCCGGATCCAATGATCAGTACTTTCATAGGTCTTCCGCATCAATGCCGGAAGTGTCGCATGCCGGTAAAGACCATGGCCAGACCGTGTTCGTCCGCGGCCTGTATGACTTCCTCGTCACGCATCGATCCGCCTGGCTGGATAATCGCAGCGATGCCATGTTCGGCGGCAGCATCGATACCGTCGCGGAACGGGAAGAAAGCATCCGAGGCCATGACGGAGCCGGTTACGTCCAGGCCCTCGTCGGCCGCCTTGATCGCAGCGATTTTCGTTGAGTAGACGCGACTCATTTGGCCTGCACCGACGCCGATCGTCATGTTGTCCCGGCAGAAAATAATCGCGTTCGACTTCACGAACTTGACGATCGCCCATGCGAACAGCATGTCGCGGATCTGGGCTTCCGTGGGCGCCTTCCTGCTGACCACCTTGAGATCGTCTGCGGTAATTCGCCCGAGATCGGTGGTCTGTACCAGCAGCCCACCGGAGACCTTCTTGAAATCAAAACCGCTTGCAGCGGACTCACCACGGTCACTTACTTCGAGAACGCGCACATTCTTTTTCTCTGCTGCGATGGCGGCGGCAGCGTCCTCGACGCCAGGCGCGACGATGACTTCGACGAATTGCCGGTCGATGATCGTCCTGGCCGTTTTCGCATCGAGCGGCCGGTTGAAAGCGATGATGCCGCCGAATGCCGACGTCGGATCGGTGCGGAACGCCTTGTCATAGGCTTCCCCAATGCTGCCGGCCACTGCCACGCCGCAGGGATTGGCATGCTTGACGATGACACAGGCAGGGTCGGTGAACTGCCTGACACATTCCAGTGCTGCGTCGCTGTCGGCGATGTTGTTGTATGACAAGGCCTTGCCCTGCAGTTGCCGGGCGGTTGCCAGCGACCCGACCGGCGCCTGCTGGTCAACATAGAAAGCGGCTTCCTGGTGCGGGTTTTCCCCGTAGCGCAGCTTTTCCGAGAGCGCGCCCGCATACAGGAAGCGTTCACCGAGCACGTCGTCGTCGAGAGACCGGGACAGGTACGTGGTGATCGCCGTGTCGTAGGCGGCCGTATGCGCGTAGGCCTTCGCCGCCAGTCGCCGTCGGTCCGCGAGCGTCAGGGCTTCGTGCCGCAGTTGTTCAAGCACCATGTCGTAGTCGTCCGGACTTACGATGACGGCAACGCCGTCATGGTTCTTCGAAGCTGCACGGATCATCGCCGGTCCACCAATATCGATGTTCTCGATCGCATCATCGATGGTTGCGTCGTCGCGCGCGATCGTTTGTTCGAACGGGTAGAGATTGACGACCAGGAGGTCGATAGGCTCAATGCCGTGTTCTTCCATCACGGCCTCGTCGATTCCCCGGCGTCCCAGCAAGCCGCCATGAATGACCGGGTGTAACGTCTTGACACGGCCGTCCATGATCTCCGGGAAACCCGTTTTTTCCGAAACTTCGATGACGTCGAGGCCGGCTTCCCGTAATTGCCTGCAGGTGCCGCCGGTCGACAGCACCTCGATACCGAGTTCGGCGAGGCCGCTTACAAAAGGGATCAAACCACGCTTGTCAGAAACACTGACCAGCGCGCGTCTTACGTTGAACATGAATGCACCTGGGACGGAAGAGGAGATTGGGGGCGGGCCCTACTTGGTAATAGCGTAACTCTTGAGTTTCTTGCGCAAGGTGCCGCGATTGATGCCCAGAATGCCGGCAGCCTGGCTCTGGTTACCTTGCGTGTAATCCATGACGGCTCGAAAAAGTGGCCGTTCCACCTCTCCAATAACGAGTTCGTAGAGGTCGCCGGGCCGATCACCGTTCAGCGAGCTGAAATACTGGTCAAGCGCTTCTTCGGTGTGCTTGCAAAGCGGTTTCTTGTCTCTCCAGGATTCGAGATTCTTCTTCTTTTGCTTCTGGGCCACGGTGTTTAATCCCTGATGCGCTTGCGCTCTCTTGGCGCAAATCGAACTCCCCAACTTCGGACAGTCAAGCGGCCAGGGAAACACCTCCGTCCTCTCGATCGAAGTATTCCTGCGTCAGCCTGATCTGTTCCGAAGCACTTGTGACGCGCACTACCCGGTGACGAAATTCAGCGGCATTTGCCAGGCTGTTGCAGTACCAGGTGAGGTGCTTGCGAGCCACTCGAACCCCGGTTGTTTCCCCATAAAACCGGTGTAGTTCGTCCAAGTGGCCGAGCATGATATCACGCAAATCATTTTTTTCTAGTTGCGGTTTTTCCGCATGCGGATCGAGAATCATTCCAAGCTCGCGGAAGATCCACGGCCGTCCCTGTGCGCCGCGCCCGATCATCAAGCCGTCTGCATTAGTTAGACGCATTACTTCAAGCGACTTCTCGGAAGTTGTTATATCTCCATTTGCAATGACCGGGATTTTCACGCTCCGCTTGACCTCGGCAATGGTCGCGTACTCCGCCGATCCCTGGTAGCGACATGCCCGTGTGCGGCCATGCAGCGCCAGTGCCTGCACGCCGGCTTGCTCCGCAATACCGGCAATGCGTACCGCGTTACGATGCTCCGGGTCCCAGCCAGTGCGGAACTTGAGTGTTACCGGGACGGCGACGGCGTCGACCACGGCATCGAGTATGCTGCGGACCAGGTCTTCGTCGCACAGCAGTGCCGAGCCCGCGAGCTTCCTGAGTACCTTTTTCGCCGGGCAACCCATATTGATGTCGATGATCTGGGCACCGCGCGCAACGCAGGCCCTGGCGGCGAGCGCCATCTGGGCGGGGTCGGAGCCGGCAATCTGGACAGCAACGGGCTCGGCGTCGAGATCGAGGTCGAGCCGGGCGCGCGACTTGGGAGTCTGCCAGAGGCGGGTGTCGGCGGTCGTCATCTCGGAGGTGGTCATTCCGGCACCGAATTGCCGGCACAGCCTGCGAAACGGCGCGTCGGTGACGCCGGCCATCGGCGCCAGCACGAACGGGCTCGGCAGCGTGTAGGGTCCGATTTTCAGGGGTTCAGGCAGCATGGCGCGATTCTACCGCAGGATCCCCCTGCCCGGACGGCAAGCGGGAATGCGTGCAGAACGGAGTTACTTGAAGTTTTCGTCGGCGCAGCGCAGCTGCCCGCCGGTGAGGCGATAGCAGACATTCAGCTTGAACCCGGTCGCCTCGGCCGAGGGCGACGGAATCGAGATCACCGCGTTGAACGTATTACCGGGCTCTACCAGCTTGCTCGGGTCGAGATCGCTTGGCAGGTAGTCCGCCGGATCCAGCATGCGGCTCGCGAGTGTTTCTTCGAAGCGGTCGGTCAGCGATATGCTGATCAGCGGATAGGGTAGTGGCCGGTCCGACTTGTTGCCGAGCCGCGAAAAGATGGTCAACTCTTCGTCATTCTCGTCGGTGTTACCCTTGGTCGCTTCGAACCGCCAGCCCTTGATGTCCCACGCAGGCGACAGCGGCTGCCCGATCGCCCGGTACACCGGCGCGATGACCTTGTTCACCGTCGGAATAGTGGCCAGCGCGTCGCGCGACTGGTGTACGGCTTGCAGGCCGAGTAACAGGACCAGCAAGACGCTGGCGGCAATCATGCCCCAGCGCCTGTTGCCCTTGTTGGCAGCTTTTTCAGCTTCCCTGGCTGCCGCAGCCTGCCGCGCCAGTTCGGCAGCAGCGGCGGCATCGGCAGCACGCTTGTCCTTGTCGCGGGCGTCGCGAAAACCCTCGCCTTCCATGATGATTGTTTCGAAGCCGGCCGTCTGCGCCAGAGGCGGGATGTCATCATGGGTGTCGTCGTGTGCTTTGGCTTCGACGCGGTCTTCCGGGATGACTATGGTCGAGGCGAAACCGTCCTCGTCCTCGACGGCGAATGCCATCAGGTCCTGGTCGATCATCATGTTGATGGTTTGTTCTTCTTCGGTGAGCGGCGGGATATCGACCTCGGCGGGCGGGGCCACGAGTGGTTCGTCGTCATCACTTTCATCGTCGAGGAAGTCGTCGAAATCGAGTACGTCGTCTTCGCTCGCAATTGCGTCGTCAATCAGGTCGAGTTGCGTGATCTCGTGCAGGGCGTCATCCGCTGGCTCGTCATCGGTGAGGTCCAGCGCCACGTCGAAACCGCCGTCGTCATCGGCGAGGTAGGTGTCGTCCGCCTCGTCTTCGTCATCGCTATCGGCGAGGTAGGTGTCGTCCGCCTCCTCTTCGTCATCGCTATCGGCGAGGTAGGTGTCGTGTTCCTCGTCTTCGTCATCGTTATCGGCGAGGTAGGCTTCGTCTTCGTCGTCTTCCTCATCGTCATCCGCAAGGTAGATCTCTGCTTCGTCGTCATCCTCGTCTTCGTCGGCCAGCAACTCGAACTGGTCTTCGAGGTCCGGTTCTGCAGCCAGCAGCTCGAAGTCGTCTTCTTCCTCGTCCATCGATTCCGCAACCAGCGACCCGGCATGATCCGCGGCTTCGTGCACACCCGTGAGGTCGATGCCCATGGCTTCGGCCTGCAACGCGAACTGCGTATCCATGTCGAGCGGAGTTTCAGCGGCGACGGCCTGTCCTTCAGTCGCTACTGTATCTTCCGCTGTCACTTCGGTGGCGACCGGTTCAGCGGTTGGCTCCCCGACCATCTCTGCGAGTTCGCCGAATTCGTCGAGCAGGTCTTCCCACTCGTCCGGATCACCGAGCGCTATATCCGGCTGCGGCTCGTCATCGGGGATCTCGAATTCCGGTGGTGGAGGTGGTTCTGGCGGGGCTGCGGCGGCCGGACCCAGGTTGTCGAGGTCGAAGTCGTCAGGTAACGGCGTGTTGTCGTCAAAACGCAATTCCTCGACCGGGGTCTGGTCGGGGGCGTTCGCTTCCTCCGAAAAAATCTCGGTGGCCTCGACCTTGTTGGGTGTTGCGGTCAGGAATTCATCGACCGGCGTCGGCGAATCATCGAGGAATTCGTCTATGATCGAAGCGTCGAGATCGTCGTTCGCTTCGTCAAAAATCGCGTCGCCCGCGGCTGGCTCGGCGGCCTCGTCTTCGTCCAGTACGCGCCACTCTACCCCGGTGTCTTCGATGCGAATGTTGGAGCCGGCGAGCTGATCCAGCGTCTTCAGGAGAGCGGCGCTTTGTGCCGCGGAAATCGACTTGGGCAAGCCGCCACCGTCGTCCAGCGGTTCGGGTTTGAGCTCCGGCAGCGCGGCGTCGGGTTCCTTGGGAGCGGACCGTGCCGGCCTGGACTCGGACAGGTATTCGAGCGCATTGAACGCATTGCCGCAGCCGCCGCAACGAACCTTGCCGGCGGCCTGCTTCAGTACTTCCGCGGTAACGCGAAATGCTGTGCTGCAATCTGGGCACTGCGTATACATCGGTGGTCCAGCCCTACTTCTTCGTACCTGTTAATCGTGACCAAATCTGGCCATCCTGCTCCCGGAACACCGGTTCGTCGAACCGGATCCAGGGCTGATATGCGGCCATTACCTCGGGCGCTTGTTCACATAATACGCCGGATAACGCAAGCATACCGTCGCGCGAGACCATTGATGTGATGGATTCGGCAAACTGGACAAGTGGTCCGGCCAGAATATTGGCAACGACGACGTCGAATTCGCCGCTGAGGTCCCCGGCACTGCCGAAGACCGCCAGTTCCTGCCCGATCCCGTTGTCGGTGGCGTTCTGGCGTGTTGCGGTCACGGCCTGCGGATCGATGTCCATGGCGGTTGCGCTGCGACACCCCAGTTTGAGCGCAGCGATGGCGAGGATCCCGGATCCGCAGCCATAGTCCAGCAGGGATGCACCCCAGAGGGGCAGCCCATCGAGCCATTCGAGGCACAGGGCGGTTGTCGGGTGGGTACCCGTGCCGAATGCGAGCCCCGGGTCCAGCCGCACGATCACGGCATCGTCGGCCGCGATCGTGCTGCCGGTGGGACAGATCCAGAGCCGCCTGCCGAATCGCATCGGACCGAAGTCCTTCAGCCACTCGCGCTCCCATTCCCGCTCGGCGAGTTCTTCGATACGGTGTGGCGGCAGCGCCGCGAGGTGCAACTCAGCGGCCAGCGTCGCCAGGCACGCGTCGAGATCGGCGTTGTCGTCGAACAGACCGGTGATCAGCGTGTCGGCCCACAGCGGGGTTTCGCCGGGGCCTGGCTCGAGTACCGGGTTGTCGCCGGCATCGCTGAGCGTTACCGAGAGAGCGCCGCAGCGGGTGAAGATGTCCTCGACGACGGCCGAATCGAGCTGGCCCAGACGCATGACTAACTGCCGCCAGCTCACCGCAATCACGCTCAGCTTCAGGTCAGTCCGAGGCGCTTTTCGAGATAGTGGATATCGGTGCCACCAGCCTGGAATGCCGCATGCTGGAAGATCTCCTGGTGCAGTGGCACGTTGGTCTTGATGCCCTCGACGACGATCTCGCTCAACGCGCTGCGCATACGGGCGAAAGCCACTTCGCGCGTTGCGCCGTGCGCGATCAGCTTGCCGATCATCGAATCGTAGTAGGGCGGTACCTTGTAACCACTGTAGACGTGGCTTTCGACACGGATGCCGGGGCCGCCGGGCGAATGCCACAGGGTCACCAGGCCCGGGGAGGGCATGAAGCTCTTCGGATCTTCGGCGTTGATACGGCACTCGATCGCGTGGCCGCGGATCACGATGTCTTCCTGCGTGTAGCCGAGTTTCTCGCCACTCGCGATGCGCAGTTGTTCGCGCACGATGTCGACGCCGGTGATCATTTCGGTCACCGGGTGCTCGACCTGCAGGCGTGTGTTCATCTCGATGAAATAGAACTCGTCGTTCTCGTACAGGAATTCGAAAGTGCCGGCGCTGCGGTAGCCGATTTCCTGGCAGGCCTTGACGCAGCGCTCGCCGATACGTTTGCGTTGTTCCTCGGTGATTCCCGGCGCAGGCGCTTCCTCGATGACCTTCTGGTGGCGGCGTTGCATTGAGCAATCGCGCTCGCCCAGGTGAATGGCGTTGCCGTGATTGTCGGCGAGCACCTGGAACTCCACGTGTCGCGGCTTCTCCAGGAACTTCTCCATGTAGACGACATCGTTGCCGAATGCGGCACGCGCTTCGGCCTGGGTTACCGTGATGGCGGCAATCAGGGAGGCCTCGGAGTGCACGACGCGCATGCCGCGGCCACCACCGCCGCCGGCTGCCTTGATAATGATCGGGTAGCCGATATCGCGTGCCATGCGCAGGTTCTCGTCCGCGTCGCCACCCAGCGGGCCGTCCGAACCCGGTACGCAGGGAACACCGGCCTTCTTCATCGCGCGGATGGCGGACACTTTGTCGCCCATCAGGCGAATGGAGTCCGACTTCGGGCCGATGAACGTGAAACCGCTCGATTCGACGCGCTCGGCGAAGTCTGCGTTTTCGGAGAGGAAGCCGTAGCCGGGGTGGATGCCGGTCGCATCGGTTACCTCGGCCGCGCTGATGATAGCCGGCATGTTGAGGTAGCTTTCGCTGGATTGCGGCGGACCGATGCAGACTGTCTCGTCCGCCAGCAACACGTGCTTCAGGTTGTTATCGGCGGTCGAATGGACGGCGACGGTCTTGATGCCCATCTCGCGGCAGGCACGCAATATGCGCAAAGCGATCTCGCCGCGATTGGCAATAACGATTTTATCCAGCATGTCGAAGGACTCGCTCAGTCGCCGTGGCGCTGATCGATAACGAACAGTGTCTGCCCGAACTCGACCGGTTCACCGTTCTGGATGCGGATCGATTTGATCACGCCGGAAACATCGGACTCGATCTGGTTCATCATCTTCATGGCCTCGATGATGCACAGCGTGTCGCCCTCACTGACACGGTCCCCGACCTGGACGTACGGCGCCGCGCCGGGCGACGAGGCGGCATAAAAGGTGCCAACCATCGGAGCCTTGACTTCGAAGCCGTCGTCTTCCGCCGGAGCGGCAGGTGCGGCAGCTGCGACAGGTACAGCCGCTGCCGCGGCAGCGGCGGGCGGTGGCGGCGCGACAGCGGGCGCAACCGGGGCGCCGGTTGAGTAGCGGCTGATACGCACCGAGTCCTCTCCCTCGGTGATTTCGATTTCAGCGATGCCGGAATCGTCCAGAAGTTCTATAAGTTTTTTGACTTTTCTGATGTCCATTTTCTAATCCTCGGCCTGTGCGACGAAGTGACTGGCGGCCTGCAACGCCAGCTCGTAGCCAAGTGCACCGAAACCAAACAGGCAACTGATTGCGATATCACTGAAAAAACTGCTTTGTCGAAATTCCTCGCGGGCAAACGTATTGCTCAGGTGAATTTCGATGAACGGAATTTCAACCGCGAGCAATGCATCACGAAGAGCGATACTGGTGTGCGTGTAGGCGCCCGGATTCAGGATGATGAAGTCGACGCCTTCGGCGGCGGCCTGTTGCACGCGATCGATGAGTTCGTGTTCGGCATTGCTCTGGAAACAGACCAGGTGGTGGCCGAGTTCCCCGGCGAGTTCGGTGCACCGCGCCTCGATGTCCTCGAGCCGGGTCGCGCCGTAAACCTCCGGCTCACGGGTGCCCAACAGGTTCAGATTCGGGCCATTCACGAGGAGGAAATCGGACATTATTCTAGTTTTCTGGCCAGATTACCGACGATGGCCGCAATTCTAACGCTTTTTGCGGACTTTATTGCAACTTTTCGGCAAACCTTCGCCACAAACAGGGTGCCGGATACCCTCTCTCGTGAAACCGGGTGTACGGCGCCCTGTTACAGCGCGGCCAGTTGCTCCCTGGCAGAGTCCTTGTCGATTTCGCCACGCTCCAGCCGGGTCATCACATCGACGATGTGATCGAGATGGGACTGGTGCAATTCGCCGATGTAGGCGCCAACGTATTCACCATCCGCCGCGACGAACATCGTGAACGGCATGCCGATGAATTCGATGCCGGAGGATTCAGCAACCGCCATTGCTTCCTGCTGGCCGATCAGGATCGGGTAGTTGAAATCCGCGTTCTCGGCATAGGCGACGACCTGTTCCGGGAAATCGACGGCAATACCCAGCACCTGGAAGCCGTTGGCTCCCTGCTCGTCCTGGAACGCCTTCAGCAACGGGATCTCCCGGCGGCAGGGTGCGCACCAGGTGGCCCAGAAGTTGACCAGGCGGTTCTTGCCCTGCCATTCGGCGAAGTCACGTGGTGTCCCGTCGAGGGTGGGCAGGGTAAAGGTCGGGTGGGTTTCGACCTGGAGTACCAAGGGTTCGGTAACCGGCTCCTCGATTGCCGCCTGCGCGGGTGGTGGCGCCGACGGCGCCGGGTCAGGCAGCCGCGCGGCGTAAAACAACGCACCGGCCATCAATGCCAGCAAGCCGACGGCAAAAATCAACATGACGCGAGACACGGCGTTACTCCTGGTCGTTCGCAAGTGCAGCGACGCTTTCCGGGGCGCCGAAGGCCTGTCGGAGGTGCTCAACGAAAGCTTCCGCTTTCATGTAACCGACGATCTCGTAGCCTTTTCTTTGCTGTCCGGAGACGTCGAAGAAGATTATCGTGGGTGGACCGAAAACGCCAAAGCGATTCAGCAAAGCCTGGTCCGCTTCGTCATTGGCCGTGACGTCGGCCTGCAGCCACACCGTGTTGGCCAATGCTGCCTGTACCGCGCTGTCAGTGAACGTGAAGGCCTCCATTTCCTTGCACGACACACACCAGTCCGCATAAAAATCGAGAAATGCCGTCTTGCCACTGGCAGCCGCAGCCGCGACCTCGCGATCGAGATCGTCGACGGTCTTGATGCGCTTGAAGGGCAGTTCGTGTTCGGCCTGGGCAACCGTGGCGCCGCCACCGACGTTGACACTTGCCAGCGGTTGCAGCGGGTTGCTGCCGCCCGTGAACGCGCCGAGTAACAGGATGACGCCGTAGATGATCGCGAGGAAGCCGAATCCCTTGCCGAGCTTTTGCGCGGCGGTGGCTTCCTGCGTCAGTGTCGTAAGGCCGCCGAGGAATACGCCGGTCATGAACACCAGCACTGCCCACAGGAACATCGTGACGGTGCCGGGCAGGATGCGTGACAGCATCCAGATGGCCAGGCCCAGCATCATGAAACCGAAGGCGTTCTTGACGGCGATCATCCACGGGCCGGCCTTCGGCAGGAACTTGCCTTGCGCTGCGCCGACCAGAAGCAGCGGCGCACCCATGCCGAGACTCATCGCGAACAACGCGGTACCGCCACGCACGTAATCGCCAGTCTGTGCCATTACGGCCAGTGCCGCGACCAGTGCCGGGGCGACGCATGCGGTGACGATCAGCGAGGACAGGGCGCCCATGATGAAAGCGCCGACGACAGTGCCGCTTTTCTGCTTGTTGCTGACGCCAACGAGCCTGCTCTGGATGCTGCTGGGCATCTGCAGGTCGTAGCCGCCGAACATTGCGATGGCCAGCAATACGAACAGTCCGGCGAATACCGTCAGCACCCAGGGTTGATTGAATGCCGCCTGCACCTGCGCACCGGCCGCGACGGCGAAGATTCCTGCGGCGGTGTAGACGATCGCCATGCCCATGACATAGCTTAAAGACAGGACAAAGCCACGTAACGGGCTGGTCTTGTCACCTTCCCCGGCGATGATCGAAGTGAGAATCGGCACCATCGGCAGTACGCAGGGCGTGAATGCCAGCAGCAGCCCGAGTCCGAAGAACGTAACGACAACTGCCCACATGTTGCCCTCGACGATGACCCTCGCCAGTCTGCCTTGCTCAGACATTGGGGCGTCGCTGCTTGCCGGCGCGGACAGGTCCGTGACGGTCTCTGCAGCCGGCAGGCGCACGCCGAGCACGCGCTTTTGTGGCATGTAACAAAGGCCGCCTTCGGCGCAGCCCTGGTAGCCGATCTCCAGTTCGACGTCCATCGCCTCGGGCGTTGCGCGCGCCAGCGCGAGCGGGGCAAGGAAGCTGTCGACATAGACTTCCATCTCGCCGAAGTACTCGTCCGTCTTCATTTTGCCCTTGGGCAGGTCCCAGAGGCCCGCCTGGACACCGGGGGTCAGAGACCGGACCGAGACTTTGTCTTTATAGATGTAGAACCCGGGTACGACCTGGATACCGACTTCGACCGCGTTGCCATCGACGGCAAAGACCTCGGGAATGAAGACCTCATCAACGGGAGGGAAATCGCCATTCGCCGATTGCCCGACCAGTGCGCCGAGATCCAGTTTGGGCTTCGCAGCAACGCGTCGCAGCGGCACGTCGGCGGTCCAGGTCTGCGGCGCATAGCAAATGCCGATATCGTCGTTACAGCCCTGGCTCCTGATAACCAGTGATGCGGTATCCGGGCGCTCGCCCGCAACGGTGTACGGAATCGAGACGAAGAAACGCTCCCGGTATACCTGCTGCACCCCGAAGTACTCGTCTTCATGGTGCTCACCCTCCGGGAGTTCCGGCACCCCCAGGACGATGGCGGGATCATTGCTCTCGAAGCCGAGCTTGGCGCGGTAGAGATAGCAGCAATCGGCAATGGCCCAGTCGATCTCGAATGCATTGCCGGTGTCCGAGACGACATATTGGAAAGCCTCGTCGACACGCAGCGGAGCATCCTCGGCGAATGCGGCGAGACTCAATGGGAACGCCAGCAGCAGCGCAAAAATTTGTTTTCGAATCATAGCTTTCCGGCTTTACGGGCGGTTCAGGTTGCGGTGCGGTACAGAGAGGACCATATCCGGGTGCCGATTGTTACCCCAAAGCGCGCGCCTGTCACCGATACATGTCCAGTTTTTCACAGAAAGTCTGCCGGCAACGGTTGAAATTTCACGGATCAGGCCTATTATTGGCACTCCTTGCGGCCGAGTGCTAACAGCGCAAGGTCGGAAAACCGCGTAAAGTCGGTTTAAAATCAACATCTTATAGGAGAAGTACAACATGAAGATGCGTCCGCTTCATGACCGGGTCATTGTTAAGCGCGTGGAAGAAGAGCGCACATCGCCCGGCGGAATCGTCATTCCTGACGCCGCGGCCGAAAAGCCGATCAAGGGAAAAGTCATTGCAGCCGGCAACGGCAAGATCCTCGAGAGCGGTGAAATTCGTGCGCTCGACGTCAAGGTCGGCGACCAGGTTCTGTTCGGCAAGTATGCCGGCACCGAGGTCAAGGTCGATGGCGAAGAACTGCTCGTGATGAAGGAAGACGACATCATGGCAGTGATCGAGGCTTAAGGTTCTTACTTATCCGGAATTGAAAATCAGCAAGGCGGCAACGCCGCCCCAGTCAACAGAGGAATTTAAAAATGGCTGCTAAAGAAGTACGTTTTAGCGACGACGCGCGACAGAAGATGTTTGCTGGCGTGAACGTCCTCGCGAACGCGGTTAAAGTGACCCTGGGTCCCAAAGGCCGCAACGTCGTGCTCGACAAGAGCTTTGGCGCACCGACCGTCACCAAAGACGGTGTCTCGGTCGCCAAGGAAATCGAGCTCGAAGACAAGTTTGAAAACATGGGCGCGCAGATGGTCAAGGAAGTCGCTTCCCAGACGTCTGACGTTGCCGGTGACGGCACCACGACCGCTACGGTCCTCGCGCAGGCGATCCTGCGGGAAGGCCTGAAATCGGTTGCTGCCGGCATGAACCCGATGGATCTGAAGCGCGGTATCGACAAGGCTTCTGCGGCCATCGTTGCCGAATTGCAGAAGCTGTCCAAGCCCTGCGAAGACCACAAGGCCATCGCCCAGGTTGGCAGCATCTCCGCCAACTCGGATGTCGAAATCGGCGAGATCATCTCCGATGCGATGCAGAAGGTCGGCAAGGAAGGCGTCATCACGGTTGAAGAAGGCTCTGGCCTCGAGAATGAACTCGATGTCGTTGAGGGCATGCAGTTCGATCGCGGTTACCTGTCGCCTTACTTCATCAACGATGCCAACAGCCAGCAGGTCGAACACGAAAACCCGCTGATCCTGCTGTATGACAAGAAGATCTCGAACATTCGCGATCTGCTGCCGGTCCTCGAAGGCGTAGCCAAGGCCGGTCGTCCGCTGCTGATCATCGCAGAAGACGTCGAAGGCGAAGCGCTCGCCACGCTGGTCGTCAACAACATCCGTGGCATCGTCAAGGTTGCGGCTGTCAAGGCGCCTGGTTTCGGCGACCGTCGCAAGGCCATGCTGCAGGACATCGCTATCCTGACCGGCGGCCAGGTGATCTCGGAAGAGGTTGGCCTGTCCCTCGAGAAGGCGACGCTCGATGATCTCGGTGAAGCCAAGAAGATCCAGATCACGAAGGAAGCGACGACGATCATTGACGGCGCAGGTCGTGCCGAAGACATCAAGGGTCGTGTCGACCAGATCAATGCCGAGATCGCAGACTCTTCGTCGGACTACGACAAAGAGAAGCTGCAGGAGCGCGTTGCCAAGCTGTCCGGCGGTGTTGCCGTGATCAAGGTTGGTGCTGCTACCGAAGTCGAAATGAAGGAAAAGAAAGCTCGCGTCGAAGACGCGTTGCACGCTACCCGCGCTGCCGTAGAAGAAGGCGTCGTTCCGGGTGGTGGTGTTGCCCTCATTCGTGCGGTCAATGCGATCACCAAGCTGAAAGGCGACAACGACGACCAGAACGTCGGTATTGCCATCCTGAAGCGTGCAGTTGAAGAACCGCTGCGCCAGATCGTGCGCAATGCCGGCGGTGACGCCAGCGTGGTCCTGAATGCCGTTGCCGAAGGCAAGGGTAACTTCGGCTATAACGCTGCGACCGGCGAGTACGGCGACATGATCGAGGCCGGTATCCTGGATCCGACCAAGGTTACCCGTTATGCATTGCAGAACGCTGCCAGCGTATCGGGCCTGCTGCTCACGACCGAAGCGATGGTCGCCGATGCACCGCAGGACGAGGCCGGTGGACACGGCATGCCTGACATGGGTGGCATGGGTGGCATGGGCGGCATGATGTAACAGCCCTGATGTCGCCAAGCGCTTGACAAGAAAGCCCGGCTCAAAGCCGGGCTTTTTTTTGGCATGGTGTCCTCTGTCTAGCCGCGTTGCAGCGCTTCAATACGCTCCGCGATCGGCGGGTGGCTCATGAACAGCCGCTGGAAGCCTTGCGCTCGCTTGCCGGAGATGCCGAAGGCCTCGAGCGATTCCGGCAGCACCGCCGGCGCGCCCCGATCCAGGCGAGCCAGCGCCCTGATCATCGGCTGGGTACCGTTGATGGTCGCCGAGCCCGCATCGGCCCTGAATTCGCGTTGCCGCGATACCCACATGACGATGATGCTCGCGAGAATGCCCAGCAGGAGCTGAGCGGCAATGACCGATACGAAGTACCCGAGGCCGTGTCCGGATTCGTTGCGCAGGACAACGCGATCGACGATGTGGCCGACAACGCGGGACAGAAAGATCACGAATGTATTGACCACACCCTGCACCAGTGCCAGCGTCACCATGTCGCCGTTGGCGACGTGCGTGATTTCGTGCGCCAGGACGGCCTCGACTTCGTCTCGCGGCATGGATTGCAGCAGGCCGCTGCTGACGGCAACAAGCGCCGCATCGCGCCGCGCTCCGGTCGCAAATGCGTTCATGTCGGGAGCCGGGTAGATGGCCACTTCGGGCATCTTGATACCGGCCTGCTGCGCCTGTCGGGCGACGACGTTCAGCAGCCAGGACTCAATCTCGTTACGTGGTTGCGTGATGACCTGTGCACGGGTCGAGCGTTTGGCCAGCCACTTCGACATGGCCAGTGAAATAAACGACCCGCCAAAGCCGATAACCAGCGACAGGACCAGCAGCGCCTGGTAGTTCAGGCCGGCGCCGGACTCGTCCAGTATGCGATCGACGCCAAGCAGCCGCAGGACGACGCTGAGCACCAGGATGACCGCGAGGTTGGTGGCCAGGAACAGCACGATACGTTTGAGCATTAAGGTTCTCCGATGGGTTATCTGGGATCAGACCATCGATGTGCGTCCGGGTTGCAGGGATTCAAGAAATCGCGTTTGGCGCCGTAGCCTGTCAATGCGCATATCCCCGCATGGTTTCCTGTGCTGCCGGGCGTATAAGTGATCTGCTGGCGGAGGTTCGCCAGTGAAGGAATGGGAAGGAGGTTAGCCATGTCAATCCTGCGCAAAATCGAACCCCGGAAACGGGAGATTGATGTAAGACGGACTACGCCTCTCACCCACAGCATGGAGGAGTTCTTTGAGGACTTCCCACCACGCCGCTGGATGGAGACTTTTGGGCCATTTGCATGGAAGCGGCCGATGGACATCGATATGGAGCGGAATTTCCGCCTCGATGTCATTGATCGCGACAAAGAGCTCATTGTCCGTGGTGAACTGCCCGGCGTTAAGAAAGACGACGTCGAGGTCACGATACAGGGCGATCGCCTGATGATCGAGGCCGAGAGGGAGTTCGAGGAAGAAGTGAAAGAGGACGATTTTTACCGTCACGAGATGGGCTACGGCAAGCTCGTACGATCGATTGCCCTGCCTGTCGAGGTGGATCCCGAAAAGATTCACGCGGAGTTAAAGGACGGTCTCCTCGAGATCACGCTTCCGAAAATCCGGGTGGCGGAAAAACGCACAGTGAAAGTTGCCTGACGAAGTAGCTGTGTGAGACTGCCGGGACGGTTTCGGCCGCCCCGGCTTTTCATTTCAGAGCTGGGGGACGTTTACCCGTCCCCGGGCTCTTGCGCGCCACCAGACGCGCGCACCGAGCAGGATTGCCAGAATGACCGCATACACCAGCGGCTCGGCGATGTCCTGCTTGACCTGCCACCAGTAGTGCCAGACCCCGAGAATACCGACCAGGTAGACACTGTTGTGCAGTTTCTGCCAGCGCCGCCCCAGCCGCCGGCGCATGCCGTTCGTCGACGTCAGTGCCATCGCCGTCAGCAGGACGAGTGCGATGAAGCCGATCGTGATAAACGGCCGTTCCACGATGTCCTCGAGGATCGCCGACATCAGAAGGCCCTGGTCGAGGATCAACCACGTCAGGAAGTGCAGCAGCACATAGAAAAACGCGAACAGGCCCAGCATGCGGCGGAAACGAACCAGCCAGTTCCAGCCGGTCATCCGCCGCAGCGGTGTGACCGCGAGCGTGATCATGATGAAGCGCAGAGCCCAGTTGCCGAAACGGTCCTGGATGGCCTCGACGGGGTTGGCCCCCAGGTGCCCGGTAATCCCGAAAGCGTCGGTTACGACCAGCACTGCCGGCAGCAGGCAGGCGATGAAGACGACCGGCTTCCAGATCCGGCTGATTTGCCACAGTGTGTTCAATTCAGCTCAGAAATTGCGCCGCAGGTTGAGGTCTTTGTACAGGTAGGCCACCTCTTCCCCGTAACCGTTGAACATCAGCGTGGGCTGTTTTGAAGCAAACAGGTCGGCGCCGATGCGCCGCTCCCTGGCCTGGCTCCAGCGCGGGTGATCGACCTCCGGGTTGACGTTGGCGTAGAACCCGTACTCACGCGGATTGGCCATGTTCCAGCTGGTTTTCGGCTGCCTCTCGGTAAAGCGAATCGTGACGATGGACTTGATGCCCTTGAAGCCGTATTTCCATGGCACCACCAGTCGTATTGGCGCGCCATTCTGGTTTGGGATCACCTCGCCGTACAGCCCGACCGCCAGGATAGCCAGCGGGTTGGTAGCCTCTGCAATCGTCAGCCCCTCGCGGTATGGCCAGTCGAGTACGCGCCGGTTTTGCCCAGGCATCTGTTCGGGATCATAAAGTGTCTCGAATGCCACGTACTTCGCCCTGGACGTTGGCTGCAGGTACTTCACCACCTCGGCAAGCGAAATCCCGACCCAGGGAATGACCATCGACCAGGCCTCCACGCAACGCATCCGATAGATGCGCTCCTCCAGATCGAACGGCTTGATGAAGTCATCGAAATCGAACGCACCGGTCTTTTCCGCCTCGCCCTCAACGGTAATCGTCCACGGTCGAATCTTGAAGTCCCGGGCGTTTGCGTATGGATCGGACTTGCCCGTGCCGAACTCGTAGAAATTGTTGTAGGTTGCGATGTCCTGGTAACTGTTCATCTCCTCGTCCGTGCTGTACGGACTGGGGGCGATATCGCGGATGACGGCACGACGTCGGGCTGGCACCACTGCCGCCATGGCCGGTGGCACCAGCAGTGCGCTTCCGGCAATGGCCCCGGCACGCATGAACTGGCGCCGATTGAGATAGTTCTCTTTGCTGGTGATTTCGGATGGGCGAATATCGGCTGGTTTCTTTATGAGCACAGTGTCGTTTCCATTCAGGGTTCACCCCAGTAGACCGGGGCAATACGCAAAATATTGCACAAATTTTGCTGTCGAGTGATGCTGAACGCCGCAGTAGATGGAGCGAGCGCATGAAGTCACCTCCCCAACCCACCATGGTCGTGCGCGCCTACTACGCGGCGACGGCTGTCTTCGTGCTGCTGGACTACGGTGCCCACGTCAATGTCAGGGTGGCGTTCCTCGAGCCATATCCGCTGGCGCGACTCTTCTATTATGGCTTCTGTTTCGCCTGCCTCGTACTGATGCTGTGGCGTCCTGCCTGGACGACGCTGGTCGGTACCATCGAATCCCTGATCACGATCATCGCGCTGATATTCAGCATGGCGCTGGGCTCGATGATCGTTACCGACCAGATGATCGAAACCGGCACCGGCTTCGTGACCGGCGAGGAGATCGTCAACTTCGTAATCGCCGGTGGCGCCGCCTGGTACTCGTGGGTTACAGGTCTCCGCAAACTGGGTAGCGGATACAGGGAATGAATTTGCTGTAACGGTGTCCAATAACCATTGATGGCGGAAAAGTGCCGTTCAGGCCCTGTTCAACGGTACGTTGGTACCGTTGATATCAACGGAAAAGGACCTATTTATTGTCCTCCAGAGGAGGAAATACTGAATGAGCCAGACATTGACCAATTCGGCTGGTACGGGCGTTCCGGTTGCGCGCTTGGCGGCATTACATGTCGATGTGATCGCGGACCTTGCCTGCCCGTTCTGCTTCATCGGCAAACGACGCCTGGACAGGGCGATGACGGCCGTGCAGGGTCCGTCGGCGGTAAGCTGGTACCCGTTCCAGGTAAACCCGGAGATCGATCCTCACGGCCAGCCGTTCGACGTTTACCTGACGCGCCGTTTCGGCAGTCCTGACAACGTCGAGCCGGTGCTGCAGCACCTGGTCGAGGAGGGCACCACGGTGGGCATCGATTTTCGTTTCGACAAGCTGCGCCAGGTACCGAACACACTCGCCGCACACCAGGTCATGCAGTTCGCGGAAACGATCGGCGCGAACCAGTCCTCCCTGGCCGAGGATTTCCTGTCTGCGTTCTTCGAACAAGGACGCAATATCGGGGAACGCGGCGAACTTATCGATATCGCGGGCGCGCATGGCATCTCGGCAACCGACACGGCACGGGCGATCGACAGCAAGGAACTCAGGCAGATCGTCACGACGCGGGAACGGCAGGTGCGTGAAGGCGGGCTTGCGGGCGTGCCGGGCTTCCTGATCAACCGTCGTCTGCTCGTGGTCGGTGCGCAGTCGAGCGATAACATCGTCGGCGCGTTCGATCGTGCGATGTTCGGGGCCGGCAACGACGAGCTCGTCTCGCCAGCGCTCCACTAGCGTGCTACTCAGTACGTCCTAACCAGTCGAGCATGATCCGGTTTACATCGTCGGCACGCTCCTGCTGACTCCAGTGACTGCAGCCTTCGAGCATGTGCAGCTCGAGATGGTTGACGAGGGGTTTCATGCCTTCGATGTGCTCCGGCCGAATCACGATGTCGTTCGTTGCGCCGATGAACAGCGTCGGGATATCAATCTGCTGGTCGACACCTTCCAGCTGCTCCCAGTTGTGAGTCCAGTTCCGGTACCAGTTGATTCCACCGGTAAAACCGCTGTGTTCGAAGGCTGCCGCAAAATAATCGAGTTCAGCGTCCGTCAGGACCGGGTCGCCCGTGGCTTCTTGCGCCGCAATCCGCAGCAGGCTGACAACCTGGCGTTCGGGTGGCAGCCGTTCGAACTTTTCGCGCGAGACCTGGTTCTTGCGCATGATCCTGTCGATGAATTGTCGGGGGTTTTCGCCGAACACCCGGTCAGCTTCGTCCGAATCCTGGAAGTTGACGATGTAGAAGTCGTTGCCCAGCCGCTGGCGGGCATAGGCAATCGGGTCAACCGGCGAGCGCGGGAAGAGCGGAATATTGAGCGCGACAAGTCTTTCCATTCTCTGCGGCGCAAGCATCGCCATGTGCCACAGTACGAGGGCGCCCCAGTCGTGGCCGACGAAGGTGGCTGACTCGAGCTCGAGTGCGTCCAGCAATCCGTGCACGTCGGCGATGAGTTCGGTGACGCGGTAGTCGGACACGTCTGGTGGAACAGACGTGCGGCCGTAACCCCGCTGGTCGGGAGCGATGGCTCTGAATCCTGCCTCCGCCAGCGCGGGCAGCTGGTGGCGCCACGAGAAAGCCAGTTCCGGGAAACCATGCAACAGGATGACGGCCGGCCCCTGGCCCTGCTCATACACAGCCATCCGGATACCGTTGGTGTCGACAAAATGCGGTTCAGGAAACATGGTCATGATTTGACAGCAGTCGACGGCAAACTGCAAAGTGGTGACGCGTCATGTCGAAATTCAATGAATCTATGCGCGAGAAGCTGTGCGCAATGCGCAGCGAAATCACGAGCCTTGCCGAGTCAGCCAACGAATCTGCAGCAGTAGTCGAGCTGGACCAGTCGAAGGTTGGCCGTCTGTCACGCATGGACGCGATGCAGGCACAAGCCATGGCCCAGGCGTCAGCGGAGCGCCGCAAGCAGGTGCTGCGCGACATCGCGGTCGCACTGCAACGTATCGAAGACGATGAATACGGCGACTGCATCAACTGCGACGAGCCAATCAACCCCAAGCGGCTCGAGTTCGATCCAACGGCGACGCTGTGCATCGATTGTGCCAGCAAGTCGGAACAGGCCTGATCGCCGAGTGATTCCCCGCTAGTCGGGCTTTCGTGCCACGGCGGCCGTGAAGACGACATCGGTCGAACTGTTCAGCGCCGTTTCCGCCGAGTCCTGCAGGATGCTGATGACGAAGCCGACGGCGACGACCTGCATCGCGACATCGTCGGAAATGCCGAACAGGCTGCAACTCAGTGGGATGAGCAGCAGGGATCCGCCGGCTACGCCCGAGGCCCCGCAAGCCGACAGCGCGGCGACGATGCTCAACAGCAATGCTGTCAGCAGATCGACGTCGATGCCGAGCGTGTGGGTCGCGGCCAGTGTCAGGACCGTAATCGTGATCGCGGCGCCGCCCATGTTGATCGTGGCACCGAGTGGTATCGAGACCGCGTAGGTGTCTTTTTCCAGGTTCAGCCTTTCGCAGAGCGCGAGGTTGACCGGGATGTTGGCGGCCGAGCTGCGCGTGAAAAACGCGGTCACGCCGCTTTCACGCAACGCGGTTAGCACCAGCGGGTACGGGTTGTCGCGCGTCCGTAGCCAGACGATCAACGGATTGATGATGAGCGCCATGATCAGCATGCTGCTGAGCAGCACGGCGAGAATACGCGCGTAGTCGCCGAGCACGGACAGGCCGCTGGCGGCCAGGTTGCTGGCAACGAGCCCGAAGATGCCGAGTGGCGCGAGGCGAATCACGATACGCACAATATGCGTAACTGCATCTGCTGTATCGGCGAGCAGGCGTCGCGTGCTGTCGGCGGCGTGGTGCAGGAAGATGCCGAGCAGGACGCCCCAGACGAGGATGCCGATGAAGTTGCCGGTCAGGATCGCGTTGACCGGGTTGTCGACCAGTTTTTGCAACAGACCGCCCAGTACTTCGGTGATTCCCTGCGGCGGGCTCGCGCTGACGTCGGTTAGCTGCAGTACCAGCGTGGTCGGAAACAGCGTGCTCATTACGACGGCGAGCAGCGCGGCAGCTGTTGTGCCGATGAGATACATCAGTACGATCGGTCGCATCTGCGCGCTGTGGCTTGCCTTGCGATTGGCAATTGCCGAGGCCACGAGCACCAGTACCAGCACCGGCGCCACCGCCTTCAGGGCCTGTACGAACAGGTTGCCGAGAATGCCGGCGGCTCCCGCCGCCGCTGGTGCGAGCAGGGCCAGCGCGACACCGAGAAGGATGCCGACGAATATTTGCAGCACGAGGCTGCCCGACATGATGCGGTCAATCAGTGACTTGGTATTCATGGTTGGCGATAGTAGCGTGCCTGACGCCTCCGTTCACCCGGGTATCGAGGTACTTTCTATGCGACGCTGCCCAGCGCCACGCGGATTGCTTCGCCGCTGACACCGCTGGACTCTGCGGAGGCGAGAAACGCGATGACTTCCGCGACTTCCTGCGGCGTGGCGACGCGGCCGGGTGGATAGAGCGCCGCACGTTCGCTCCAGACCTGGTCGGTGCTGATACCT
>Ga0210081_1000072_pt1 | contig 22299 bp, 19 predicted proteins | sample White_ThreeSqA_D_FD_185589 | JGI IMG/M metagenome (GOLD analysis project Ga0210081, IMG submission 185589) | Wetland microbial communities from the San Francisco Bay, California, USA, that impact long-term carbon sequestration -... | ecosystem: Environmental > Aquatic > Marine > Wetlands ...
CCCGGGACTGAGCGTGACGTTTCACGATGCGGGGCACATCCTTGGCGCAGCAATCGTCGAGTTACACTGTACGGGTGACGATGGTCCGCTCCGATTAGTCTTCAGCGGTGACCTCGGTTATCGCGATGCACCTGTCATGAACCAGCCGACGAAAATCCCCCAGGCTGACGCAGTCATTTTGGAGAGCACGTACGGCGACCGCCTGCACCGCCCGTTCGCCGACACGCTGGAGGAACTGGGCGAGGTTTTCGAATCGGCGCGTGCCGCGCAGGGCAATATCCTGATTCCGGCTTTCACGGTCGGACGGACACAGGATCTCCTGTACCTGATGGCTGAAAATTTCGAGCGCTGGAATCTCGACCGGTGGCAGGTCTTTCTCGATAGCCCGATGGCAATCGAGGCAACTGCAGCCTACTCGCAGTATCGCGAATTGTACGGTGTCGAATTGTTCGATCCGGCTTCTGGTCGACCGCGCCTGGCGAATCTCGTCGTCTCACGAACACCGGAAGATTCGATGCGGATCAACGAGATCGAGTCCGGGGCGATCATCATTGCCGGCAGCGGCATGTGCAGCGGCGGGCGCATCCAGCATCACCTGAAGAACAACGTGTGGCGCCCCGAATGTCACCTGGTCATCGTCGGTTTCCAGGCTTATGGCACGCTCGGCCGCCGACTGGTCGAGGGTGCCGAAACCGTGAAACTGTTTGGTGACGAGTATCGCGTGCGCATTCAGATTCACACGATCGGCGGACTATCGGCGCATGGCGACCAGCAGGACCTGGTGACGTGGTACAGCGCCTTCCAGAACCGGCCGCCGGTGTACCTCGTGCATGGAGAACCCGCAGCGCAGCAGGCGCTGGCGCAACGCTTGCATGACGATCTCGATGCGCCTGTTACCATAGCGAAGCGTGGCCAGACTGTGAGGATTGAACGACATGCGCATTGATGCGATAGCAATCGGCAACCACCCACCGGACGACGTCAACGTCATCATCGAGGTGCCACTGGGCGGCCAGCCCATCAAGTACGAACTCGACAAGGAGGCGGGTACGCTGGTCGTGGACCGGTTCCTGTATACGCCGATGTCATATCCCGGCAATTACGGTTTCGTGCCGCATACATTGTCGGAGGATGGTGATCCCATTGACGTACTGGTCATCAATACGCGCGAACTCGTGCCCGCCTGCGTCATCAATGTGCGCCCGGTCGGCGTGCTGATCATGGAAGACAACGCTGGCCAGGACGAAAAGGTAATTGCGGTACCGTCGCACGCGCTGACCAAGCGCTACGACCATGTGCACGAATACTCTGACCTGCCGGAAATCACGATGCAGCAGGTCGAACATTTCTTCGAGCACTACAAGGATCTGGAACCCGGCAAATGGGTGAGGATCGGCGACTGGCATGGTGCCGATGTCGCGAAACGACTGATCAACGAGGCGATAGAGCGCGCAAGAAGCTAGTTGTCCCTGCCACTTCGGCCCCCAGTTACAGCGCGTCGAAAAACGCTTCCTGGCGCTTGCGTTCCTCGGCAGTCGGCAGCCGGCCGTGACCGGCCCACAGGTTGTCGTCGACGTGGCTCGGTTTGGTCATGCCGGGAATGCTTAGCGTTACCGCGGGATGGCCGAGTACATACTTCAGCAGGAACTGTGCCCAAGTCTCGCAGCCGAATGCCTGCGCCCAGTCCGGTAGAGGCTGGTCGCCAACTTTCTCGAAGATGCGGCCGCCGCCGAATGCCCGATTCACGATGACGGCCATGCCGCGATCCGCAGCCAGCGGCAGCAGGCGCTCGGCCGCGGTTCGTTGTTCGAGTGAGTAATTCAACTGCACGAAATCGAGTCTTTCCTGCCGCATCACGGCCTCGAAATCCCCGTACTGATCTTCGCGCGACGTCGTGATGCCGACGTAGCGGATGCGACCTTCCCGCTGCCATTCCCGTATCGCCGGTAATGCATCCTGCCAGCCCAGCAGGTTGTGCACCTGCATCAGGTCGATACGCTCCGTCTTGAGCCGGCGCATCGATTCCTGCATCTGTGCAAATGTTTCGGACTGCCCGCCGGTCTTGTCGGTCTTGGTCGCGAGAAACAAGTCGTCGCGAATACCGAGTTCGCCGATCAGGTCGCCCAATACTGCCTCCGAGCTGCGATACATTGGCGCCGTGTCGATGACGGTGCCGCCCAGCTGGTGAAAGCGTGCCAGCGATGCGCGCAACGGTGCCCGTTCCGATTCGGAATCGCCGACCCCGTAGCGGTTGGTGCCCAACCCGACGATCGGCAGGGTCTCGCCCGACGCCGGAATTTTCTTGCAGATGAGATGTTCCGGGCCGGCCAGAACATTGCCTGTGCCGAACGCAGCAACGGTCGCTGCACCGATGCCTGCCCTGGTGAATTCGCGTCTTGAAATCCTCACAGTGCCGCTACCTCCCCGCGCCATGTCCGCTCGTTAGACTTTAGGATTATGCATGGCACTGTAATGATGTGCACGACGCTGGCACAATCAAGTGTTCGCGCCAGCCACAGGAATATCCGCATGCCGGGACTGTACTTCGAGGAATTTTCGGTAGGACAGACGTTCGACCATCCGATCCGGCGCACGATTACCGAGACTGATAACGTCCTGCTCACGACGATGACACACAATCCTGCGGCATTGCACCTCGATGCCGAGTATATGAAGTCGACCGAGTTCGGCAGGCCCCTGGTCAACAGTTGCCTGACTTTGAGTTTCATGGTCGGGATATCGGTAAACGACACGACGCACGGCACGACCGTCGCCAACCTCGGCTGGGACGAAGTGCGGTTTCCGAAGCCCCTGTTCTGCGGCGATACGATACGTATCAGTACCGAAGTACTCGAATTGCGTGACAGCAAATCGCGGCCGGACAATGGCATCGTGGTTTTTGCTCATCGCGCCTACAACCAACGCGACGAGCTCGTCGGTGAATGCAAGCGTACCGCGTTGATGTTGAGGAAGCCTGCATGAATCGGAGTTACCTGTTCGTACCGGCCGACAGCGAGCGCAAGCTGCAAAAGGCAGCTGCGACAAGTGCGGATGCGCTGATTGTCGACCTCGAGGACTCCGTTCTGCCAGAAGCCAGGCCGGATGCGCGGGCCATCGCCGCCGAGTTCCTGCGTGGCCGCACGGACGCCTGGGTGCGCATCAATCCGCTCGATAGCGAAGATGCGGACGCGGACCTGGAGGCGGTCATGCCGTCCGGGCCGGTCGGTATCGTGCTGCCGAAGCCGCAGAGCGCTGCCGATGTGGTCGTGCTGGCCGGCAAACTGGATGAATTGGAAGCGGCGGCCGGCAGACCCGTCGGCCGGACCAGGATCATCGCACTTTGCACCGAGCGTCCGGAGGCGCTGTTCACGTTGCACGGATACGTCGGTGCGACCCAGCGGCTGGCGGGCCTGTCGTGGGGTGCCGAAGACCTCAGCGCCGCCGTTGGCGCAAGTGCTAATCGTGACGGGGATGGCAACTGGTTGCCACCCTATGAACTGGCTCGATCGCTGTGCCTGTTCGCCGCGGTAGCGGCCGAGGTGGCGGCGATTGATACGGTCTTTACGGACTTTCGCGACGAGCAGGGGCTGGTACGCTATGCGGCAAAAGCGCGTCGTGACGGTTTCAGCGGCATGCTGGCCATTCATCCCGGCCAGGTTGATGCGATCAACGCGGCATTCCTGCCGTCAACCGATGAAATCGAACGCGCGCAACGCATCGTCGCGTTGTTTGACGCGCACCCGGGCGCCGGGGCCATCGGAATGGATGGCAGGATGATCGACCGGCCGCATCTTGTTCAGGCACAAAAATTATTGCAATTGGCACGCAACGTGTCGAATTGATTGAGGGAGGCAGACCATCATGGAAACACAAATCTACCCGGTTCCCGAAGAAGTCAGGAAAAGAGCGCTCATCGACGAGTCCGGCTACAAGAATATGTATGTGCGGTCGGTAGAGCACAACGAGGAATTCTGGGCCGAGATGGCGCAGCGCATCGACTGGATCAAGCCGTTTACCAAGGTCAAGGATGTTTCCTTTGCGAAAGACGATCTACACATTCGCTGGTATTACGACGGCACGCTCAATGTCTGTTACAACTGTGTCGATCGGCATCTCGAGAGTAAAGGTGATGACGTTGCGATCATCTGGGAAGGGGACGACCCCGGCCGCGATCTCAAGATAACCTACCGGCAATTGCATGAACGCGTCTGCCGTTTCGCCAATTCGCTGAAAGCCCTGGGCGCGAAAAAAGGCGATCGCATTACGATTTACATGCCGATGATTCCGGAAGCGGCGATCGCGATGCTGGCCTGCGCGCGTATCGGTGCCGTGCACTCGGTGGTATTCGGCGGCTTCTCTCCCGATGCGCTGGCAGGGCGTATCATCGACTGCGAGTCCAACATCGTCGTCACAGCGGACGAGGGTGTTCGCGGTGGCAAGGCAATTCCGTTGAAAGCCAACGTCGACGCCGCAGCCGACAATCCGGAAGTTACGACGCTTGAGAAAGTGCTGGTCGTCCGCAATACGGGTAACGATGTCGGCTGGGTCGATGGCCGCGACGCCTGGCTGCACGAACTGGAAGGCCAGGTCGATGCGGATTGCCCTTGCGAGGAAATGAGCGCCGAAGACCCGCTGTTTATCCTGTATACGTCCGGATCGACTGGCAAACCCAAGGGTGTCCTGCACACCACCGGCGGTTATCTCGTGTATGCCGCGCTGACGCACGAGTATGTATTCGACTATCACCCCGGGGACATCTACTGGTGTACGGCGGATGTCGGTTGGGTTACCGGGCACAGCTATATCGTCTACGGGCCTCTGGCGAACGGCGCAATCACTCTGATGTTCGAGGGCGTGCCTAACTATCCGACGTCGTCGCGCTTCTGGGAGGTGTGCGACAAGCACCAGGTCAATATCTGTTACACGGCACCGACGGCCATCCGCGCGCTGATGCGTGAGGGCGACGAGCCTGTCAAGAAGACGTCGCGCAAGAGCCTGCGGCTGCTGGGCTCGGTCGGCGAGCCGATCAACCCGGAGGCCTGGGAGTGGTACTACAAGGTCGTCGGCGATTCCCGTTGCCCGATCGTCGACACCTGGTGGCAGACCGAAACAGGCGGCATCCTGATTACACCGCTACCAGGTGTGACAGCGTTGAAGCCCGGCTCGGCGACGAAACCGTTCTTCGGCATCATGCCGGCCATCGTCAATCGGCACGGCGAAAAGCAGGAAGGCGCAGCCTCCGGAAACCTGATCATTACCGATAGCTGGCCGGGCCAGATGCGTACGGTCTACGGTGATCACCAGCGCTTTGTCGACACGTATTTTGCGACCTTCGAAGGCAACTATTTCACCGGTGACGGCGTCCGCCGAGACGAAGACGGGTACTACTGGATCACCGGTCGCGTCGATGACGTGCTGAACGTCTCGGGACATCGCATGGGTACGGCCGAGATCGAGAGCGCGCTGGTCGCCCACGCAAGCGTTGCCGAGGCGGCTGTCGTCGGTTATCCGCACGACATCAAGGGGCAGGGCATTTACGCCTATGTCACGTTGATGGAGGGCGTCGAGCCGACCGACGAGCTGCGCGCGGAGTTGCAGGCGTGGGTGCGCAAGGAAATCGGCCCGATCGCGAAGCCGGACCTGCTGCAGTGGGCGCCCGGACTGCCGAAAACACGCTCAGGCAAGATCATGCGGCGCATCCTCCGGAAGGTGGCGGCGGATGATTTCGGTAACCTGGGTGATACGTCGACGCTGGCCGATCCCGGGGTTGTCGAAGACCTGATAGAGAATCGGCAGAACCGGGGCTGACGAACGGCGCTCAGGCTTTCCGCTTGTCGCGGGGGATTTCCCCGGCCATGCTGTTGTCGAGTTCCTCGATGAAGCTCTCGTCGACAGCGGACGACGTGCCTGTCTGATCGACGGGTTCCGGTTGCGCGTCGGCGGCCGCCGGTGCCAGCGCGACGGGCGCATCCAGCTTCTGCGTTGCCATGAGATCGGGTTCCGCGGCTGCGGCCGTAACCTTGGGCGGAGCGGTGGTGCCTTCGCGGTCGTGCCGCTGGTATTCGGCGACCTGGCGCTCGTATGCCTTGACGAATTCCTCAGCGAACATCTGCGGGAAGCGGCCGCCGCCTTTCTCGGTCATGATCGGGTAGAGATCGGAATACAGATCCCAGTACTTCGACTTGTTCATGAACGAGAAGAACTTGCCGCCGTCGAGCGCCCGTTTGAAATTCTCTTCCAGTTCGTCGGGGTCGAAGCGATCGGCAAATTCGATAAAGGCGCTGTTCATCGCATCGAGAAATGCGTTCTGGTGATTCATCAGGTCGCGGCAGGCCTCGCGAACCGCGTCGCGCGCGCCGAGATACTCACCCTCACTGCCCACCAGGAGCTGCTTGATCAGGTCGTTGGTGTTCTCCGAGAACTTGAGCGGGTTGTTCTGTCTCGGCAGGACCGTGGTCTGGTCGAGACGGAAAGCATTCTTCAGGTTGGCACGGCTCGACAACAGGTCAATAGTGCCCTTAACGAACTCGCGCAGTACCAGGCCTGCAGTCATCATCACTTCGGGCCGATTGACTGACGGGTGCAACTCGACCCGGCTGATGCCAAGCCCGTCGAGGAACGAGTCGAACAGGTCCTCGGCGCTGACAGCGAGATGATCGCTGTCGGTACGGGTGTCCGGCTCCGGAGGCGCCGGCGCTGTTTCCTGCACCGTGACCGGCATTTCTGGTGCCTTGCTGCCAAACAGCACGGACTGGAACTCGCTGTCGCCGGTCAGCTCGTCTTCATCGAGCAGTTTCGTGCCGGTGCGCAACGAGACTTCATCGACGAACTGCTCGTTTTGACCGTGCACGACCGATGGTTTCGGCTCCATCGGCATGACCAGGCTCTCGCCGGAGTCGATCGAGATTTCGAAGATGAAATCGCCCATGCGCAGCCGATCGCCATTGAACAGCCGACGCGGGTTGCCCTTGCCGATCGGTTCGACCTCGTCGTTCATGTAGACGCCGTTGCTGCTGGTGTCGGCGAGGTAGTAGATGCCGCCCTTGTAGTCGATCGTCGCGTGGCGCCCGGAGATGTAGCGATCCGGATCCGGGAGGATCCAGTCGTTCATCAGCGAACGGCCGATCGTGCCACCGTCTTCGTGGAACTCACGCAGGTAGTCGTCACCGACGAGATCACGGTGCTCGCTGACGATTTTCATTTGCAGTGACATGGCAGTCCTCTCGATTTCGACTCAATTGTGCAGGTAATCAAAGGGATAGGCTGGTACCCAGTTCACATAATCGGGTGGACCGGGTGTCGCTAAGGCCTTGATTTCGTGTAAATCGGGCCAAACCACCTGGTTTTGGGTAAACTTCCGGCAGCAATGAGCAAAAAAGCGCTTTTCAAGGTCATTTTCATGAGCCAGGGACAGGTCTACGAGATCTATGCCCGTTCCGTCGGTCATGGCGAGATGTTCGGTTTCGTCGAAGTTGAAGAACTGGTGTTTGGCGAGCGTACGACCGTCGTCGTCGATCCGACCGAAGAAAGGATCAAGTCCGAGTTCGAAAATGTGCGGCGCACGTACCTGCCAATGCATTCGATCATTCGCATCGACGAGGTCGACAAGCAGGGTGTGAGCAAGATCAGCAAGCTCGAAGGCGGCAACGTGGCCCAGTTTCCGCTGCCGGTGTACACGCCGGGTGGCAACAACAAGTAGGTGGTCGATGCCGGGGGCTCTGGTATCATCGCGCACTCACAGCCACCAACCCTCTGACAAGGTCCTCGTAGCAATATGCTGGAACTGCCCGGACAGGCGGCCCTGTCCAGTTTTCGCCTGGCCAAGCTGACACGCATACTGCAGCAAGCGGATGACCGGGTCGCTGCCGTCGAGGCGCAGTTCACCTATTTCGTGGCAACCAGCACCGACCTGTCCCGGGAGAATCGCTCACACCTCGATGCGCTGCTGCTGTCGGGTGAGAAACCGGCACGCCTCGGCAGGCAGTTCTGCAAACTCTACGTCGTGCCCAGGCCGGGCACCATCTCGCCATGGTCGTCAAAGGCAACGGATATTGCGCATGCCTGCGGCATCGACGGCGTCGAGCGTATCGAGCGGGGTGTCTGCTACGGCCTGAAAATTGCCGGCAAGGCCAGTGATCAGGAGGTTCTCGCTCTAGGCCGCCTGTTGTCCGACCGCATGACCGAAGCCGTATTCGGCAGCGGCGACGAAGTCGCCGCCCTGTTCGCGACGCACACGCCCGCACCGGTCGTCAGTGTGCCGCTGGCCGAGGCAGGACGCGATGCGCTGGTCGCCGCCAACAGCGACCTGGGGCTTGCATTATCGGAAGACGAGATCGACTACCTTGAGCGTTGCTACCGCGAGTTGCACCGCGATCCCACCGATGCCGAGCTGATGATGTTCGCGCAGGCGAATTCGGAACACTGCCGCCACAAGATCTTCAATGCGAGCTGGATCATTGACGGTGAAGCGCAGCAGCAACGCCTCTTCGGCATGATCAAGTCGACGACCGAGAAGACGCCGTCCGGCGTACTTTCCGCGTATAGCGACAATGCCGCCGTGGTCGAAGGCTGGAGGGGCGAACGGTTGATGCCGCGCCCGCACGATCGTGAATATGCGTTCGTCGACGAACCGATCCATATCCTGATGAAAGTCGAAACGCACAACCACCCGACGGCGATCTCGCCGTTCCCGGGCGCTGCGACCGGCGCAGGTGGTGAAATTCGTGACGAAGGAGCCACCGGGCTCGGTGCGCGGCCGAAAGCCGGCCTGACCGGATTCACGGTGTCGCATTTGAGGATTCCGCGCTTCCGGCAGGCCTGGGAAGACGATTTCCCGCACCCTGACCGGATGGCGACGCCGCTCGAGATAATGATCGAAGGTCCGATCGGCAGCGCCGCGTTCAACAACGAATTCGGGCGGCCGAACCTTGGCGGCTACTTTCGCACTTTCGAGTGCCGCCTGCCGGGGTTGGGGAAGAACGAGATTCGTGGCTACCACAAGCCGATCATGATCGCCGGCGGGGTCGGTAACGTGCGCGCCGAGCATGCGAAGAAAATCGACGTGCCGGTCGGCGCGCGTGTCGTCGTACTCGGTGGCCCGGCGATGCTGATTGGCCTCGGCGGCGGCGCGGCGTCATCACTGGCGAGCGGCACATCCAGCGAAGACCTCGACTTTGCGTCCGTGCAACGCGGCAACCCGGAGATGGAGCGTCGCGCGCAGGAGGTTATCGACCGCTGCTGGGCGATGGGTGCCGACAACCCGATCCTGCTGATTCATGACGTCGGTGCCGGCGGGCTGTCGAACGCGGTGCCCGAAGCGGTGGATCACAGCAAGCATGGCGCCCGCATCGAGCTGCGCGATGTGCATAACGCGGAACCCGGCATGTCGCCGATGGCGATCTGGTGCAACGAGGCACAGGAACGCTACATCCTGCTGGTTGCTGACGAGCGCATTGCGGAATTCGAGGCACTGTGCGCGCGCGAACGTTGCCCGGTGGCGGTCATTGGCACGCTGACCGATGACGGCAACCTGGTCGTGCACGATCGTGAGTTCGACAACCGCCCGGTCGACATGCCGATGCAGATGCTGCTCGGCAATCCGCCCCACATGGAACGCGACGTTTCCCGCGTGACGCCCGTGCAGCAGGCCCTCGACCTTACGGGTATCGAACTCGAGGAGGCTGCGCTCCGGGTATTGCGTTTCCCGGCTGTCGCGGACAAGTCGTTCCTGATACACATCGGGGATCGCACGGTAGGCGGGCTGTGCGTACGGGACCAGCTCGTCGGGCCGTGGCAGGTACCGGTCAGCGATGTCGCGATCACGGCGTCCGGGTTCACCGGCGTGACCGGCGAAGCGATGGCAATGGGCGAGCGCACACCACTCGCAGTGACCAATGCGCCGGCGTCGGGTCGCATGGCCGTGGCCGAGGCGATTACCAACATCGCGGCGGCGCCGATCGAGGACATCAGCAAGATTCGGTTGTCCGCCAACTGGATGGCGGCGGCGGGGCACCCGGGCGAGGATGCGAACCTGTTCGATACCGTCAAGGCTGTCGGCCACGAGCTATGCCGGGAACTTGGCGTCGCGATACCGGTTGGCAAGGATTCGATGTCGCTGCAGGCCCGCTGGGAGGACGAGACCGGTGAGTACCAGGTGATCGCGCCTGTGTCGCTGATCGTCTCGGCTTTTGCACCGGTCTCCAATGTTAGTGCCCACCTGACGCCGGAATTGCAGGCGATAGACGAGCCGAGTTACCTGTTGTTGTTCGACCTGGGGGAGGGCCGGAATCGGCTCGGGGGTTCCTGCCTGGCGCAGGCCTGGGGCCGCATCGGCGGCGACACGCCGGATCTCGAAGACGCGCGACTGTTGCGCAGCTTCTTCGCTGCGATCCAGGAGCTGAATTCACGCGATATGCTGCTTGCATACCACGATCGCAGTGACGGGGGATTGTTCGCGACGGTTGCCGAGATGATCTTTGCCAGCCGGCTCGGCGTGTCGCTGGCGCTGTCCGGCTCACGCGTGGCGATGTTACAGCAGCTTTTCAATGAAGAGCCCGGCGCCGTGGTGCAGGTTGCGAAGAGCAAGCTGACCCAGGTGCAGATGGTCCTCGACCGCAACGGCATCAAGGCCCAGGCGATCGGCCGCGTGGAGCGCACGCCGAGACTCACGGTGCGCAGCGACGAACAGGTGGTGCTGGAGCTTGACCGTACGACGATGCAGCGCGAATGGTCGGAGATGAGTTACCGGATCCAGGCGCTGCGCGATAATCCGGCGACCGCCAAAGAGGAATTCGAGCGGCTGCTGGACGACAAGGACCCTGGCCTCAACGCGCGGCTGACATTCGACGCCAATGAGGATATTGCGCGCCCGTATCGCGGGGCCGGCAGGCCGCGCGTTGCGATCCTCCGCGAGCAGGGCGTCAACAGCCAGAACGAAATGGCGGCCGCTTTCATCAAGGCCGGCTTTGCGGCGGTCGATGTCCACATGAGCGACCTGCAGAGCGGTCGGGATTCGCTCGCTGACTACCAGGGACTGGTTGCCTGCGGCGGGTTTTCCTTCGGCGATGTGCTGGGTGCGGGCGGCGGCTGGGCAAAATCCATTTTGTACCACGCGCGTACCCGCGACGAGTTCGCGGCATTTTTCGAGCGCGGCGATACGTTTGCGCTCGGGGTCTGCAATGGCTGCCAGATGTTGTCGCACCTGCGCGAGTTGATTCCCGGCGCTGATAACTGGCCGCTGTTCCTCCGGAACAAGTCGGAACAGTTCGAGGCGCGCCTGAGCCTGGTGGAGATCGTCGAAAGTCCGTCCCTGTTCCTGCAGGGTATGGCCGGGTCGCGCCTGCCGATCGCGACCTCGCACGGCGAAGGTCGCGCTTCGTTTGCCGACGATACGGCGCGCTATGCCGCGTCGTACACGGTTGCGCTGCGCTACGTGGATAATTACGGCGAGGTTGCCGACCGGTATCCCGCCAACCCGAACGGGTCCCGCGACGGTATTTGCGGGTTGAGCAACGAGAGCGGTCGCGTGACGATCATGATGCCGCACCCGGAGCGCGTCGCGATGACGCGGCAGAATTCGTGGCATCCGCGTGACTGGGGCGAGGATGGCCCGTGGCAGCGCATCTTCCGCAATGCCCGTGTCGCGATCGGCTAGGTCAGTTGCCTGATTTCGTGATCAGGCCGAGGCTGCCTGGTCGGTGCTCTCTGAAACGAAGAAGCTGCGCACCTTGATCGCACGCGTCAGTTTGCCGCGGCGCACGAAGCACTGGTAGAACAGGTCCTTCAGCACTTCGAGCAGGATACCGGCGTCGGTACGGCTGAGCAGTGGCAGATCCTCGTGCTCACCGGAACCGAACAGCACCTTCTTGATCGGCGCGAAGGTATCGTCGTCGATACCGGCAATTTCCTGCGCCGCAAGAACTTCCTCGAACGCGCGCAGCTTGCCGCCTTCGCCGAGCGCGGCGAACGCGCTGACGGCCGAGCGGCGACACATCGAAGCAAAAGCATTGAAACTGTTGCCGGAATAACAGGCCAGCGCCTCGCGGAACAAAACTTCGGTATCTTTCGGCAAATAGGAAAATGCAAAACGCTCTTTCGGCCGCTCGAGCTCGACGAAATTGCGGTACAGCTCGACCCGGTCGTCGAAGTATTCACGTACCGCGAAACGCAGGAAAACGGGGGAATCGCAGGCGTCGCACTTGTAGACGATGCCGACGTGCTTGGGGCGGGTCGGCAGCAGCGAGTCGACCTCGGGAACCGATTGTGGACTCATGTGCGCATACACGCCGCAATAGGGACATTCGAGGCCGATCTTGTCCCCGAGCTCACTCTGGATCCGCCGACCCCTGTGAATGATGATCGCCATGTCGCTCTGCTTTTGTTGTTATCCATTCTGATTGGAAATATCCAACCCAATCAGCAACTTCAGTATGCACCATCGCGACGGCGTCGCAATGGATTGCTTTACATAATCCAGACAGCCTGGTGAAAAAGTGTTCCCGGGCAGAGCGTGCTCGGAGAAGGGATTGCTGCCGCGCAGGGCGGGCCCCATCGCAAAGCGCGCAATAAAGCCGAATCTCCTCTGCGGCGCGCCCTGTGGGTCGGGTGCGCAGAACTTACTGGCGCCATTCGCCAATCGCCTCGCGGGCGGCTTCGTTGGCAGGCCGTGCCACGAGGCCGGTCCTGGTCATCGTCACTTCGAAAATTGCGCCGTCCGCCATCGGCAGGTAGGTCGCCGTGCCGTAATGTGCATCGATGCCGGGCAAAATTTTCGGATACTTGCGCGCGAACTGCCAGACATCCAGGGGCAGGGGGTCCGACAACGCGTAGACAGTGCGCTGTTTGCTGAGCTCCTCTTCGACGCCGGTGTAACGGCCGCTCAGGCGGTCGAGCTGGTAGATCGGGTCGAGTCCCAGCATCGTCATCGGCGGTTTCCACGTGACCACGCGCGCATCGATCTGCCATTCGTCGCCGAGCAACTCGAACATCCGGTCCTGTTCGCCGGTGGCGAGCATCAGGCGGGCAAGGTATTGCTCCGGTTGCGACTGGGTAAACTGGATCCTGCCGATCAACTGCTCATCGACCAGCTGGGAGTAACCGAAGTAGCTGAATGCGAGCATGATGCTCGCGCCGGCCGCGCAGCCCGATGCCGTACACGCCGCGAGCGAGCGTGTTGCCCGTACCGGGCGCCGGCGGCGTACGTGCCGCATCATCGAAACAACGAAATACAGGGCGAGCCCGACAAACACGATGCTGGCGGTCAGCAGGATACTCATCGTTTTCTCCCGATTCGGCTAGGCTTCCAGTCTCTTATACTTGATTCGGTGGGGGTTCGCCGCATCCGCGCCGAGGCGGCGCTTGCGGTCTTCCTCGTAGTCGGCATAGTTCCCGGCGAACCAGACGACCTCGCTGTTGCCTTCGAAAGCGAGTATGTGGGTCGCGATGCGGTCGAGGAACCAGCGGTCGTGCGAGATGACAATCGCGGACCCCGGGAACTCCAGCAGTGCCTCCTCGAGTGCCCGCAGCGTCTCGACGTCCAGGTCGTTGGTGGGCTCGTCGAGCAGCAGCAGGTTGCCACCGTAACGCAACATCTTGGCGAGGTGCACGCGGTTGCGCTCGCCACCGGACAGCAGCCCGATTTTCTTCTGCTGGTCCTGGCCGCGAAAATTGAAACGACCGACGTATGCGCGTGACGAGGTCTCGTAATTGCCAACCTTGATCATGTCGAGGCCGTCCGAGATTTCCTCCCAAACGGTCTTGTTGTCATCGAGGCTGTCGCGCGACTGGTCCACGCTGGCGAGTTGTACGGTATCGCCGAGCCGGAGCTTGCCGGCATCCGGTTTCTCCTGGCCCGTGATCATGCGGAACATTGTCGTCTTGCCGGCACCGTTCGGGCCAATGACGCCGACGATGCCGCCAGGTGGCAACTGGAAGCTGAGCCCGTCGATCAACAGCTTGTCGCCGAAGCCCTTTTTCAGGTTCTCGACTTCGAGCACGACGTCGCCGAGGCGCGGCCCCGGCGGAATGTAGATCTCGTTCGTCTCGTTGCGCTTCTGGTACGCGGTCGATGAAATCTCCTCGAACTGCCGGAGACGTGCCTTGGATTTTGCCTGCCGACCTTTCGGGTTACTGCGCACCCACTCCAGCTCATGCTGCATGGCCCGGCGGCGAGCTTTCTCGGCAGCTTCTTCGTTTTGCAGCCGCGCCTCCTTCTGCTCCAGCCACGACGAGTAATTGCCTTCCCACGGGATGCCGTGGCCGCGGTCGAGTTCGAGAATCCATCCGGCGACATTATCGAGAAAATAGCGGTCATGGGTCACAGCGATAACAGTGCTGGGGTATTCGTCGAGGAAGCGTTCCAGCCAGGCTACCGACTCCGCATCGAGATGATTGGTCGGTTCATCCAGCAACAGCATGTCGGGTTGCGACAGCAACAGGCGGCACAGCGCAACCCGGCGCCGTTCACCGCCAGATAGCTTGGTGACGTCGGCATCCCAGGGGGGCAGGCGCAACGCATCGGCCGCGATCTCGAGTTTGCGGTCGAGTTCCCAGGCGCCGGCTGCGTCGATCGCGTCCTGCAGCTTGCCCTGTTCCTCGAGCAGCGCATTCATCTCGTCGTCGTCCATCGGCTCGGCAAACTTCATGCTGATCTCGTTGAACCGGTCTACCAGCGCCTTGGTCTCGCCGACACCTTCCTCGACGTTGCCGCGCACATCCTTACCGGGATCGAGCTCCGGTTCCTGCGGCAGGTAACCGATATTGATGCCGGGCTGCGGCCGTGCCTCGCCGTCGATCTCGGTATCCAGCCCGGCCATGATGCGCAGCAACGTGGACTTGCCGGAGCCATTCAGGCCCAGCACGCCGATCTTGGCGCCCGGAAAGAAGGACAGGGAAATGTCGCGCAGGATATGCCGCTTCGGAGCGACGACCTTCGCGACGCGATTCATTGTGTAGATGTACTGGGCCATGTGAACTCGTTCGCCGGGTGACTGCCAAAGACCGCGCATTATCCGGTATGCTGCGGCACAAGAAAACCGCCAGAAGGCGCCGATGAACGGCAATGTGCTTGTCTACCGGGGAGAGGAGATCGCAGCCTATGGCTTCGGTGACCCGCACCCGTTTGGTACCGACCGGCACGACGCGTTCCACGCAGAACTGGTCCGGGCGCAACTGGGCGATGCTATCGACTACGGTCATCCGCGCCCGGCACGGGTCGACGAACTGGCGCTGTTCCACACGGCCGACTATATCGATCGCGTATCGCGGTTATCCGAGGAAGGGCAAGGCTGGCTGGACGACGGTGATACACCTGCCGTTCCTGGTATCTTCGGTGCGGCCTCGGCCGTGGTCGGAGCCGTGCTGTGCGCCGTCGACGAAATCATGCACGACAACTACCGTCGCGCCTTTGTCCCGATCGCCGGCCTGCACCACGCGGCGCGCGATCGGGCGGCGGGCTTTTGCGTATTCAACGATTGCGGCGTGGCGGCCGAGTACCTGCGGGTCAAGTACGGGCTCGTACGCATTGCCTATGTCGATATCGACGCGCATCACGGCGATGGCGTTTTTTATGCCTTCGAGGACGACCCGGACCTGATCTTCGCCGATATCCACGAGGATGGCCGCTACCTGTACCCGGGCACCGGCAGCCCCGAGGAAACGGGCACCGGGCGGGCGCGCGGCACGAAACTCAATATTGCGCTGGCACCGGGCGCGACCGACGCCGAATTCTTTGCTGCCTGGGAAAGGGTCGAGGTGTATCTCGACGCGCAGCAACCGGAATTCATCCTGATGCAGTGCGGCGCCGACAGCCTGGAGGGCGACCCGATCACCCACCTGTGCCTGAGCGAGGAGGCGCACGCCCGGGCAGCCGCGGCGCTGTGCCGGCTGGCCGATCGCCATGCGTCCGGGCGCATCATTGCGACCGGCGGCGGGGGCTACGATCGCCGCAACCTCGCGCGGGCCTGGACACGGGTCGTGCAGTCCCTGGCCGAAACCAGGTAAACACCGGCGCACCGGACAATAAATACGGTAGCGGACACCATCTTTCCGAACTAATGGAAATACGTTGTCCGGTACCCTAATATCGCGGTCCTTTATCCCCCCTCGCATGGAGAATCTGCGGATGTTCGATAGATCGACGACGATCGAGTCCTTCGATCCTGAAGTTGCCAAAGCGATTGCGCTCGAAGAGCGGCGCCAGGAAGAGCACATCGAGCTCATCGCGTCCGAGAATTATGCGAGTCCCCGGGTCATGGCGGCGCAGGGTACCGTGCTGACCAACAAGTATGCCGAGGGCTACCCGGGCAAGCGCTACTACGGTGGCTGCGAGTACGTCGACGACGTCGAGATGCTGGCGATCGAACGGGCCAAGAAGCTGTTCGGGGCCGCTTATGCGAATGTGCAGCCGCACTCGGGGTCGCAGGCCAATGCGGCCGTCTACCATGCGCTGGTCAACCCCGGCGACACGATCCTCGGCATGAGCTTGAGTGAGGGTGGCCACCTGACGCATGGCTCGAAAGCCAATTTTTCCGGCAAGCTTTTCAATGTCATCCCGTATGGGCTGGTCGCCGAAACCGGGCTGATCGACTACGACCAGGTGCAGGCGCTCGCCAGAGAACACCAGCCGAAGATGATCATTGCCGGTTTCTCGGCATACTCGCAGGTCGCCGACTGGGCCCGGTTTCGCGAGATCGCCGACAGCGTCGGCGCGTACCTGTTCGTCGACATGGCGCATGTGGCGGGCCTGGTGGCTGCCGGCGTCTACCCGAGCCCGGTGCCGATCGCCGACGTCTGCACGACGACGACGCACAAGACGCTGCGCGGACCGCGAGGCGGCCTGATCCTCGCGCGTGAAAACGACGAGCTGACCAAAAAGTTCAACTCGCTCGTGTTCCCGGGCACCCAGGGCGGGCCGTTGATGCATGTCATCGCCGCCAAAGCGATCGCGCTCAAGGAAGCGATGGAGCCCGAGTTCCGCGACTACCAGGTCAAGGTCAAGGCGAATGCCAAGGTGATGGCCGCGGTGCTCAGCGAGCGTGGTTACCCGATAGTCTCGGGCGGCACCGAGAATCACCTGATGCTGGTCAGCCTGATCGACAAGGGCATCACGGGCAAGGCGGCGGACGCCGCGCTGGGCCGCGCCTTCATCACCGTCAACAAGAACTCGGTGCCGAACGACCCGGAATCCCCGTTCGTCACCAGCGGCCTGCGCCTCGGCACGCCGGCGATCACGACTCGCGGCTTCGGCGAAGCCGAGACCCGCGAACTCACCGGCTGGATAGCGGATATACTGGACGATCTGGACAACGAGGAGACGATCGAGCGCGTCAAGGGCCAGGTACTCGAGCTGTGTGCGCGATTCCCGGTGTACGCCTGATCGATAGCCGCTTATGCACTGCCCGTTCTGTGCTCACGAGGAAACCAAGGTCATAGACTCGCGCCTGGCGGGAGAGGGCCGGCAGATCCGCAGGCGGCGTCAGTGCCTCGCCTGCAACGAGCGTTTCACGACGTTCGAAACCGCCGAGCTGGTCATGCCGCGCCTCGTCAAGAATGACAATACGCGGCAGCCTTTCGACGAGAACAAGCTGCGCAACAGCATGATCCGCGCGCTCGAGAAACGCCCGGTACCGAGTGACGAACTCGAGCAGGCGGTCGGTCACCTGATTCACAAGCTCCGGACGATGGGCGAACGCGAAGTTCCGTCGCGACTGGTCGGCGAACTCGTCATGGAGGAACTGCGCGCGCTCGACGAGGTTGCCTATGTCCGTTTTGCGTCGGTGTACCGGCGCTTCCAGGACGTCAACGAATTCGAGGACGAGATCAAGCGCCTGCAAAGAATTACCGAGACCGTTGCGAATCGCGAGCAGATGTCGCTGTTGCCGGAGCTGCTCGGCAAGAAGAAGTCCTGACCATGACTGATATTTCGGCATCGGATGGCACGCTGATGGCGCGAGCGCTGCAGCTGGCGACGAAAGGCGAATTCACGGCGTATCCCAACCCAATGGTGGGCTGCGTTGTCGCCAAAGACGACGAGGTGGTTGGCGAAGGCTGGCATCATCGCGCCGGTGAGGCACACGCCGAAATCAACGCACTGCAAGCGGCGGGCGCGGCAGCCAATGGCGCCGTCGCGTACGTGACCCTGGAGCCGTGCGCGCATCACGGCAAGACGCCGCCCTGCGTGGACGCGCTGATCGATGCCGGCGTCGCCCGTGTGGTCGTCGCGATGCAGGATCCATTCCCGGCTGTTGCCGGCCGCGGTATCGAAAAGTTGCGGCAAGCCGGCATTCACGTGTCAGTCGGGCTGATGCAAGCAGAGGCCGAAGCGCTTAACCGCGGTTTCGTCTCCCGCGTGACTCGTCAACGGCCTTTCGTGCAACTCAAGATCGCTGCCAGCGTGGATGGCGCAATCGCGATGCGGAGCGGGGAGTCCCAGTGGATTACCGGTCCCGAAGCGCGGGCCGACGTACAGCTGCTGCGAGCCCGCGCCGGCGCCATCATGACGGGCATCGGCACCGCCCTGGCCGACGACCCGTCGCTGACCGTGCGTGCCGGGGCAATCGACATCGGCGACCGCCAGCCGTTGCGTGTCGTACTCGATACGGATTTGCGCATGCCGGCGTCGGCCCGCATGCTGACATTGCCCGGTGACACCCTCATCTGCTGTACCGGCAGGCACAACACGGCAGCGCTCGAAGCCGCCGGTGCCGAAGTCCGCTCGTACGCCGATGCCGGTGGCATGGTTGACGTGGCAGCAGTGCTGGCCGATCTCGCCGGGCGCGAGATCAACAACGTACTGGTCGAGGCCGGACCGCGCGTTGCCGGGTATCTGCTGGAGAAAGACCTTGTCAACGAGCTTGTGATTTACCAGGCACCCCATATCATGGGCAGCCAGACGATCGGCATGTTCGAGACGCCCGGTTGGACCCGGCTCGCGGATCGCCGCCAACTCGACATTACCGACGTTCGCCGTATCGGCCAGGACACACGGATCATTGCACGCATCGCGGCGCACGCAGGACACTGATGTTTACCGGAATCATCAAGGCAACAGGCACGATCGGCGCCATGCAGAAGCACGGCGGCGACGTGCGCCTGACGGTCCGCTCGAGCGGGTTGACGTGGTCTGACTACGACGTTGGCGAGAGTATCGCCGTGAATGGCGTCTGCCTGACCGCGGTCGCGTTACATGACGACGGCTTCGATACCGACGTGTCGGTCGAAACACTCGACGTTACGGCGCTGGGCGGTCTCGCCATCGGGGCGGCGGTCAATCTCGAGCCGGCCCTGAGCCTGGGTGAACGCCTCGGCGGGCATCTCGTGAGCGGTCACGTCGACTGCACAGGTACCGTCGTGTCGCGGTCCAACGATGCGCGCTCGATCCGCATCGCGATCGAAATCCCGGCGGAATACGCGCGTTACGTCGCAAAGAAGGGCTCGGTCTGTATCGACGGCGTCAGCCTTACCATCAACGAAGTATCGGGCAACCGGTTCGAAATCAATATTATTCCCCACACGGCCGACGTCACGATCATCGGTGATTACAAAGCCGGTACCATTGTCAATATCGAAGTCGACTTGCTGGCACGCTATCTCGAGCGGCTGCTGGGCAAGGACGCCGATGACATCTCTCTCGAATTTCTGAAGGCGCATGGTTATGCCTGATACGACAACCCTACATCCCGGCACGCACAGTGCCTTCAGCAGCATCGACGACATCATTGACGACATTGCGGCCGGCAAGATGGTCATCATGGTCGATGACGAGGGTCGCGAGAACGAAGGCGACCTGATCATGGCGGCCAGCAAGGTGCGGCCGGAAGACGTCAATTACATGGCAATGCACGGGCGCGGCCTGATCTGCCTCACGTTGTCGCGCGAGCGCTGCAAGCAGCTGCGGCTGCCGCTGATGGTCAGCGATACCGACGAACATCACGCGACCAATTTCACGATCTCCATCGAGGCGGCGGAAGGCATTACGACCGGCATCTCGGCGCATGACCGGGCGAAGACCATTCACGCGGCGGTCGCGCCCGATGCGCGTCCCGAGCACCTGAGCCAGCCGGGCCACATCTTCCCGGTCATGGCGCAGCCGGGCGGTGTACTGACACGCGCCGGGCATACCGAGGCGGGTTGTGACCTCGCACGACTGGCCGGGCTCGAACCGGCGGCCGCCATCGTCGAGATCCTGAATGACGATGGCACGATGGCGCGCCGTCCCGACCTCGAGCAGTTCGCGCAGAAACACAACATCCGCATCGGCACGATCGCCGACCTGATTCGCTACCGGCTCGAAAAAGAGCGCAATGTCGAGCGTATCGCCGACAACGTCATCGAAACAGATTCGGGTGAGTTCCGCATGTATTGCTACGACGATCACATCAACCGCTCGGTGCACGTCGCACTGGTCAAGGGTGATCTCGACGCCGTCGAGGCACCGCTGGTGCGGGTGCATTTGCAGGATACGCTGGGTGATGTCATCGGCGTGCGCAGCCAATCACTCGGCTGGCCCCTGCATGCAGCGATCGAACGCATCTCCAGGGAGGAGGCCGGCGTGATTGTGCTGTTGCGCGACCAGGAAACCTCGCGCGATTTCATGGATGCCGTCGACTCCCTCGACCAGCACCGGGACGATCTCGAGGACCGGCGCACAGGCGACATGGTATTGCGCACCTACGGTGTCGGCGCGCAGATTTTGCGGGACCTCGGACTCAGCAAAATCCGTGTATTATCGGCGCCTAAGCAAATGTACGCGATCTCGGGATTCGACCTGGAAATCACCGAGTACGTCTGAGAGAAAGCGCGACGCATGGACAAGATCAAGACCACAGAGGGTGACCTCATCATCCGTGACGGGCGCTTCGCGATTGTCGCGGCACGCTTCAACGAATTCATCGTCGACTCCCTGGTCAAGGGAGCGCTGCGGTGCCTCCGGCAGCATGGCGCCGCTGATGCTGACGTCGAGATTATCCGCGTCCCCGGTGCATTCGAGATGCCGGTTGCCATCGACAAGGTCGCGGCATCGCGGCGCTTTGACGGTATCATCGCGCTCGGCGCAGTCATCCGTGGTGCCACGCCTCATTTCGACTATGTTGCCGGCGAGTGCGTCAAGGGCATTACTGCCGCCGGGCAGAAACACGGCATCCCGATCGGCAACGGTGTACTGACCGTCGACACGATCGAACAAGCCATCGAGCGCGCTGGCACGAAAGCCGGCAACAAGGGCGAGGAAGCGACCCTTGCCGTGATCGAGATGGTCAACCTTTTACGCCGCATCGACTGATACTCGGAAGGTTTGACACATGGGCAATGCCGGATCGACAGGTGCGCGGACCCGCGCTCGCGAGTTGCTGCTGCAGGCGTTGTATCAAAAGCAGATAGCCGGGCACACGACCGCCGAGCTTCTCAGCCAGTTTCACGAGCAGGTGGCCTATGAACGGGTCGACCAGGAGTATTTCGATGAGGAGCTCGCGGCTATTTGCCGGACGCAAAAAGACCTCGAAAAGACCGTCGATCGGCTCATCGACCGACCCCTCGAGCAACTCGACCCGGTCGAGCTCGGTATCCTGCTGATCGGTACCTACGAACTCGAGTCCCGTATCGACGTGCCGTACAAAGTCGTCATCAACGAGTGCGTCAATCTTGCGCGGCGCTTTGGCTCGATCGAGGGACACAAGTACATCAATGCCTGCCTCGACGTTGCGGCACACAATCTGCGGGCAGCCGAGGTCGAAGCCAACGCCGGTGGATGAATTCGACCTGATCCGGCGATTCTTCGGCCGGCGCAGCAATGGCCGGGGCGTCGTCACCGGGATCGGCGATGACGGTGCCGTGCTCGAAGCACAGTCGGGATTCCAGCAAGTCCAGGTCATCGATACGCTGGTCGAAGGTGTGCACTTTCCATCGAGCGCCGGACCGTTCGATATCGGCTTTCGCGTCGTCGCGGTCAACCTCTCGGATATCGCGGCGATGGGAGCAATACCTCGCTGGATGACGCTGGCGCTGACACTCGCCAGCCAGGATGAGGACTGGGTAAGTGATTTTGCTGCGGGCCTGTTCGCTGCCGCCGACGAGTTCGACGTTGTGCTGGTCGGAGGCGACACCACCAGTGGCGGCCAGGTCGTCGCGACAGTGCATATCACCGGCGAAGTCGAAGCCGGGACCGCGTTGCTGCGATCCGGCGCACGCCCCGGGGACCACATTTACGTCTCGGGCACAGTGGGAGACGCCGCCGCGGGCCTCGATCTGCTGCAGCGTGGAGCGCGCGATGACGCGCTGTGCAAACGCTTCCTGCGACCGCATGCC
>Ga0210081_1000073_pt1 | contig 22297 bp, 18 predicted proteins | sample White_ThreeSqA_D_FD_185589 | JGI IMG/M metagenome (GOLD analysis project Ga0210081, IMG submission 185589) | Wetland microbial communities from the San Francisco Bay, California, USA, that impact long-term carbon sequestration -... | ecosystem: Environmental > Aquatic > Marine > Wetlands ...
CATCGAATGCGCCGGCGGGCTGCAGCCGGCCTCGCCGATACCGACACCGATGCGCGCCAGCGTCAGGTGCACGATGTTGGCCGCGAGTCCGGAGATCGCAGTCATCGCGCTCCACAAGGCAACCGCGGCCGCGATCAGGTTACGGCGATTGTGCCGGTCGGCGTAACGGGCGATTGGTATGCCGAGCACCGTATAAAAAATCGCGAACGCGGTACCGGTCAGGAAGCCGAGAACCGTGTCACTGGCACCGAACTCGGCCCGGATAGAGGGCAGCAGTATCGACAGGATCGACCGGTCGATGAAGTTGAACATGTAGACGATGGCAAGAATGACCATCGCGTAACGGCGTGCGGCATTCGACAACTGCACGTTGGCCGCCGTCACTCGGCGCGCACCTCGTGCGGCGCGCGACTGCCGGCGTTGGGCCTGCGGGGGTCGGACGCGCCTCGATAAACGCCGTCACGAATGGCAACCGCCTGCACGCTGCCCATCGTGTACTGCGCTTCCTGGATCTCGTGACCCCGGGCCCTGAGCAGGCGGATCGTGTCGGGGCTGATGCCGGGCTCGAGCGTCAGGACGTCGGGCAGCCACTGGTGATGAATCCGGGGCGCGGCCGTCGCTTCCGCGATATTCATGCCATGGTCGATGACGTTGACGATCATTTGCAGAACCGTCGTGATAATGCGGCTGCCGCCGGGACTGCCCGTGGCAAACCACGGTTTGCCTTGGGCGAAGACGATCGTCGGCGTCATCGAGCTCAGTGGCCGTTTGCCGGAGGCAATGGCGTTCGCGTCGCCGCCGAGCAACCCGAATGCGTTCGGCACACCCGGTTTCGACACGAAGTCATCCATCTCGTTGTTCAGCAGGAATCCTGCGCCGTCGACGGCAATGTGCGAGCCATAGGAAAAATTCAGCGTGTACGTGTTCGAGACGACGTTGCCTTCGTCGTCAATCACCGAAAAGTGCGTCGTGTCTTCGCTCTCGTGCACCGGAACAACGCCCGGCGCCACGTCGGTCGACTTGCGCGCCGTACGCATGTCGATGGACGCCGCAAGCTCTTTCGCGTACGCCTTGCTCATCAGCCATTCCTGCGGCACATCGTAATAGTCCGGGTCGCCCAGGTGCTCGGAACGATCTGCGTAAGCCAGGCGGAAAGTCTCGGCCAGCAAGTGAAAACTGTCTGCGCTGCCGTAACCGTACTCGGCGACAGGGAATTGCTCGAGGATGTTCAGCATCTGGATGATATGGATACCACCCGAGCTCGGTGGTGGCATCGAGACCACCTCGAAGCCGCGGTAAGTCCCGCGCACAGGTTCACGCACCGCCGGCGCATAGGCGGCCAGCGAAGCAGCGTCGATGAGCCCCCCGCCACGCTCCATCTCGGCGGTGATCAGCTCCGCGATGGCACCGCGATAGAATGCATCCGGGCCTTCCAGCGCGATCAGTTCCAGCGTCGCGGCCAGGTCTTCCTGGACCAGAACTTCACCGGGTTCGTAAGGCGTCCCGTCTTCCTTGTAGAAGTAGCGACAGGCAGCCGCATCACGGCACAGGGCCTGTTGCCGGCCAGCCAGCATGGCAGCGAGGTCGTAGCTGACGACGATGCCGTTGCGGGCCTGCTCGACGGCCGGCTGCAACAGCCGCGCCCACGGCAGGCTGCCGTATTGTTCGTGTGCCAGGTACATGCCGGCAACGGTGCCCGGCACGCCGGATGCGAGATGGCTGAACGTCGCGAGGCGGCGATCGACATTGCCATCCGCGTCCAGGTACATGTCCCGCGTCGCCCCGAGCGGCGCGCGCTCACGATAGTCGATAGCGACCGTCTCATCATTGGCCGCATCGTAAATCAGCATGAACCCGCCACCGCCGATATTGCCCGCACGCGGCAACGTAACAGCCAGCGAAAAGCCCACGGCGACAGCAGCATCGACGGCATTGCCGCCGTCCGCCAGCACCTGCGCGCCGATTTCCGCGGACAGACTGTTTTGTGCGGCCACCATGCCGGACGCGCCCAGCACCGGGTGCACCAGGTCGTCGTAGCGAATAATCGGTTCGTCACGCTGCTGCGCGTTGACAGGAATGGCGAAAATCAATGCGCACAACGGCGCGAGCAGATAGGAACGTATCGGGTTCATGTCAGGGCAGTACGGCACGGAACAGGAAGAAGAAGACGATGGCCAGGAACGCGCCAGCCGGAATCGTGACGACCCAGGACACCAGGATGCGGGCAACCACGCGCAGGTCGATTGCATCGATGCCGCGGGCAACGCCGACGCCAAGGACCGCGCCGACCAGCGTGTGCGTGGTGGAGATCGGCATACCGGTGCCCGAGGCGATGACGATAGTCGTCGCCGCGGCGAGTTCGGCGGCGAAGCCGCGACTTGGCGTCAGCTGGGTAATGCGCTTGCCTACCGTCGCAATCACATGGCGGCCGAAGGTTGCGAGGCCGACGACGATTCCGCCACCGCCGAGCATCAGGACCCAGATAGGGAGCGCCGACTGTGATGCAACCGCGCCGGTCGTCGCAATGCCGATGACGGCGGCGAGCGGCCCGATGGCGTTGGCGACATCGTTGGAACCGTGCGCGAAGGCCATGCCGCAGGCGGTCACGATCATCAGTATGCCGAACACCCGCTCAACCGTATAAAAGTGCTCTTTCTTCTCGGCCTTGGGGTTCGACTCGATCCGGTTGATGAAAATCGCGCCGACAATCGCGATGCCCACGGCGACGGCCATCGCGAGCGCATAACTTTCCTGGATGCTCAGCGTCAGGCCGACGTGGCTCAGGCCCTTCAGGATCGTCACCAGCGTAATCGTGAACGCAGCGAAAAATATATAGATCGGCACGAAGCGCTTGGCCCGGGCCAGCGGGTCTTCCTGGCTGAGGATCAGCCATTGCACGCTGCGGTAGATCAGGTAAGCGATGAAACCCGCGGTCAGCGGCGACACGACCCAGCTCATGACGATGGTGCCGACCTTGCCCCATTTCACCGCGTCGATGCCGATACCGACGGCGGCGAAGCCGACGATTGCGCCGACGATCGAGTGCGTCGTCGACACCGGCCAGCCGTTGCGGGAAGCGATCAATAACCAGGTTCCCGCCGCCAGCAGCGACGCCAGCATGCCGTAGACGAGCAGTTCGGGAGTCCCCGAGAGCAACTCCGCATCGACGATGCCCTTGCGGATCGTTGAGGTAACTGCACCGCCCGCCAGCACGGCACCTGCGAATTCAAAGACCGCTGCCACCAGGATAGCCTGCTTGATCGTCAGCGCCTTCGATCCCACCGATGTCGCCATCGCGTTGGCAACGTCATTGGCGCCAATCCCCCATGCCATGAACAGGCCGAATAGTGCCGCCAGTCCGATGTACACGTATTGTGCTTCCATCAATGTTCCCCTGGGATCTGGCGCGACCCCGTCGCTAATTCATTTTTGCTTGTTATTCGTTGGTCAGGACAGCAGCAGTTCGAGCCGGCGACCGACGCGTTCGGCCATATCGGCAATCTCTCCCGTCAGGGAAATGACGTCGTAGAGAAAAATCGCCTCGATCGGGTCGAGCGTCTTTTCTATTTCGAACAGCGCAGCACGAATTTCAGTTTGCTGCTTGTCGGTCCGCGTTTCCATCTGGTCCAGCTCTTCAATGAGATCCGCAACCAGGTTGACTTCGGCGCCTTTGAAACCCGCCGTGAACAGCTCGTCCAGTTCGCGGACGCTTTTACGGGCCTGCTTGGCCGCATCGATATTGGCATCGACGTAGTCAATGAACTGGTCGGCTATCGCTGCCGGGATCTTCATCCTGCGGCCCATGATGACGCCCGAGACATCCTTGGTGCGATTCGCGATCTTGTCCTGCACCAGCAACAATTCCAGCAAATCCTCGCGCGGTACCGGCATGAACAGGCTCTTCGGCATATTCAGCCGAATGTCCTTCTTGACCTCGTCCGCATCGTTCTCGAGTTCTTCGATCTCCGCACGTACCTTCTGCATTTGCTCGATGTCACCGGCAACGGCGGCGGCAACAAACGGCTTCAGTTTCTTGGCGCAGCGGTACGCGATTTCCATGTGCTTTTCGAGCGGCCTGACAGGCGACGCACCGAAAATGTTTGCCAGCATGTTTGCCATCTGACGCGAACCTCCACTTGGGGCGGATGATGATTGGCGAGGCGCAATCGTACCACGCGATCGGGCCCAAATCGCTCCCTGTGGCCATGCTAAACTGCGCAGCCATCGTCTCCGCCAAAACTATCAATGGAAGCAAGCGCCAATGGCATACTGGCTGATGAAATCGGAACCCGACGTTTATGGCATCGAAGATCTCGAGCGCGATGGCCGCGAACCGTGGGACGGCATTCGTAACTACCAGGCGCGCAACATGCTGCGCGACGACATGAAGATTGGTGACGAGGTGTTCTTCTATCACTCGAGCTGTGAACAGCCCGGGATCGTCGGCATTGCCCGGGTGGCCAGCGAGGCCTACCCGGACCCGACGCAGTTCGACAAGCGCTCCAGGTACTTCGACCCGAAGAGCGACAAGGACAACCCACGCTGGTGCCTCCGCGATGTCGAGTTCGTGCGCAGGATCGGGCGCACGATCACGCTCGCGGAACTGAAGGCCCGCAGGGACCTCGACGGCCTGATGCTGACGCGCAAGGGCAATCGCCTGTCGATCATGCCCGTCAGCAAGGCACACTGGAAAAAGATTCTCAGCCTTGAGTAAACGTACACGCTGGATCCTGGCCGTAGCGCTCGCGCTCGGCGCCGGCCTCTGGGCTTCCACGCCGCCGGCTCTCGTACCCGACACGCAGGTGCCGGTACTCCCGGACGATCTCGACGCGTGGCTCGACGCAACCGAACAACGGACCGACGAGACGTTCGGCATCATTCCCGGGACAGCGAAGCGTATTCTCTGGGCTGATGGGCAGCAGCCCACGACCTACGCGGTCGTCTACCTGCACGGGTTTTCGGCGACGCGCCAGGAAACAGCGCCGCTCGCGGAGCTGGTCGCCGATGCGCTCGGCGCGAATCTCTTCGAGACGCGTCTCAGCGGCCACGGCTACCAGCGTGACGGGCTCCTCGATGTGCGGGCAGAGGCATGGCTGGCCGACGGCGCCGAGGCGCTGGCCGTCGGCCAGCGTATCGGCCGCAAGACCATCATCATCGCAACGTCGACTGGTGCCAGCATTGCCGCGGCGATGCTCGGCCAACCCGGCATGGAATCTGTAGACACGATCGTCATGGTGTCCCCGAATTTCGCGCCGCAGGGGGCCGGTGCCGCCTGGCTGACGCGCCCCGCCGGCCCGCTGCTGGCCCGCCTGATTGCCGGGGAATACCGCTCCTGGGAGACCGACAATGCACAACAGATGCACTTCTGGACCACGCGGTACCCGATGGCCACGGTCATCGAGGTGATGCGCCTCGTCGATCTTGCCAACAAGCGGCTGCCCGCGAAGATCCGGCAGCGACTGTTGATGTTCTACGATGAAGACGACAGCGTCGTTTCGCCGCAAGCGGCACTGCAGGTGTTCAGCGCGACGGAGGCGCCGGAGAAAGTCGCGATTGCCGTCCGCGACACCGGCGACCCGAGCCATCACGTACTGGCCGGCGACATCCTGTCACCGGAAACGACAACAGCCATCGCCGCAACGATCGTGGAGTTTATTCGGCGCCGAGGACCTTGAGGCGTTCGCGCACCGGCGCATACGATCCGAGCGCCAGCATGATGATGAGATCGCCCGGTCGCGCCCAGTCGATAGCGTCCTGCAGCGAGTCCACCTCCTCTTCGTGGTAAGCGATCTGCGCCTCGGTGGCACCGGCGCGCAGCAACTCATCCCGTATCAGACCGTACACCTCGCCATGGGCGCGGCCACGGTGATACTTGCGAAGTTCCGAGACAACGACGCGGTCCAGGCCGATTGCCCAGGCATCGCGCGCCAGTTCACGAATCAGGCCATCGGTACGATCGCCCGCCTGGCCGAAGCACAGCACCCTGCGGTTTGCGGGGATGGCGCTCGCCATATCGAACAACGCGCCCATTGCTGCAGGATTATGGGCAAAGTCGATCAGGATCTTCCTGCCGTCGAGATCGAGAACATTGCAACGGCCCGGGTTGCCGTCCTGCGCCATCGTCGTCAGTCCTGTATGAATCTCGGCAATCGATGCGCCGAGACTCCACGTCAGCGCTGCGGCCGCCAGTGCATTGGCAATGTTGTGCCGCGCCGCGCCGCCGAGCGAGATCGGAATGGCAGCGCTCTCGCAGATGACCGCGCGCGTGCCGTTCTCCAGCTTGACGAGCGTCTCGTTTTCGAGCACGAATGCCAGTCCGCCCGCTGCGACGTGTTGCACGACCGTTGCATTCGCCGGGTCGAGGGAAAACCAGGCGAGTTTGCCGTCGAAATCCCGTGACCTGGCGACCAGCCGTGCGTCGTCAGCATTGAGGATCAGGCAGCCCGAATCGCTGACCGCCCGACTGACGATCCATTTGATGGCCAGCAGTTCGTCGAGATTGCGCGACCCGAAATCGCCGAGGTGATCCTCGCTGACATTGGTAATCAAAGCCGCGTCCGCGCGCTGCACACCGAGCCCGCGCCGCAACAGGCCACCACGGGCGGTTTCCAGGATGGCAACGTCGACCTCCTGCTCGCGGAGAACGGCCCGCGCCCCGCCGGGTCCCGACCAGTCGCCGCGATCGATGATGCGTTCGTTAACGGCGATCCAGTCCGTCGAGCTCAGGCCGACGTTCCGGCCTGCCCCACGCAGGATGTGCATGGCCAGTCGCACGGTCGTGGTCTTGCCATTGGTGCCGGTGACGACCGCGACCGGCACATCGAAAATCGCGTCCCACTGCGGGGCGTCGGGAATCTCGCGCACGGGCCAGCGTTGCGAGCCACGACCGAGGCCGACCGACACCTCGTCGTCGTCCCAAAGCAGCGTCTTGCCGCGCACGGTCGCTTCGTCGATGAGCCACATCAGCTCGGGGTTGGCTTCTTCGGCCGCAGCAGTGCGGATGGCCGCCAGCGCCTCCTCGAAATCGGGTTCGCTGGCAGCGGCGCCAAGCGCATGGGCGCTCGCCGCCCACGCCCATTCGTTGATCGCGACGGCGGCATACAGCGCATCGATCGGCGCCGTGAACGCAAGGCTGATGCCACCTTCGAGCCGGGTAGCCGCGAACGACGCCGACGGCCAGTCCAGCGCTTCGAGCATGCGGGCAACATTGTCGGCCCACACCGGCATCAGTTCGTCGGCCTCGGCCGCGGTGCAGCCGACGTCGAGAATGGCAGCCGATTGATCGAACAACAGGCTGGGTCCCGTCAATCTACGCGCGTCGAGGAACTCCATGGCGCGGCGTCAATCGCCCTCTTCACGGGCAATACGCACGCCGCGTTCATCGCTGATGATCTCGATATCGTCCGCCAGTTCGAAGCCGCCCATGTCGGGGAGGTCGATGACTTTCGTCGACTTCTTCGCGCCATCTTCGGCATGTGCACCCGAATTGAAGTAGATGATCTGTTTCCAGGTGCGCTTGACGTTGTCACCGAGAATCAGGATGAGCTCGCCGGGTGCCGCCATTTCCAGCGCCCTTTGATTCGCTTCCTGCTCGTCAGGCACGATCTCGATGTGGTCGGCTGCAATACCGTGCGCCAGCAACTCATTCTTCAGCATGACCGCCACCTCGTCCTTGCCACGGCCGCGACGATTGTCGTCGCAACGACAGATGAAGTGATCGAAGTGGCCCGCGGCGACTGCGGCAATCTCGCGAATATCCTCGTCGCGGCGATCGCCCGGCGCAGACAGCACGACGATACGCCGACCCTCGACATCGAAACGGTCCACGAGATTGCACATGGCCCGGACGGCGGCCGGGTTGTGCGCGTAATCGAGAATCACCCGGAACGGATGTTCGTCGTAGATATTCATGCGCCCGGGCGCCTGGAAGTAGGTCGAATCGAAGGTCCGCAGTCCCTGGCGAATGTCTTCGAGCCCGATATCCATGTTGTAGGCCAGCGCCGCCGCGAACATCGCGTTCTGCACGTTGTGCAACGCGCGCCCCTCGATCGTCGCCGGGACCAGGTGGGTCCACAGCAACGGCGTGTGCGCTTCGTTGTCGTAGATCGTGATCATGTGCCCGTTCATGCCTTTCTCGAGCACGAAGGCCTGCCCGCCCGCCTGGATATGCCGTTTGACCAGCGCGTGGCCCGGATTCATCGTGACGTAGCACAAGCGCGCCGCGTCAGTGTAGTCGGCCATCTGCAGGCACAGGGGGTCGTCGGCATTCAGGATGGCGGCGTCGGTCGCAATCTCGACAGGCACGCGTTTGACTTCGGCGAGTTGCTCGAGCGTGTCGATGCCGCGCAGCCCGAGGTGATCGGATGAAATATTGAGGCAGGCCGCGACGTTGCACTGCTGGAAGCCGAGCCCGCTACGCAACATGCCGCCGCGCGCCGTTTCCATGACGGCAGCATCGACCGACGGGTCGCGCAGGATCATCTGCGCCGAAACCGGTCCGGTCATGTCGCCCGGCACGCTCAGCTTGCCGTCGATGTACACACCGTCCGTCGACGTCAGGCCGACCGTATAGCCCGACATCTTCAGGATGTGTGCCAGCATGCGCGACGTCGTCGTCTTGCCGTTGGTGCCGGTGACGGCCGCGATCGGTATGCGGCTCGGCGAGTCGGGCGGAAACAGCATGTTGATGACGGGCCCGGCGACATCGCGTGGCGTCCCCTCGCTCGGTGCAACGTGCATGCGAAATCCCGGACCGGCGTTGACCTCGCAGATGCCGCCGCCGGCGTCGCGATAGGACTCCGATATATCGTTGGTCAGGAAGTCGACGCCGCCGATGTCGAGGCCGATCGCCTGGATCGCCCGGATGGCCATCTCGCGATTGTCCGGGTGAATGATATCGGTCACGTCGATAGAGGTGCCGCCGGTCGACAGGTTGGCCGTCGAACGCAGGTACACGACCTCACCTTCGGGTGGCACGGTATTGCGGTCGTAGCCGCGCTTTTGCAACAGTCGCTCCGCCTGATGATCGAATTCCAGCCGCGTCAGGACTTTTTCGTGACCCACGCCGCGCCGCGGATCCGCATTGACGATGTCGACGAGTTGCTCGATCGTGTGCTCGCCGTCACCGACCACGTGACCGGGCACGCGTTTCGCCGCGGCCACGAGCTCACCGTTGACGACGAGCAGGCGGTGATCGAATCCTTCGATGTAACTCTCGACGACAATTGACGAGCCGTGTTCTGCGGCCTTTTCGAACCCGATCTCGACTTCGTCGGGATTGCGCAGATTGATCGATACGCCGCGCCCGTGGTTGCCGGACAACGGCTTGACGACGACCGGGTAGCCGATACGTTCGGCGGCACGTACCGCGTTGGCCGCATTGCGAACCAGTACCTGCTTCGGCACCGGCAAACCGAGGTCGCGCAGGATACCATTGGTCTCTTCCTTGTCGCCGGCAAGTTCCACGGCAATGTTACTGGTGCGGCCGGTCGTCGTCGCCTGGATCCGCTGCTGGTAGCGGCCTTGTCCAAACTGCACGAGGCTGTACTGGTTGAGGCGGAGCCATGGAATGTTGCGAGCTTCCGCCGCCTTGACCAGCGATGCCGTACTCGGACCGAACTCGCGCCGCTGTGCGTAGCGAATGAAACGGTCGCGCTCCTCGGCGAAACTCCAGTCTTCATCCGGCGCGTCGGCCGGCTTCAGCTCTTGCGGCAACAGGCTGAATAACAGCTTCAGCGCGAGCGCGCTCGCTTCGCGACCGACGTCGGCGTCCTTGTACTGGAACACCATGTTGTAGAAGCCCGGGCGGCCGTCGATGGATCGCGTTCGTCCATACGTAACGTCCGACCCGGCGACGTTCTGCAGCTCAAGCGCGACGTGCTCCATGACATGCCCCATCCACGTACCTTCGTCCTCGCGCAGCCGGCGCACGAAACCGCCGGGCTCACGATACGAGCAGCCGTGCTCGTGCAATCCGGGCAAGCGTTCGAGCAGCGGTCCTATGAAGGCTTCGCCGAGTTTGCTGGTCGGCCAGTTCTCGAGTTCACCGAGGTCGAGGACGTGCCGGATGACCGGGAAGCGGGCAAACATGTTGGGCCCGACAAAAACGTTTGTGCTTTCAATTTTCATAGTGCGTGCCAATCGTTATTGGTGTTATTCAGCATGCGCTTTGCGCGTCGCAATATCGAAGCGCCCGCCGGCAACCAGGATGTGCAGGTTGATGCCGATCAGGCTGACGGGCTCGCCACGACGTGCCTCGTCCATCGAAGAATACGTCAAATGTGTTGGATCGATAATGGTTATGCCACCGCTGCCAACGACTTCGAGCGAATCGCCGGGCTTGATGAATGCCGCCGTGTCCTCATCGAGGCCGATGCCGACTGCAAACGGGTTGTAAGCGAGCGCGGTCAGCAGGCGACCGAGCCTGTCGCGCTCGCGAAAATGCTGGTCGATAATAAACGCATTCGTCAGGCCCAGCCCCGGCGCCATGGTCACCATGTCCGGCTTCGGCGTACTGCCCTCCTGGCCGCCGGCGATCATGTGTTCCGGCATGAAAGCCGCCCCGGCAGAGGTGCCTGCGACGTGCATGCCGGCGGCATTGCGACGCCGGATCAGTCGCGCGACCGTGGTTCCGCCAAGGGTCGTCGACAGACGCAGCTGGTTACCGCCGGTCATGAACACGCCATCGCATTTTTCGATGTATTCGAGATCCTTGCCCGACTGGCAATCCTCGCGCGTGATAAACGGCAATACCCGCGCATGCCTGACGCCGAGCTTGCGGAACAGCTTCTCGTAGTTCCGGCCCGTATCTTCGAGTTCCGAGGCGGTCGGGATGATCCCGATCCGCGCCTCCCTGCCGCCGCAGGTGTCGACGAAGCGATCGAGAATTTCGGGGTTGTGCAGTTTTTCCTCGGCGCCACCGATAGGAATAATGTAGCCACGGTCGGTGCCGTCGATTTTGTTTGCAGGACTCATTGGGATGCCGGACTCGTCGATGTTCGTCGCGGTCGGGGATCGGGCCGGACCGCAGGTAGTGCCAAAAGGGCGGCTATTTTACACAGATTCAGGTAATTTCCGCTCTAAATCCTGCAAAATGACGGCGTACACCCGTTGGGCAGTCGAATGCAGTGGCAACAGTGACGATTATCGTGAAGGACAGCAAGTTACCGCTCGGCCGGGACACCGGCTATCCGCAAGACTACGCGCCGGACGCGCTCTATCCGATCGCGCGCGCCGCCAACCGGGAAGCCCTCGGCCTCACCGGCGAGTTACCGTTTCGCGGCACCGACGTCTGGAACGCGTGGGAACTGACCTGGCTCGGTCCGACCGGCTGCCCGGTGGTCGCAAAGGCGGAAATCCGCGTGCCGGCCGACTCACCGAACATCATCGAGTCGAAGTCGCTGAAGCTCTACCTGAACTCCTTCTCGATGAGCACCTTTGAATCGGTAAGCAAGATCCGGGACACGATCGCGACCGATCTTGCGGCGTGCGCCGGCATGCCTGTGAGCGTTTACGTCATGCCGATCGCCCGGATCGAGGCACGCTCGGTATCGAGGTTGGCCGGCACGCTGCTCGACAACCTGGCGGTCAAGTGCACCACCTACGACGTCGACCCCGGATTGCTGACCGCGGACCCGTCTGACGTCGTCAGGGAAGACCTGCACACGCACCTGCTGCGCAGTCTCTGCCCGGTTACCGCGCAGCCGGACATAGGCAGCCTGCAAATCAGCTACCGCGGCCCGCGCATCGATCACGCCGGACTGCTGCGCTACATCGTGTCATACCGGCAACACAGCGATTTCCACGAATCCTGCATCGAGCGCATGTTCGTTGACCTGCTGGCGCAGTGCGCTCCGCAGGAATTGACCTTGCAGGCGCATTACCTGCGCCGCGGGGGCATCGACATCAACCCGTTCCGCACCAACGCCGACGAAGTCCTGCGCGGCACGCGCCTCTGGCGACAGTAGCCCGCAAATGATGGTTCGACAGGTGGCTAGTCGGAACCGATATCTTCCGCTGACAGGTCGTGGCCCCAGGCACGCTTGGCGTCGAGGTAGCGGCGGTTCCTGTCGCTGACGCCGGTCACGTGCTTGACGCGCGTGATCTCATGCAGGCCCATGGCCTGCAGGTCGGCTACTTTCTTCGGGTTGTTGGTCAGCAGGCGGAAAGGCTCGTCGCCGACAAAGTACTTCAGGAGGGACGCCGCGTCGCTGAAGTCGCGTGAGTCGTCCGGCAGGCCGAGCGAGCGATTCGCCTCATACGTGTTTTCGCCGGCGTCCTGCAGCAGGTAGGTTGCCGCCTTGGCCCACAGTCCGATACCGCGGCCTTCGTGGCCGGACATGTAGATCACCATGCCGCCCTGCTTGTCGTGTTTGATCAGGTTGAGCGCCGAGTGAACTTGCGGCCCGCACTCGCATCGTTCTGAGCCGAAGACGTCGCCGGTCAGGCAGCTCGAGTGCACCCGCACCAGCGGGTTCTCCCAGCGCCTCGGATCACCGACCAGCAGCACACTGTTGACGGCCATCGACGACGCCAGGGTCGCGAATGCCGCCTGCCCGTTCTGCTTGCGCAGCTCATCGGCAATTTCCTCGATCTTGCTCAGTTCCGTGTGGCGAACGCAGGCATACCACGAAACATCGATGCGCTGTTCGCAGAGCTTCAACGGCATCGGGATCGGCCCGAGCAGGCTGATACTGCCGTGGGTGCCGGTGCCCGCTTCCGCGACCCGGTGGCCGTCGCGATCGATCCGGAACAACTTGCCCTGTTCTTCGAGTTTCTGCCGGACTGCCGGATCGATGTAGGTAAACATGGGGCTGGATTATGCGCGAACTGTGACGTTCTACGCTATTTTCCCTTGCTGACCGGAAAGTCATTAACTATACTTACTGACCCAACAGTCAGTAAGAGACCAGCAATGAACGAACCCCGATTCCAGCGCCGCAAGGAGGACCGCCCGCAGGAAATCACGGCGGCTGCGTTCGAGGTGTTTGCCGAGAAAGGCTACGCGGCAGCGCGTGTCGAGGAAGTCGCGCGCCGCGCCGGCGTCAGCAAGGGGCTCTTGTACCTGTACTTCAAGACCAAGGAAGCACTCTTCAAGGCCGTGGTGCGCAGCGTCGTCGTGCGTCGTGTCGATGCGCTGCTGAGGTCCCTCGAGGATACCGACCTCACGTCCGAGGCATTCATGCGCGGCCCGTTGCTCGATTTCATGAAACGCGTTCCGGACTCGCCCATCGCCATCGTCATCAAGTTGCTGATCTCCGAGGGCCAGCGCCACCCCGACCTGGTGGATTTCTACTGGGACAATGTTGTCTCGAAGGGCCTGGCTGCAATCCGGCGCTTCATCGAGCGCGGCGTCGAGCGCGGCGAATTCCGGAGGAGCGCAGTGTCCGAGCTGCCGCAACTGGTGCTCGCACCGATGATGCTGTCGATGATCTGGCGCATCGTATTTACAAAACGGTCGCTCGATACCGACCGACTCATGGAAACCCAGGTAGACATGCTAATCGCCTATATCAAGGTGTAAGCGGAGCCCCACTATGTTCAGGATGATTGTCCCCGTAATTTGTGCAAGCGCTGCGCTCACCGCATGCGATGTTGCCGACCACAGCAATCGCATTGTCGGTGAGCTCGCCTCCGATCGCATCGAACTGGCCGTAGAAAGCAACGAACCGATCATCGAGATCGCCGTCGCCGAGGGCGAAACCGTCTCGGCGGGGCAGGTACTGATGCGCCAGGACAACGCTCGCGCCGCGGCACGCCTCGTGGAAGCCGATGCCCAGGTGGCACAGCTCAAGGCCCGCCTCGACGAGCTGACGCAAGGCCCGAGGCAGGAAAAAATAACCGCGGCGCGCGCCAACGTGGAAGCCGCGACGCAGGATCTCGAGTTTCGGCAAAGCGAGTACGACCGCGTGCGAGATATCAACGAGCGCGGCCTCGCCTCGGCCGAGTCACTCGATCGGGCAAAGGCTGCGCTGGATGGCGCGACCGCTACCCTCAAGTTGCGGCGCGCCGAATTGCAGGAGTTGCTCGCCGGTACCAGGATCGAGGAACTCGAGCAGGCCGATGCGGCCCTGCGCCAGGCGGCCGCGCGCCGCGATAATGCCGCACTCGACCTGGAGCGCCTGACGTTGCGGGCCCCTGTAGATGGCGTCTTCGACAGCCGCCTGTTCGAGATTGGCGAGCGGCCGACGATCGGCCAGCCGGTCGCCGTCATGCTCGGCGGCAACCAGCCGTATGCACGCATCTACGTTCCGGAAGAGCAACGCGCCAGGATCCGGCCTGGCATGGCAGCCACCGTTTACGTGGACGGTCTGCCCGAGCCGCTTGCAGGCCGGGTCCGATGGGTCTCCAGCGAGGCGGCCTTCACGCCCTATTTCGCACTGACCGAACGTGATCGGGGCCGCCTGAGTTTCGTCGCCAAGGTCGACATCGGGGACCAGGCGGAAAGACTCGCCGACGGCGTGCCGGTGGAAGTCGATGTACTGCCGGCCGGGGCGCGTTGATGGAGTCGCACCATATTATCGATGCGCGGGGCCTCACCAAGCAGTTCGGCGACCTCGTCGCCGTCAGCAACCTCGACCTCACGGTGGAGCGTGGCCAGATTTACGGCTTCCTCGGACCCAACGGGTCCGGCAAGTCCACGACGATTCGCATGCTCTGTGGCCTGCTGACGCCCACCGAAGGAAGCGCGACCGTGCTCGACTTCGAGGTGCCGGGCGATTCGAACCGCTTGAAACCCAGGATCGGCTACATGACGCAGAAATTCTCGCTGTTCACCGACCTGACCGTACACGAGAACCTGCTGTTCATCGCCGAAATCTATTCATATCCCAAGGCGGAACGCAGCGCGCGTATCGAGCAGCTGCTCGAGCGCTACAACCTGGTAGCCCAGCGCCGCCAGCTCGCCGGCACGATGAGCGGTGGCCAGAAACAGCGACTGGCGCTCGCCTGCGCCGTACTTCACCACCCGGACCTGCTGTTGCTCGATGAGCCAACCAGCGCCGTCGACCCGCAAAGCCGGCGCGACTTCTGGTCGAACCTGTTTCGGCTGGCCAGCGACGGCACAACGATCCTCGTATCGACGCACTACATGGACGAAGCGGAACGCTGCCACCGGCTGGCGATTCTCGACCACGGCGTCAAGGTTGCCGACGGTACGCCACTGGATCTGCGCGCCCGGACCGGAATGAATATTGTCGAAGTCATTGCCGATGACCCCTATGCGGCCCAGGTAACGATCCACGAATTACCCGAGGTTGCCAGCGTGACGCAGCTCGGCGTGCGGCTGCGTGTACTGATACCCGAGTCTTTCGACGCGCCGCTGGCCCTGATCGAGAAAGCCTTGCGCGCGCAACAGATTGATGCACGCGTGCAGCTGACGGATGCAACCCTCGAGGACGTGTTCGTGGCCGTGACGCTGAAACAACCGCCAGGTGATTCGTGATGTCCTTGTCACGCATTCTCGCTATCGTCAAGAAAGAGGTCCGCCAGTTGCGGCGGGACCGACTGACTTTCGGCATGGTCGTCGGGCTGCCGGTGATCCAGATGCTGTTGTTCGGCTATGCCATCAACACCGACGTCAGGAACCTGAAAACGGCAGTGACCAACCTGTCCGGGACCCACCTGTCGCAGCAGTTTGTCGCCGCGCTGCGCCAGACCCAGGTCATCGACGTCATCGAGTTCACCGGTTCGGCGAGCGCGCTCGAGGACAAGCTTCGCCGCGGCGAAATTTCTATCGGCGTCTTCATACCGGCGGACTTCGACCGCCGGGTCGCCGACCCGACCCGCACCGCCGTGCAACTGCTGGTCGACGGTACCGACCCGACGATACTCGGCGTGGCCAACCAGTTGCGCCTGATGCCGTTTGGTTTCGACACGACATCCGCCGGCGGGGCCCGGTCGCCGCTGCTGGACGTACGGCCCTACTACAACCCGGAACGCAGGACGCCCGTGAATATTATCCCCGGCCTGACCGGGGTCATCCTGACCATGACACTGATCCTGTTCACCGCCGTCGCCATCGTCCGCGAGCGCGAGCGCGGCAACCTCGAATTGCTGATCAACACGCCGGTGAGCTCCGCAGAATTGATGATCGGCAAGATCATCCCCTACATCGTCATCGGCTTGCTGCAACTTGCGCTGATACTCGCCGTTGGCCGCCTGCTGTTCGATGTGCCGGTGCGTGGCAGCGTCGTGGAACTCTACCTGGCTGCCCTCGCCTTCGTCGCGGCGAACCTGTCGCTCGGCCTGTTGATTTCGACGGCGGCCCAGACCCAGTTCCAGGCCATGCAGATGATGGTGTTCATCTTGATGCCATCGATACTGTTGTCCGGTTTCATGTTTCCATTCGCCGGCATGCCGCTGGTCGCGCAGTATATCGGCGAGGCGTTGCCGAATACGCACTTCATCCGCCTCAGCCGCGGCATCATGTTGCGAGACGCGTCGCTCCTCGACATGAAGGCCGATCTCTACTACCTGGTGGGCTTTACCGTCGCTGCGATGACCGTGGCCGCGTTGCGCTTCAACAAGCGGCTCGACTAGCCCGGAACGCCGGCGGATCCGGCAAAAGCGGGCATCCGGGTCCGGTTAGCACGTTTTCCCGGCGGGTGAAAGACTCGCAAAATGGCTCCCTTTCTGGTCCAATCTGCGCCCATGGCAACGCAATCGGACCAAAAACCCACTGTATTCATTGTCGACGATGACGCCGCCATACGGTTCGCCATGCAGGCCCTGATGGACTCCGTCAACCTGGAACATGAAATATTCGCCTCGGCCGATGAGTTTCTCGAGAGAATGTCCGAGCAACGGCCGGGTTGCCTGGTACTGGATATTCGCATGCCCGGCCTCGGCGGCCTGGAATTGCAGGAGGAGCTGATCAAGCGCGGCAACACGCTGCCGATCATCTTCATTACCGGGCATGGCGACGTGCCGATGGCCGTCGAAGCCATGCAGAAAGGCGCCGTCGATTTCATCCAGAAACCGTTTCGCGACCAGGAGTTGCTCGACCGGATTCGCGAGGCGTTGGCGACCGACGAGGAGCGCCGCGAGGAGCAGCAGCATCACGCCGAGGTGGCCGGCCGCCTGGAACGCCTGACGAACAGGGAACGTGAAGTATTTGATCTCGTCGTTACCGGCAAGCCGAACAAGGTCATCGCGTATGAGCTCGGTGTAAGCCAGCGTACCGTGGAGATTCACCGGGCCCGGGTCATGGAAAAAATGCAGGCGCGGTCACTGGCTGACCTCGTCAAGATGCATATGACGGCCTGACGCTATTGGCGCGCCTTGCGCCGCTCGCCAAATTCGGCGCACTCGATACATTCATTGGCATAGGGATACACCTGCAGCCGGCCATCTTCGATCGGCAGGCCGCACTCGGTGCAGAGGCCGTATTCGCCGGCATCCAGGCGACGCAGTGCGGCGGAAATCTTGGCTATTTCCGCGCGCGCCTCGTTCCCCAGCGCATCGACGACCTCGTTGTCCTCGAGCTGCTTGGCACGCTCCTTCGAATCCGCCTCATAACCGCGGCGAAGGTTGGCCGAAATCCGTTCCAGCCGGGCCATCAGCTCGGCTTTCTTCGTCTCCAGTGCTTCGCGCAGATGCTCGTGTGATGCGGCCGGCATCCTGGCCTCCCGTTGCTCGTCCGACGGGCTAGTTAACCTGATCGGGCCTTCGGCCGGAATTAGTACAACCACTTATCGCGCCATAAGTAGTAACCGAGAGAGGCTAAGCAACACGCCTTATGGCAGGAGCATGCGCCGCGCGTATGCTCTGAATGGACTTCGACCGACCTTTTTGAATGCACTGCCAGGTGTGACGATGAAAGAAATAAAAAAGATTCTTGCCGTGGTCGACCCCACTGCAATGGATCAACCGGCTGTCCGTCGTGCCGCATGGATTGCCGAAGCCACGGGTTCCGAACTCGAATTGCTCGTGTGCTACTACAATGAGTACCTGAGTGGTGACCGGCTCTTCGACTCGCCGTCTCTCGAGAAGGCGCGCACGGAAGTCATCCAGAATCATGAGAAGCACCTGGAGACGCTGGCGGAACCACTGCGTGACCAGGGCATCGTCGTCAAGACGAGCGCCATCTGGGATCACCCGCTGTACGAAGGCATCGTCCGGCACGCATGCGAGAGCGGTGCCGACATTGTCGTCAAGGACACGCACCACCATTCGGCGGTAACGCGGGCACTGCTGTCGAACACGGACTGGAACCTGATTCGCACCTGCCCGATGCCTTTGTGGCTCGTCAAGCCGCAGGCGATTGCCGCGAAGCCGGTATTCGTGGCGGCCATCGACCCGATGCACCAGCACGACAAACCAGCGGCGCTGGATGATGAAATCCTGCACATAAGCAAGTATCTCGCAGAGGATACCGGGGCCGATGTGCACGCGTTTCATGCCTACGATCCCCGCATAGCCGTTGCGACTGCGACCGCGAATGCCTATATCCCCGTCTCGTTGCCGTTCGATGAGATCGAGCAGCAAATGCACGAGGATCACCAGAAGCGCTTCCGCGAAATCACGGAGTTTCACAAGATCGACGATGACCACGCACACCTGGTGGCCGGGCTGACGCATGAAGAGCTCCCCTCGATCGCGGACCAGCTGAAGGCCGACGTTGTCGTCATGGGGGCAGTCGCCCGCAATCGCTGGAAGCGCCTGTTTATCGGCGCCACCGCCGAGCGCACACTCGAACACCTGCCCTGCGACCTGTTGATTATCAAGCCGGACTGGTTCCAGACGCCGGTGGACCTGGATAACCACGAAGCCGCCTGACCCGGACTCTTCTCAGTCCTGCGGCACGAGTCCCGTACGAATGGCCTGGCGGGCGCCGGCCAGCAGGCGGTTTGTGTCGATCGGCTTGCTCATCAGCGTGCAGTTGTCGAGCAGGCGTGCTTCCTTGACGACTTTCGACGTATCGCCGCTGACGATGAACGCCGGAATATGCGCGTCGAAGTACTCGCGTACCAGGCTGACGGCTTCGACCCCGGTCGAACCATCCAGCAAATGAAAGTCCGATATCAACAAAGCCGGCGTTTCGTCGATGTGGTCCAGCAGTGCCTTGGCCTCTGGGGCCGATTCGGCAATCGCAACACGATAACCTTCCGCCTCCAGCAGCAAGCCCCAGGCATTGGATACGTTGACATCGTCCTCGATCAGGATGATCAGGCCCGACACGGCTTCCTCATCGACATCCGCATTGTGGGCCTCACGCACCTTGCGCTGCTCAGCGCCCTTCACGGCCGGAATACTGACACTGAAGCAAGACCCCTTGCCGATTTCGGACTCGACGCGCACGACGAGCTCGAGAAGATCGGCCAGGCGCTTGACGATCGCAAGACCGAGACCGAAACCCTCCTTGCTCGCGCCCGGTGTCTTGCACTGGTGAAATTCGAGAAATATCTCGTCAAGCTGGTCTGGATCGATGCCGATGCCGGTGTCGATGACCTTCAGGTGACAGTACCCGTCGCTCTCGGTGCACTCCAGCGTAACGCTGCCCTTGTCGGTATAGCGAATCGCGTTGGAAACAAAATTCTGGATGATCTCGGCCAGCAGGTTCGGATCGCTGTTGACGACCGTGTCGCAGGCCTTCGACCTGAACTTGAGGCCGACGTGTCGCGCCTGCCGGGCAAACTCGTCGGACAGCCGGTCAACCAGCCGGCGAATCGGAAACTCCTCCAGGTCCGGCGTCACGGCACCGGCGTCCAGGCGGCTGATGTCGAGCAACGAGTTCAGCAGGTTGGTCATTGCGGTCAGCGAGTGCTGCTGGCTGTCGATCATCTGCAACGCGCGCTCGTCCTTCACGGTACGACGCAAGGCACCGTTCAACAAACTCAGCGCCTGCACGGGCTGGCGCAGGTCATGACTCGCCGCCGCCAGGAACGCGCTGTTGGCCTTGTTGGCCCGCTCGGCATCGCGCCGCGCCGCAATGATTTCGTTTTCCATGCGCTTGCGCTCGGTGACGTCGCGGATAACGCTGGAGACGAAACGGCCGCCGACCGCGTGAACCGGGCTCAGGCTGATTTCGACCGGGAACTCGCTGCCGTCTTTGCGCCTCGCAACCAGTTCGAGCCCTGGGCCCATCGGCCGTAATCTCGGATCGCTGGCAAAACTCTGCCTGTGACCGACATGCCTCTCGCGCAGGCGCTCCGGCAACAGCATTTCGATCGGTTGCCCGAGCAGGTCCTGGCGCTCGTAACCGAACATCAACTCGGTCTGGCCGTTGACGACCGCGATCTTGCCGTGGTCGTCGATGATGATCATGGCATCCGGCGCCGACTCCAGCAGGTTGCGAAAATAGGCTTCCGAATCGTCTGTGCGCCGTACGGTACTGGTGATAATCAGGCCGTCGTCGGTCTCGATGGGCGTCAGCGATATTTCGGCATTGAAGAACTTGCCGCTCTTCGTGCGCCCGGTAAGTTCGAGCCCCGATACCAGCGGCCTCGACCGGGGCGAGATGCTGAACCGCTCGCGAAGCTTGATGTGCGAGTCGCGCTTGTCTTCCGGAATCAGGATCTCGATCGGCTGCCCAACCAGTTCATCCTCGGCATAACCGAAAAGTTCCTGGGCACGCTGGTTCGCAATACGAATTAGCCCCTTTGCGTCGGAGACGATTGTCGCTTCAGCCGCCGTGTGCAGGATCTCGACCACGACATCGCTGGGCAAGGCGATTTTCTTCATCAATTTCTTTCGCAAGTGTGCCTGCCCCGATTATAGGCATATCGATCGCCGCATCTGGGCATTTATCCGGCGCCGCCGTCCATACGTATCCTCCCCTATACGAGTCGCGGGCCGCCGTTGATAGCCTGCCGCGGGCATCTGGGGCTATACTTTGATGAAAACAACCAAGCGCTGCGTGACCGCCGGGCGTTTCCGCCGGGTTGCGGTCCTCGTGGCCAGATATTCCATTCTCAATCAGGGGTCCTCCGTTGGACACAGCAGCTTCCTATAATGACAAGGTAGTCCGCCAGTTCTCGATCATGGTCGTGGTCTGGGGGATTGTCGGCATGCTCGTCGGCATTATCATCGCCGCGCAACTCATTTGGCCGCAGCTCAATTTCGACCTGCCGTTCCTGACTTACAGCCGCCTGCGGCCCTTGCACACCAACGCCGTTATTTTTGCTTTCGGCGGTTCGGCACTGTTCGCAACGGCCTATTACGTCGTGCAGCGTACCTGCCACGTGCGGCTCGCCTTCGACAAGCTGGCCGCATTCACGTTCTGGGGCTGGCAGCTCATCATCGTGCTGGCGGCGGTGACGCTGCCACTGGGTATCACCCAGTCGAAGGAATATGCCGAGCTCGAGTGGCCGATCGACCTGCTGATTGCCGTCGTCTGGGTGGCCTTTGCCATCGTCTTCTTCGCCACGATCTACAAGCGCCGCGTCAAGCATATCTACGTGGCGAACTGGTTCTACGGCGCCTTCATCATCACGATTGCCGTGCTGCACATCTTCAACAACCTCGCGATACCGGTCACGCTGACCAAGTCCTACAGCCTGTACACCGGCGTCGTAGACGGCATGATGCAATGGTGGTACGGCCACAACGCCGTCGGCTTTTTCCTGACCGCAGGCTTCCTCGGCATGATGTACTACTTCGTGCCCAAGCAGGCAGGCCGGCCGGTCTATTCGTATCGCCTGTCGGTCGTGCATTTCTGGTCGCTGATCGCGGTCTACATGTGGGCCGGACCGCATCACCTGCATTACACGTCCCTGCCTGACTGGGCGCAGACGCTCGGCATGGTGTTCTCGATCATCCTGCTGGCACCGAGCTGGGGCGGCATGATCAACGGCATCATGACGCTGTCGGGTGCCTGGCATAAGCTGCGCTCCGACCCGATCCTGAAATTCATGATCGTGGCGCTGTCGTTCTACGGCATGTCGACCTTCGAAGGGCCGATGATGTCGATCAAGACGGTCAACGCGTTGTCGCACTACACGAACTGGACCATCGGTCACGTGCACTCCGGCGCGCTCGGCTGGGTCGCCATGATGACGATCGGCTCGATGTACTGCCTGATCCCGCGGCTCTACAACCGGGACGGCATGTACAGCACCAGGCTGATCGACGTGCATTTCTGGACGTCGACGATCGGCGTGGTCCTGTATGCCGTATCGATGTGGATTGCCGGCGTTACCGAAGGCCTGATGTGGCGCGCCGTGAACGATGACGGCACGCTCACCTACTCGTTCGTCGAGTCGCTGAAAGCCGTGGAGCCCTATCACTACATCCGCTTGCTCGGTGGCCTCGTGTTCTTCACGGGCATGCTCATCATGGCTTACAACGTCTGGAAGAC
>Ga0210081_1000074_pt1 | contig 21766 bp, 20 predicted proteins | sample White_ThreeSqA_D_FD_185589 | JGI IMG/M metagenome (GOLD analysis project Ga0210081, IMG submission 185589) | Wetland microbial communities from the San Francisco Bay, California, USA, that impact long-term carbon sequestration -... | ecosystem: Environmental > Aquatic > Marine > Wetlands ...
GCTGCGCTCCACACGACGCTCGACGAGTTCCCCCGCCACCGGTCCTGGTCTTCCTCAGACGGAACCACCGTAGGAGCGGCACCCCCATTCGGGGACAATGCCCCCATTCGGGGACAATGCCCCCATTCGGGGACAATGCCAGCCGCGACCACCCACCACACTCAACGCCATGACTGCCGGCGAGTGGACGAGATAGTCCATGGCGAGACATAAAGCGAGCGCACCTCGGTCCCGCTTGTCGGGAGCGAGACAGTCCGCCATGGACTATGTCGGCCGCTCGCCCGACCCTGTGCAGATGCAACGGTCGCGGCTGGCGCCACTCCTACAGTGGTGGAGGCGCCTCGCAATTCCAGCATGCCCCGAACTGCCCCTCGTTCTCCTCGCCGCACTTCGTGCAGCGCCACGCCGCCAGCGGGCTCTCGTTTTCCACCGATTCGATCAGCTGCTTCGCGCGATCGAAGTCGAGGTCGTTGACGACCCACAACTGCGGCCATGTCTCGACGAACGGCATCTCGCCGATGATCGAGCCGAGGTGCTGGTTGCGGATCTCGGCGGCGATACCCTCCGATGCCAGCAGGTTCCGGAAATGGTTGATCGTAATGATCGACTCGGCGGACGTGAGCTTTTTCATTGCCCGAGCAGTGACCTCAGGAACGGCCGCGGGTCTTTGCCGCGCTCGAGCACTTCGACCAGCGCCGAGCCAACGATGGCGCCGGCGGCATGCGCGCCGACAGCCCTGACATCCGCGGTCGCGCGAATGCCGAACCCGGCGCAGACCGGCAGCGGCGACACGCTGGTCACCTTGTCCAGGTAGGTGGCAAGGTCGGCGGGAAGTCCGTCGCCACCGCCGGTGATGCCGGTAATCGTCACGGCGTAGACGAAGCCGCGCGATGCTTCGCACAGCGTTTTGAGGCGTGCGTCCGGTGTCGCCGGGGTCACGAGCTGGATCAGGCCGAGGCCCTTTGCTTCGAGTGCCGCGCGGAGCTCGGCGCTTTCCTCGAATGGCAGGTCTGGCACGATGAAGCCGCAGACACCGGCGGCGAGCGCACGTTCGGCCAGCCTGTCGTAACCGAATGCGAGCAGCGGGTTCAGGTACGACATCATCACCAGCGGCGCATCGATGCCGTCCGCCGCATCCAGTTGCTCGAAGATCCATTTCAGGCTGACGCCTTTTTGCAGGGCTTCGAAACTGGATCGCTGGATCGTCATGCCGTCCGCCATCGGGTCCGAAAACGGGATGCCGAGTTCGACGACATCGCCCGCGTCGGCGACGGCCCGGAGCGTCTCGATGAAGTCTTTCGGCTCCGGGTAGCCTGCCGTGATAAACGGCACGAGGCCGGTGCGGCCGGTATCGTTCGCGGCCCTGATCGCCGCCGTTATGCGTTCATGCGCCTGCATAGCGTCTCGTCCTGGCCGGGTACTTCGTCAATGTGGGCATGTCCTTGTCGCCGCGACCGGAATTGCCGATGAGTATGCGCTTGCCCGGGTTCTGTTGCGCGTATTCACGCGCGGCAGCAAAAGCGTGCGAGGTTTCGAGCGCCGTCAGTATGCCTTCGGCCGCGCACAGTTCTTCGAGCGCCTCCAGCGCCGCATCGTCCTCGGCCGAAATGTACTGCACGCGACCGGTTGCCTGCAGCAGCGCGTGTTCGGGCCCGACGCCCGAGTAGTCGAGTCCGGCCGAGATCGAGTGCGTTTCCTGCACCTGCCCGTCGTCGTCCTGCAGGATGATCGTGTAGGAACCCTGCAACACGCCCGGCGTGCCGGTCGCGAGTGTCGCCGCGTTCTGGCCGAGCCCGGGGCCGGTGCCGCCGGCTTCGACACCGATCAGCTCGATGTCATCGGCGAGCAACGGGTAAAAAAGGCCGATTGCGTTCGAGCCGCCACCGACACAGGCGAAGGCGACGTCCGGGAGGCCGCCCGCGAGATCGATCATTTGCTGCCGAGCCTCCTGGCCGATCACCGATTGCAACTCGCGCACGAGGTACGGGTACGGGTGCGCACCGACGGCGGACCCGAGCAGGTAGTAGATGCCAGCCGGGTCGGTAACCCAGGTGCGCAGCGCTTCGTCGATCGCCGCGCGCAATGTCTTGTCGCCGGACTCGACCGCGACCACCTCGGCGCCGAGACGGCGCATGCGATCGACGTTCGGTGCCTGTCGCTCCATGTCGACGGCGCCCATGTAGACACTGCACGGCAAGCCGACCCTGGCGCAGGCCGCCGCCGATGCCACGCCGTGCTGGCCGGCGCCGGTCTCGGCGATGACGCGTTGCGCGCCCAGCCGTTTCGCGAGGATCGCCTGGCCGATCGCGTTGTTGATCTTGTGCGCGCCGGTATGCGCGAGGTCTTCCCGCTTCAGCCAGACGTCGGCGCCCCAGGATTCGCTGAGGCGCGCCGCGTAGGTCAGCGCCGTCGGCCGGCCCACCCAGTCGCGGAGTTCGCGACGATACTCTTCCTGGAACGACGGCTCGTGCAGGTGATCGCAGACGCCCTGTTCGAGGCGCTCGAACGCGGGCACCAGTGTCTCCGGAACGTAGCGCCCGCCGAACGGGCCGAAGCGGCCGCGCGCATCAGGCAGGTCGCCGCGAATGGCCGCATCGAGAAGCGCGCGCGCTTCATCGGCTGGCAGCAATGTACTCATGGCATTTTCTCCGCGGCTTGCGCCGCATTGACGAACTCTCTTATCAATAGTGAATCTTTCTCGCCCGGCGCCGACTCGACTGCGCTCGACACGTCGACGCCGAAAGGCCGGACGATGCGGACAGCGTCTGCCACATTGGCGGCGTCAAGGCCGCCGGCAAGAATCATGCGCCCGGTCCGGGCATGGTCCGCGGCCGCCGTCCAGTCGACGGTCTCGCCGGCACCGCTCTTCGCGCCTTCATAGATATAGGTGCCCGGTGTGTCCGGGCTGCGTCCGCGTTCGCGGTATACGGGCCAGCGCTGCACGGCCATCGGCACGTCGAGCGCGGCGAAATCCTCGGCGTCGGTCTGCAGCGCGTCCGGCCGGAACTCGCGCAATACGGCGAGCCACTCTTCATTGCTCGGGTGCAGCATGACAGCAACGCGCAGCACATCGCCAGGCACCGCTGCACTTGCCGCGCGTGCCTCGGCTGGCGTCACGCGCCGTACCGACTCGGCAAACACGAAGCCGAGCGCGCCGGCGCCGGCTTCCACGGCCGCCGCGACATGTTCCTCGTCCCGCAAACCGCAGATCTTGATAAAGAGGCTCATGCCGCTCCCGCCCTGCGCATCGCAGCCACCAGGTTCGCCGGATCGTCGCTCTGCATCAGTGCCGTGCCGACCAGCGCCAGCGAGTAGCCCCAGCCCGCGACACGGGCTGCATCGTCGGCGGTCACCAGGCCGCTTTCGGCAACACACTTCGCCTCCGGCAGCAAAGGCGCGAGCCTCTCGAGACGCGCGGCATCGACGTCGAGCGTCCGCAAATTGCGCGTGTTCACACCGATCAGCAATTGCCCGTTCGCGGCGTGCTCCGCATCCGCCGCGTTTTCCAGCAAGCGCGACGAGCGCGCGAGATCGTCCTCATCGAATGACTCGAGCAGCACGAACAAGTCGTGCTCCCACGCGCAATCGAGCATCGCACGCAGATCCCTGTCGGAGAGCATCGTTGCGATCAGCAGCACGCCGCTGGCGCCGGCTGCACGCGCTTCGAGTACCTGCACCGGGTCGACCAGGAAATCCTTGCGCATGACCGGCGTGTTCGGCACCGCCGCGACAACCTCCGCGAGGTGTGCGAGCGCACCGTCAAAGCGAGTCGGTTCCGTCAGCACCGAAATCGCCGCCGCACCACCGGCCGCGTAGGCCTGTGCCCGCGAAGCCCGGCCGGCATCGCCTCGTCCGGCACCCAGGTCTCCTGCCGCCGGGGAGCGCTGCTTGATCTCGGCGATCACGTCGAATGCGCCGAGCGTGAGCGGCACGATGGGCTGGTCGAAGTCCTTCGATGTGAACCGCGGCGCCCGGGCCGCGCGGGCCGCACTGCTGCCAGCCATCGCTTTGAGGAAATCGCTCATGAGGGGCGGAAGTGCGCTCGCAGTTTGTCGAGGAGCGCTGCCGCGCGGCCATCGTCGATCGCGGCCGCTGCCTGCGCGACGCCGGCGACGGCGTTCCCGGCCAGCCCCTGCACCTCGAGCACCAGCGACGTTCCCATCAGCAAGGCATCGCGATGCGCGCCACGATCCTCGCCGTTGAATACCCGCGCCAGTTCGCGCGCGTTGTGTTCGGCGTCGCCGCCTTGGAGATCCTCCGGCGCGCAGACGGCCATGCCGTAGTCGGCGGGCGAGCGTTTCGACGGCGTGACACTGCCGGGGCGCACGTCGTACAGCCAGAACTCGCCGGCCGGCGTCGCCTCGTCCCAGCCCGGCTCGCCATGCACGACGAAAGCACGCTCGATCGGCATGCCGGCAAGCGTGTCCGCCATCAGTTTTGCTGCCTCGTTGCTGTAAGCGCCGATCAGCTGGAATGGCGGGGCCGCCGGGTTGGTCAGCGGGCCGAGCACGTTGAACACGGTGCGCACCGACAGCGCGCCGCGAATCGGCACGACGGCCTTCATCGCCGGGTGATACGCCGGGGCAAACAGGAACGTGAAGCTGGTGGCCGCGAGGCACGCGACCGCCTCTGCCTCGTGCAACGGCAGCGGCATGCCGAGACACTCGAGCATGTCGGCGCTGCCGGAGCGACTCGATACCGAGCGGTTGCCGTGCTTGACGACTCGCGAGCCGCAGGCGGCGGCGAGCAGCCCGGTGCCGGTCGAGAGGTTCAGGCTGCCCGAGCCGTCGCCCCCGGTGCCGACCGTGTCGACCGTCGGCGCGCCGTCGGGAATCTCGGGATGCACCGCGAGTTCGCGCATCGCCGTGGCAAAACCGCGAATCTCGTCGGCCGTCTCGCCCTTGGCCCTGAGACCGGCGAGCAACGCGCCGGCCAGCGCCGCCGGCAATTCGCCCGCGGCCAGCTTGTGCATCAGGTCATACGCTTCCGGTTCGGCGAGCGCTTCCCCGTCGAGCAGCCGATCGAGCAGGCGGCTGTATTGCTTTTCCATCAAACCTCCATGCGCATGAAGTTTGCCATCAGCCGATCGCCTTCGGGCGTCAGCACGCTCTCGGGATGAAACTGCACGCCCTCGATCGGCAGCGACTTGTGGCGCACGCCCATGATCTCGCCGCGCTCGGTCTTCGCCGTCACCTGCAACGTATCCGGCAGCGAATCGCCGATCGCGCACAGCGAGTGGTAGCGGCCCACCTCGAACGGGTTCGAGACGCCCGCGAAGATCGTGTTGCCGTCATGCGTCACCATCGACGTCTTGCCATGCATCAGCCGTTCGGCACGCACGATTTCGCCGCCATGCTGTTGCACGATGCTCTGGTGGCCGAGGCACACGCCGAGGATCGGCACGCGCCCGGCGAAAGCACCGATCATCTCGAGCGACAGGCCGGCATCTTCGGGCCGGCCGGGACCCGGCGAGATGACGAGATGCGTCGGCGCGAGCGCCAGCGCTTCATCGATGCTGATCTTGTTATTGCGATGCACGATGACGGTCGCGCCATGCGCCGCGAATGCCTGCACCAGGTTGTAGGTAAACGAATCGTAGTTGTCGATCAGCAGCATGCGCACGTGATCGAACGATTCTCTTGCAGCCGTCACAGTCCCTCTCCCGCAATTTCCAGTGCGCTCCTGAGGATCGCGCTCTTCGCCAGCACTTCCTGGTACTCCCGCGCCGGCACCGAGTCGGCAACGATCCCGGCCCCGGCCTGGAAGCTGTATTCGTCACCCGAGAAGACCAGTGTACGAATCGTGATCGCCTGGTCCATGTCGCCGGAGAGGCCGAAGTAGCCGGCGGTACCGGCATAAAGGCCGCGCCCGACCTGTTCCATTTCCTCGATGATTTCCATCGCGCGCACTTTCGGCGCGCCGACCAGCGTGCCCGCCGGGAAACTGGCGGCGAACAGGTCGAACTGGTCGAAGCCGTCGGCGAGCTCGCCCTGCACGCCGCTGACGATATGCATGACGTGGCTGTAGCGCTCGATCGCGCGGTACGGATCGACATGCACGCTGCCGGCACTGGCGACCCGGCCGAGGTCGTTGCGCGCCAGGTCCACGAGCATCACGTGTTCGGCGGCCTCCTTCGGGTCGGCCAGCAGCGCGGCCTCGTTCGCGACGTCCTCGTCGGGTGTCGCACCACGCGGCAGGGTGCCGGCAATCGGCCGCAATGATGCCTGGCGGTCGTTGAGTTTTACCAGCGCTTCGGGAGACGAGCCGACGACTTTCAGGTCACCAAAGTCGAAGAAGAACATGTACGGAGAGGGGTTCAGCAAGCGCAGTGCGCGGTAGACCTCGAACGGCGGCACATTGGTCTTGCCGCGGAACAGCACCGACAAGACGATCTGGTAGATATCCCCGGCAGCGATGTACTCCTTGCAGGCCTCGACACGCTGCGTGAACTCAGCCTCGCTCATGCTGGCCTCGGCCGGCGCGATGCGTACGTCCGGCTTTACGGCCGGGATCGGGCCACGCAGCAGCCCGATGACCTCCTGGCGAAGGCGCTGGCGCTCGTCTTCGGGGCCATCGTGCAGCAACGCGACACGGCGCGTCAGGTGATCGAAGACCAGCAGCGACGCCGGTGCGACGAATGCCGCGTCGGGAATGCCGGGCCGGGGAATCGTGTCGCGCGGCAGGTCCTCGAACAGGCGCACGACGTCGTAGCCCGACACGCCGACCAGCCCGCCGGCAAACGGCAGGCCGTCATCGGGTTGCGGTCGCGGTGCCGCTGCCAGCGCCCGGCGCAGTGCGTCGAGGTACTCCTGCTGGCTGGTCGGCCGCGGCTGTTCGGCGCCGTCGACGTAGAGGGCGGCATCGTCCATGCGGACTTCCAGCGCATCGCCGAATCCCAGGAACGAGTAACGGGCGAGCCGCTCGCCGCCTTCGACGCTCTCCAGCAGGAAGCGCGGCTGCAGCGCGTGCAACTTCAGGTACGCCGATACCGGCGTATCGAGGTCGGCGGCAATATCGAATGGTGCTTGCATGGTTACCCCGGGCTATCCCTGGCCAAAAAAAAACCCATCCCTGTTAGCGGCAGAGATGGGCTTGGTGTTGTTTCTTGACTCAGCTAGACGCTAGCCGGCCGCCCCCTCTGTTGCGGGCTGCCACCACCAGTGCATTGCGAGCTGAGTGTTCATGCGGCCGAGTATCCCCGGCACTCCCGCCACCGTCAAGTGTTCTGCCGCTACAGGTTATACATCAGGGGCAGGACGACCGAGAACCCGACCCACATGATGATCGTCAGCGGGATGCCGACACGCAGGAAGTCGCCGAACTTGTAGCCGCCCGCCGTCATGATGAGCAGGTTGGTCTGGTAGCCATAGGGCGTCGCAAAACTCATGTTCGCACCGAACAGCACCGCCAGCACGAACGGTTCGGAACTGACGCCGAGCTGGTTCGCGATGGCGATGGCGATCGGCGTGCCGATTGCCGCGGCGGCGTTGTTCGACACGATATTCGTCATGATCGTCATCAGCATCAGGAAGGCGCTGAGGATCATCGGCGGCGGCAGGCCCTGTGCCGTGTGCACGAATGTCATGGCGATGAAATCGGCCATGCCGGTGCCGAGCAACGCCTTGCCGAGGGCCAGCGCGGTGACGATGATCATGACGACCGGGATAGACAGCGCCGTCGCTGCGTCCCGCCAGTTGAGGCAGCCGGTCGCAATCATCAGGCCGAGGCCGACCAGCGCGCTGACCGAAATCGGCATGACGCCAACCGCGGCTGCGAGCACGACCAGGCCCATGATCGTCAGTGCGCGCTTGGCGCGGTGTGTGTGCGGCAATGTCGTCGTGCCGTCGAGCACGAGCATCGAGCCACTGTCCTTGAGCTGTGCGATCGCCTCACCACTGCCCTGCACGAGCAGCACGTCACCGGCCCGCAGCCGGATCAGGTTGAGATCGCCGGTCACCTGCGAACTGGGCGCGCGCGCACGATGCAGCGCGAGCGGCATCAGCCCGTAACTGGTGGTGAAGCGCGCCGCGGCGAGGCTCCTCAGGTGCAACGGCGAACCGCGCGTGATGACGACCTCTGCAAGCTGCTGGCCTTCCGCCTTCAGCGGCGTCTCGTCGTCGACCGGGTGATCGATGTCCGACATGTTGAACAATGTCGCACCGAGCAGCTGCTCATAGTATTTCAGGTTTTCCGGCGTGTCCTTGACGAACAACCGGTCGCCGGGATGGATCGTGACGGACGGCAGCTTGGCGAGAAACAGCGAGTCGGTGCGCTGGATCTTGTCGATGCGCAACTGGCCTTCGGCTTTGGCGAGTACCTCCGACAACGTCGCGCCATCGGCGAAACCGCCTTCCTTGACGTGCAACTGTGCGCTGAAGATGCGCGGCGACGTATCCGCCATCGGCGGTGCCCGGTCGGGCAACAGCCGCGGCGCGACCAGCCACAGGAACAACAGCCCGACGCCGCCGACCATCGCAACCGGCAGCACCCACTCGAACATGCCGAAATCGTGCATGCCCATGTCGTGCGAGATACCGACGACCAGCAGGTTCGTCGACGTGCCGATCGTCGTGGACATGCCACCGATGATCGTTGCCAGCCCCATCGGCATCATGACTCCGGACACCGGGAACTTGGAGCGCAGCGACGCGCCGACGATGATCGGCATCAGCAGCACGACGATCGGCGTGTTGTTCATGAACGCGCTGAGAATCGCGCCGGCAACCAGCGTCGCGGCCAGCGCGAGCAGCGGCTGCGAGGACCAGGCGCGCCCGACAATCGTCGCCAGTGGTTGCAGTGCGCCGGTTGTTTCCAGCGCCTTGCCCACCATCATCAGGGCACAGATCGCGATCAGGGCCTCGTTGCCGAAGCCGGCAAAAAAATCGATCGGGCCGAGAATGACCTCGCCACCCTTCTCGTACGGAAACAGCTGAAATCCCGCGGTCAACAGGATCAGGATCGTGAGCGATGATGACTCCAGCGGAATGTTGTCGCGCGTAAACAGGAACAGCGCGACCACGGTCAGCAAGAGGACTGCGATTCCGTGGGCGTCAGGTGTGATCGGCTGCAATAGGGTCCCTTGCTGATCCGCTGAGGACTTCAGACCGTATCCTAGTTCACACCTGTTTCGCAATGTGCTGCGCGTCAGTATTAGAACGTAGAATCGCGCCTATTCTTTCGTAGAAGCTCTTGAATTCATTGACATTCCAGTGACCGATGTCGACATCGCGACGAAAAGCCACCGAATCCGCGCAACCGAGCAGCGGCAACAGGTTCATGTAACGCAGGTCGGCGGGTTCTCCGGACGGGAAAACATCCCACGGCGATATGGCCACCAGGTTGCGATGCCGCAAGGCATTCGCGCCGATGGCCCGCCGCCAGCGCGCGTTCATCTCGAAACCCTCGCTAAGAACCCGGGCGCCTGCGCGGTCCAGGGCCGGGCAATATCCCTTGTCGCTGGCCAGCGCGCGTGACCTTGCGGCCAGCGTCGCGCAGACGAAGTCGGCCAGCTCCTGCAGTTCGCACAGCGTCGCAAACTTCGTCGGATCGGCGCCGCGCAGGCGCACCAGGTCGCCCCAGCCGCGCAACACGACGGCCAGGCGCCGGTTCAACCAGCTGTCATGCCGCAGCGACGCGTTCGACCAGGCTGTCGTGTCGTGCCGCAGCTCGCCGCTGTCGACGGCGGCCGCCAGCGCGGTTTCGAGCGCGGCAAGGCGCATATCGCCGTTGTTTCGGGCATATCGGCAGACATCGACCTCGGCCGGTATCCATGCCGTGTCCAGCGGCACCTGCACCTGGCCCGGCGTCAGCAGCGCGTTGGCCTCTTCCGCCGGGAGCAGCGGGCATGGCGACGACACGACGGTAGGCAGCACGACCGTCAACGGCGTTATCTCGCGCAGCTCCCAGAGGCGCTGCCAGACCTCGACCGGCCACTCCGGCGGGGGTTGCTGGGTCGTGTCGGCAACAAAAATCATGCTGCTCATTGTGCGGCGGCACGGCAGCAAGCTCCGCGCGTGTTACCGGGCGTAATATAGAGTTTTTGTAACCGTTGCCGGGCCGGGTCTGGTACCGGTCCCTGCACGGGTGTACCTTCTGCAACCTTGGACAGAGCAGGATCTGGCAATGCCCTCTTTTGACGTGGTCAGCGACTTTGACGCACACGAAGCACGCAACGGTGTCGACCAGGCGAATCGTGAGGTCACGACACGTTTCGACTTCAAGGGAACGGGTTCCAAGTTCGAGCTCGACGACCAGGTGATCCAGCTGACGACGCAGTCCGACTTCCAGCTCAAACAGATGATGGACATCCTGCACCAGAAGCTCGCGAAGCGCGGTGTCGACATCGCCTGTCTCGAGGAACAGGAACCCGAGTTCTCAGGCAGCGAGGCGCGGCAGAAGGTGATCTTGCGGCGCGGCATCGACGCCGATCGCGCGCGCAAGCTCGTCAAGGAGATCAAGAACGCGAAACTGAAAGTCCAGGCAGCCGTCCAGGGCGACAAGTTACGCGTGACCGGCAAGAAGCGTGACGACCTGCAGGCCGTCATCAGCATGCTGAAGGAAACCGACATCGGCCTGCCGCTGCAATACGAAAACTTCCGCGACTGATATGGGCACCGGAGTTCACAAGCGGCTGCGCCGGCAGGACATCACGTTCGAGGACAAGGACCAGTCACTCCGTGACGACGTGCGCACGCTGGGGGCGATGCTCGGCGAGCTGATCCGGGAACAGGACGGCGAGGCGGTCTTCGAGCTGGTCGAGAACTCGAGGCTGCGCGCGATTCGTCGCCGCGAACGCAACGAGAAGCCCGGCGAGGAACTACGCCAGCTCGTAGAGAACCTCGACCCGATGCTGGCGCTCAAGCTGATCCGCGGATTCTCGACCTACTTCCAGATGGTCAATACCGCCGAGAAAGTGCATCGCATCCGGAGACGGCGCGAGTACCTGCGCGATGAACCCAACTACCAGCCAGGCGGGCTCGAGGATTCGTTTCTCAAGCTGAAGGCGGCCGGCATGGACGCGGACAGCCTGCAGGCGCTGCTGGACTCGATGTCGATAGAGCCGGTGTTCACGGCACACCCGACCGAGCCGACGCGGCGGACGATGCTGCGCAAGGAACAGCAGATCGTCAAACATCTCGTCGACCTGTTGAACCCGACGATGACGCCGCAGGAGCGGAATGCCGCGTTACAGAACATCCGGCTGCTGGCGACGACCGGCTGGCAAACCGACGAGCATCCGTCCGAGCAAATGACCGTTGCCGACGAACTCGAACACGTGCTGTTCTTCGTCACCGACGTGCTGTATCGCTCGATACCGCCTTTTTACGAGGACATGCGCGAGGCCGTCATGCGCATCTACGGCGACGAAGCCAAGCACCTGCAGATGCCGAATATCCTGCACTTTGCGTCGTGGGTCGGCGGCGACATGGACGGCAACCCGAACGTCAATGCGAAAACGATCCGGGCCACGCTCGCTCGCCAGCGCTCGCTTGTCCTCGACCTGTACTTCAAGGAATGTGCTGCGATCTCGGCGAAGCTCAGCCAGTCGATGGGGCGGGCAACGTTCAGCCAGGGCATGCTCGACCAGATCGAGCATTACCGCGGCATCTTCACGAACGCCTACCACGCGGTGCCGGCACGCCACCGCGACATGCCCTACCGCGTTTTCCTGCGGCTGGTGCAACAGCGCCTGCAGTCGACCTTCGATGACGACATCTACCCGTATGAGAATGTTGACGAGCTGATCAGCGACATCGAACTCATCGCAGAGAGCCTGACCTGTAACAAGGGCCAGCATGCCGGCCTGTTCCCGGTGCAGCGCCTGCTGCGACGGATTCGTACCTTCGGCTTTCACCTGGTAACACTCGACGTGCGCCAGGACGCCGAAGTGCACCGGCGCGTCATCGGCGAGTGCCTCGGCGAGGACGACTGGCTGGAACGCCCTGCCGACGAGCGCACGCGCCGCCTGGTCGAAGCACTTACCAGCCGCGAGCCGGCACCGATGACGCTGAGCACGCAGGCCCGCAAGACGATCAGCGTGTTCCAGGCGATCGCCTTTTGCCGGCGGAAGTACGGGCCGGAGGCGATCGGCCCGTTCATCGTCAGCATGGCACAGGGCCCGGACGACGTACTCTCGGTGCTGCTGCTCTCGCAGTGGGGAGAGTTGCACAACCGGCGTGGCGAAGTGCCGCTCGACATCGCACCGCTGTTCGAAACCGTCGACGACCTGCAGAACGGCCCCCGGATCGTCGAGGCGCTGCTCGACATCGACCTCTATCGCATGCATCTCGAGCTGCGCGACAACCGCCAGATGATCATGATCGGCTACTCCGACAGCAACAAGGATGGCGGCCTGGCAGCCGCTCGCTGGGCGCTGCAAAACGCACAGGAATCGCTGGTCCACTCGGTGCAGGCGCAGGGTGTCGAACTGACCCTGTTCCATGGTCGCGGCGGCACCGTGAGCCGCGGCGGCAGCAAGACGCATGTCGCCGTGCTCGGCAGCCCGCCCGGCACCGTCAATGGCCGGCTGCGCGTCACCGAGCAGGGCGAAATCATCAACGAGAAATACGGCCTGCGCGGCATTGCGCTGAGGACCCTCGAGCAGGTGGCAGGTTCGGTCGCGCTGGCGACGGCCCTGCCCTGGCATCGCGGCAGCAACATGCCGGAATGGCACGAGATGATGACTTTCATCGCCGCCGAGAGCCGCGCCGCCTATCGCAAGATGGTGTACGAGACACCTCAGTTCTTCGACTATTTCCGCGCCGCGACACCGATCGACGTCATCGAACGCATGCGCATCGGCTCGCGGCCATCATCGCGACGCTCGCAACACGGCATCAAGGACCTGCGTGCCATTCCATGGGTATTTGCATGGACACAGGCGCGCTTCACCTTGCCGGGCTGGTACGGCCTCGGCACCGGCCTCTCAAAAGCCGCTGAAAAATACGGCGACGAAGCCTTCGGCGAAATGTTCAACGAGTGGTATTTCCTGCGCACGCTGACGGCCGACGCCGAGATGGTGCTCGCGAAATCCGACCTCGGCATCGCAAAGCATTACTCGCGACTCGCAGGGCCGCTGCACGAAGATTTCTTCACAAAGATCAAGGCCGAGTTCGACCTGACCAGCGAGATGATCCTCGCGCATTCGCATCATCAGTCGATCCTCGAAGGCGACACCACGCTGCAACGGGCGATCATGCTGCGGAACCCTTACGTCGACCCGATCAGCCTGATGCAGGTCGACCTGCTGTCACGGTGGCGGGCGTCGGGCCGCAAGGACAACGACATCTTCAATGCGTTGCTCGCATCCGTCAACGGCATCGCGCAGGCACTCCAGAACACCGGGTAACGGTCCTGCAGGAGCGGCCGCGACCTCGCCTTTCTCACGGGTTCCGGCGAGCGGCCGACATATTCCATGGCGGACTGTCTCGCTCCCGACAAGCGGGACCGAGGTGCGCTCGCTTTATGTCTCGCCATGGAATATCTCGCCCACTCGCCCGGCAGTCACGGGCGTCGAGCTATGCAGGTGGCGGCGGTTTGCGCCGCTCCTACGGGTCGACGAAGGAGACGAAATCCTCCAGCGCCTTGCGGGAAATATCGGGAACGGTGGCACCCGCGGCCGGGTAACCGACCACCAGTAGCAGGAACGGCCGTTCACTCTTCGGCCGCGCGAGGATTTCATTCAGGAACTTCATCGGGCTCGGCGTATGCGTCAACGTGGCCAGCCCGGCATGGTGCAGCGCCGTAATCAGGATGCCGGTGGCGAGGCCGGTCGACTCGGCGGGGTAGTAATGTTTCACCCTGCGACCGTCGGGGAGTTCGCCGTATTTCTGCATGAAGACTGCGACCAGGTAAGGCGCGGTTTCGAGGAACGGTTTTTTATCATCGGTGCCGAGCGGTTCGAGGGCTGCGAGCCACTCCGCCGATGCGCGGTGCGAGTAGAACTCGCGCTCTTCGGCCTCGGCCGCCTCGCGAATGCGCTTTTTTGTTTCGGCGCCGCTGACGACGACGAAGTGCCAGGGCTGCAGGTTGGCGCCGCTCGGGGCGGTACCGGCCGCGGCGAGCGCGGTTTCGATGATGTCCCTCGGCACGGGCCTTGAGGAGAACTCGCGCACGGTCCGCCGCCGCGCGACGTCGGTGTAGAACGCCTGCAGGCGCTCGCGCATCTCGGCCACCGGGTATTCGCGATATTGCCCGAGCGGTATCGTCGGGTAACGGTCGTTACTGCTCATCGACGTCATCCAGTTGTTGCAGCACGCTCCACTCGGTCGTGTCGTTCTCGGAGACGGCGCGCCCGAGCATCGAGATGCCGGCCTCGTGCACCGACTCCGCCCGGCCGGTGATCAGCGGGTGCCATTGCGGCAGGTCCTTGCCATCGGCCAGCCGCCGGTACGCGCAGCTCGCCGGCAACCAGCGAAATGCCTGGCGCGAGTCTGCCGAGAGCACCAGGCACTCGCGCACCTTCCCGGCACGGTTCGCGTAATCGGTGCAACGGCATCGTTCGATATCGAGCAGGCGGCAGGCGACGTCGGTGTAATAGACGGCACCGGTATCCTCGTCTTCCAGTTTGTGCATGCAGCACAACGCACAGCCATCGCAGAGCGACTCCCACTCAGTGTGGCTCATCTCCGCGAGCGATTTGCGTTTCCAGAATTCATCGGTCATCGTCCCGTACTTTGCGGCACAGGGATGCGAATATCCAGATGAAAGCGGTGTTTCTTGACTGGGGGACGATGGGCCCGGGGCTGAACGTCGACGGGTTGCGAGCGCTGCTGCCCGACCTCGAGATCTTCGACGTCACCGCCGATGCCGAGGTGGCGACGCGCATCCGGGACGCCGAGTTCGTGCTCACCAACAAGATCCGGCTGACCGACGAACTGCTCGATGCCTGTCCGAACCTGCGCTTTATCGGCCTGACCGCGACCGGCACCGACAACGTCGACCTCGATGCGGCGAAGCGACACGATATTGCGGTCTGCAACATTCGCGCGTACTGCACGCAGTCCGTCGCCGAGCATGTCTTCGGCTGCCTTCTCAGCCTGACGCACAATCTCGAAAACTATGCCAGCGACGTTCGCAATGGCGCGTGGCAGACCTCCGACGACTTCTGCCTGCTCAGCCACCCGGTGCGCGAACTATCCGGCATGACGCTGGGCATCGTCGGCTACGGCGAGCTCGGCAGGGGTGTCGCGAAGATTGCTGCCGCGTTCGGTATGCGCGTCGTCGTCGCGGCACGACCGGGCACCGAGCCCGACGGCGAGCGGGTCTCGTTCGACGAATTGCTGAGCAGTGCCGACGTCATCTCGTTGCACTGCCCGCTGACCGACGCGACGCGCGGACTCATCGGCACGGACGAGTTCGCGCGCATGAAAAACGACGCGATCCTGATCAACACGGCACGTGGCGGGCTGGTCGATTCGGCGGCGCTCGCGGCGGCGTTGCGGGACGGCGAGATCGGCGCTGCCGCCATCGACGTGTTGCCGAAAGAGCCGCCGCGAAATGGCGACCCGCTGCTCGACTACGACGGCACCAACCTGCTGGTCACGCCGCACATCGCGTGGGCGACCAACGAGGCGCGGCAAGCGGCGATCGACGAACTCAGTGCCAACGTCGCATCTTTTCTCGACGGCGGTGACCGCAACCGCGTCGCCTGATCAGCCGCCGACGATCTGGCGTGCCCACTGCACGATCTGGCGCACGCGCGGCGCGCCAAGATCGAAAGCAGCGTCGAAGCTGACCCAGCGCCACTCGTGGTGCTCGGGCTCGCCGGTCTCGGGTGACGGGCCCATTTCGACTTCTACCTGCCTCGTTTGCGCGATGTAGTAGCGTGCCACCTTGCCGCGGCTGTAAGGCCCGGTCTCGAAGTAACGGTCGCCCCAGGCAAATTCCAGTTCCGAGATACCGGTTTCCTCGGCGACCTCGCGCAGCGCGGTCTGCAACGGTTCCTCGCCGGGCTCACGGACGCCCTTGGGGAAATCCCAGTGACGGTACGCACGCAACAGCAACGTGACCCAACCCGCATCGGTTCGCCTGACAACGACGACGCCGCAGGACAGCGTTTGTATCGTCAAGTGGCCGCCCCCCGCAAGACTTCGACGGGTGCCGCATTGACGGCGCTGCGGGCAGCGAAGAATCCGCTGACGCAAACCGTGACGATGCCGGCGCTGACCCCGGCCACCCACAGCAGCGGATTGAACTGGTACGGCAACTCGAACAACTGCGTGGCAACCAGTGCCGCCAGGACGGACGCCCCGGCCGACGCAAGCACACCGGCGGCAGCACCCAGCGCGGCGAACTCGGCCATGACGCCGGCAAACACGACGCGCCGACGCGCGCCGAGCGCCCGCAGGATCGCGCTTTCGAAACGGCGCTCGTCAATCGTGGACTGCACCGCAGCGAACAGCACCGCGATGCCGGCCGCCAGCGTGAAGACGAACACGGCCTGCACGGCGAGGCTCGCCTTCTCGATGATGCCGCGCACCTGCTGCAGGATCGCGCCGAGATCGATAACCGATATGCTCGGGTGCGCCCGCATCAGGTCGATCAGCACCGGCTCCTCGTCCTCGGCGACGCGCATGCTCGAAATATAGGTGGTCGGCATGTCGTCGAGCGCGCCGGGGGACAGGACGATGAAGAAGTTCGGCTGGAATGAATCCCAGTTCACCTTGCGGATGCTCGCAATCTCGGCCTCGAACTCCTGGCCGGCGACGAAGAACCCGAGCCGGTCGCCGATCACGAGCCCGGCATTCATCGCCGACTCCTCCTCGATCGAGACGAGCGGCGGACCGTCATAGTCCTCCGGCCACCAGGTGCCTTCCAGCAGCTCGTTGCTGTCGCTCATCTGCGCCGTCCACGACAGGTTCGCCTCGCGGTTTGCAAGCCAGCGGCCGTCTTCGTTCGGGTACTCGCGATCCTTGACCGACTCACCGTTGATCATCGTCATGCGCGCCCGCACCAGCGGCGTGAACTCGGGCGTCGCGATGCCGTTGTCGGTAAACAGTTGTGCGACCGCGTCGCGTTCCTGCGGCTGGATGTTGATCAGGAAGTGATTGGGCGCGTCCTCGTCGAGCGTCTGCCGCCAGCCTTCCAGCAGGTCCGTGCGCACCAGCGTCAGCAGCAGCAGCACGGTAAGACCGAGGCCGAACGCGACGACCTGGATCGCGCTGTCGCGGCCACGGCGGGCAACGTTCGCCAGCCCGTAGCGCCAGGCGACGCCGACGCCGGAGCGAAAACGGCCCAGCATCGCGACCATGCCGCGACCGACAAGGTACAACGCGATCGCGATGACGATGATGCCGCCGATCAGGATCAGCAGCATCAGCGGGTCACCGACCGAGCGGTACAGCAGCGCCGCGACGGCACCGAGCGACAGCCCGCCGACCAGCAGCCGCGACGGCGCCGGTGGCATTGCATCGTGCCGCAGCACGCGCAACGGCGGCGTGTTGCGCAACTGGATCAGCGACGGCAGCGCGAAGCCGAATAACAGCACCATGGCGCTGCCGGTCGCGAGAACGACCGGCATCATGCCCGGGCTTGGCAGGTCACCGGCCAGCAAGTCCGTCAGTATCCGTGACAGGATTTCCTCGGCGGCATAGCCCGCGACGCTGCCGGCGAGGACGCCAAGCACGCCGAGCAACAGCAGTTGCACGAGCGACACCGTGATAACGAAACGCTGGGTCGCGCCGAGGCTTTTCATCAGCGCGACCGTGTCCATGCGGCGCTGCGCGAAGCGCCGCGCAGACATCGCGACAGCGACGGCACTCAGCAACAGGCTGATGACCGCTGTCAGGCTGAGGAAACGCTGCGCGCGATCCGCCGCATTGAACGCGCGTTCGCCACTCTCCTCGGCCGTGCGCGTGCGGATCGATTCGGGCAACTGGTCTTCGACGGCATCGTAGAATGCCGCGACCTCGGCTTCGTCGCCGGCCAGCAGCAACGCGTAGCGCACGCGGCTGCCTTCGCCGATCAGGCCGCTCTGGCCGATGTCCGCCATGTTCATCAGCAACGTCGGTGCGAGCGATGCAAAACCGATCGACTGGTCAGGGCGATACGTCAGCACCGCCGCGACCCGCAATTCCAGTTCACCGACGCTGAGCATGTCTCCGACGTCGGCGCCGATACGCGCCAGCAACGCGCCATCGGCCCAGACTTCGCCCGGTGGCGGAATGCCGTCGGCCGGGTGCTGTTCGCCGAACACGCGGTCGGCAATCCGGACCGCGCCGCGCAGCGGGTATCCATCACTGACAACCAGGATCGTCGACAGTGCGTTCTCGTCGCCGGCGAACACGACGGACGGGAACGACATCGTCTCGGCCGTTGCCAGCTCGAATTCGGCGCCGAGGTCACGCCATTCCTGCGGTATCGGCTCCTGCGACCGCAGCCTGAGATCGGCCGCCAGCACCTCGTTCGCCTGGCGCGCGACCGCCTTGCTGATGCGATCCGTCAGGAATCCGACCGCGGTCAGCGCCGCCACTGCCAATGTTACGGCCGCCAGCAGCACGAGCACTTCGCCCGAGCGGAGTTCCCGCGCAAAACTGCGCAGCGCAAACGCGACTGGCTTCACGCGGCAGCTCCGGTCTCGGGTTCGAGGCGACCGGCGTCCAGCGCCAGCACGCGGTCGCAGCGCTCGGCGAGACCGTTGTCGTGAGTGACGAGTACGAGCGTCGTCGAGGAGCTCTGGTTCAGGTCGAACATCAGGTTCATGATGTTGGCGCCAGTGCGGCTGTCGAGGTTGCCGGTCGGCTCATCGGCGAACAGCACGGCCGGTTCGGTGGCAAACGCCCGCGCGATCGCGACGCGCTGCTTCTCGCCGCCCGAGAGCTGTGACGGGTAATGGCTCCAGCGATCGGCGAGGCCCACCTTGTCGATGATCTCCCGCGCCGCGCGCCGCGCTTCGGCGTGGCCCGCGAGTTCCAGCGGCAGCATGACGTTTTCGAGCGCATTCAGCGACGGCACCAGGTGGAATGACTGGAAAACGAAGCCGACGCTCTCCGCACGCACCTCGGCACGGCCGTCCTCATCGAGCTTCGAGAGGTTGACCCCGTTCAGCTCGACATGCCCCCGCGTCGGCAGGTCGAGCCCGGCCAGCAGCGCCAGCAACGTCGACTTGCCGGCGCCGGACGGCCCGACCACGGCAACCGAGTCGCCGGCAAATATGCTGAAACTGACGTCCGAAAGAATGGTCAGACTCCCTTCCGGGCTGCTAACCTCCTTGCTGATGCCGTGTGCCGCGAGCACCGTTTTCCTGTCTACTGACTGATTCGACATGCGATCTCTTTTTTATCTGTTTCTGCTGTTACTAGGCACCGGCGTCCATGCGAGCGAGGCGCCAACGGTGCTGCTGTTTGGCGACAGCCTGAGTGCCGGGTACGGAGTTGACGTAGACCAATCCTGGGCGGCTTTGTTGCAGACGCGGCTGGAAGAGCAAGGGTACGAACATCGGGTGGTGAACGCCAGTATCAGTGGCGAGACGACGGCCGGCGGCGTGGCGCGCATCGAGACCGCGCTCGAGAAATTTTCGCCGGAGCTGATTATTCTCGAGCTCGGCGGCAACGACGGCTTGCGTGGCTTCCCGACCTCGGGGATCAAGGACAACCTCAGCCTTATCGTGCGCGCCGCCAAGTCCTCCGGCGCCGAAGTCGTCCTGCTTGGCATTCGTATCCCGACCAACTACGGTACGCGTTACACCGAGGCGTTCGACGACATCTACAGCCAGGTGGCCACCGAAGAAGATGTCCTGATGATCGAGTTTTTCATGGAGGGCATCGCGATGAACGACGAGTTGCTGCAGGAAGACCGCATCCACCCGAACGAGGCGGCGCAGCCTTTGTTACTCGATAATGCCTGGCCCATCATCAGCCAGGCACTGGAACCCTAGCAACCTGTCGAAGGAAGCATCTTGGAAAAAATCTGGCTCAAATCGTACCCGCCGGGCATGCCGGCCGAGGTACCGACACCACCCTATCGCTCGATTCGTGACCTGTGCGAGCACAGCTTCGCGAACTATGCAGACAACGCGGCCTATTCGAACATGGGCACGACACTCACGTATGCCGATCTCAACCGGCTCTCGATGCAGTTCGCCTGTTACCTGCAGGACAATCTCGGGCTGACCCGCGGCGAGCGGGTCGCGATCATGCTGCCGAATGTCCTGCAGTACCCGGTCGTCATGTGCGGCATCTTCCGCGCCGGTCTCGTCGTCGTGAATGTCAACCCGCTGTACACGGCCAGGGAACTGAAGCACCAGCTCAGGGACTCCGGCGCCCGGTGCATCGTCATTCTCGAGAATTTCGCGCATATCCTCGAAGAAGTGATCGCCGACACCAGGATCAAGCAGGTGGTCACGACCGGCATCGGCGACCTGCTGAAGTGGCCCAAAGGCATGTTGACGAACCTCCTGCTGCGTCACGTCAAGCGCTCGGTGCCGCGCTACTCGTTGCCCGGCAGCATCGGCCTGAAAAAAGCGCTGCGCGCGGGCGCGAACAAGTCGCTCGATATGGTCGAGCTCGGCTACGCCGACATCGCGTACCTGCAGTACACGGGCGGCACCACCGGCGTCTCGAAGGGTGCGATGCTCAGCCATCGCAACATGATCTTCAATGTGCAGCAGACGGTGACCTGGCAGGACGATGCGTACGACGAAGGCGAAGCGCCAGTCGCGATCACCGCCCTGCCGCTGTATCACATCTTTTCGCTCGAGGGGAACTGCCTCACGGTCATGTCGCAGGGCGGCGAGAACGTGCTGATCACGAACCCGCGCGACACCGAGGCCTTCGCAAAGGAAATGGCGCGCCACAAGTTCAACCTGTTCACCGGCGTGAACACGCTGTTTGCGTCGCTGCTGCAGACGCCGAGCTTCGACGACATCGATTTCAGCCACCTGCGCGTCTGCATCGGTGGCGGCATGGCCGTGCAGCCGGCGATCGCAAAAAAGTGGAAGGAAAAGACCGGTGTCACGATCCTGCAGGGCTATGGCCTGACCGAGACCTCGCCAGTGGCCGTCGTCTGCCGCCTCGACCAGGAAGAATTCACCGGCACCATCGGCCTGCCGGTGCCATCGACCGACGTCATGATCGCCGGCGATGACGGCAACCCGCTGCCGATCGGCGAGATCGGCGAGATCTGCATCAGGGGACCACAGGTCATGGAAGGCTACTGGCAGCGACCTGCCGAGACCGCCGAAGTCATGTTGCCCGGCGGCTGGCTGCGCAGTGGCGACGTCGGGCGCATGGACCAGGACGGCTACATCTACATCGAGGACCGCAAGAAAGACATGATCCTGGTGTCGGGCTTCAACGTCTATCCGAACGAAATCGAGAACGTCGTCGTCGAAATCGACGGCGTGCTCGAGGCCGCCGCCGTCGGCGTCCCGGACGAAAAGTCCGGGGAGGTCGTCAAGCTGTTCGTCGTGCGCGAGAACGACTCGGTCACGGAGCAACAGATCCTCGATTACTGCCACGAGAACCTGACCGGTTACAAGCGACCGAGAATAGTCGAGTTCCGCGACGAGTTACCGAAGACCAACGTCGGCAAGATCCTCCGCCGCGAGCTCCGCGACGAGAAGTAGGACATTGTCCCCGAATGGGGGCGGCAATGGCCGCGATCGTTCGGTCGTGCTATTTCCGGCCCGGCGACGGGGGAGCTCGTCCTGTCCACCCTCAATCGGAACCACCCCACGCACGGTGCAAGCCGCGACCACCCACCACGCTCAACGCCGTGCTTGCCGGCGAGTGGACGAGATGCTCCATGGCGAGACATAAAGCGAGCG
>Ga0210081_1000076_pt1 | contig 21561 bp, 21 predicted proteins | sample White_ThreeSqA_D_FD_185589 | JGI IMG/M metagenome (GOLD analysis project Ga0210081, IMG submission 185589) | Wetland microbial communities from the San Francisco Bay, California, USA, that impact long-term carbon sequestration -... | ecosystem: Environmental > Aquatic > Marine > Wetlands ...
ATGCCCAGATCCTGTACGGTTTTGCCAGCACCGACGAGCGTACGCTGTTCAGGACGCTGCTCAAGGTCAATCGTGTCGGCGCCAAGATGGCGCTCGGCGTGCTGTCAGCGATGACTGCGAGTGACTTTCGCCGTTGTGTCGAGTACGAGGACACGACGACGCTGGCGAAGATTCCGGGCGTCGGCAAGAAGACGGCTGAACGCCTGATCGTCGAGATGCGTGATCGTATCGACGTCGTGCCGACCGGTGGCGGCGGCCGCGCGCCGGTATCCGCCGAAGCCAGCGCGCGCAGCGAGGCGTTCGATGCACTGGTCGCACTGGGTTACAAGGCCAACGAGGTCAACAAACTGCTCGGCAAGCTCGATACCGATGACAAGTCCGCGGAGGACATTTTACGCATGGCACTGAAGCAGGCAGCAAAGTAGATGGCCGGCATCGAACACGATCGCCTGACGAGCGCCGCGCCGGCGGCCGATGACGTCGTTTTCGACCGCGCCATCCGGCCGAAGAAGCTCGCCGACTATGTCGGGCAACCCGACGTCAAGAAACAGATGGGCGTGTTCATCGAGGCGGCGCGACGTCGCCGCGAGGCGCTGGATCACGTGCTGATCTTCGGCCCGCCGGGCCTCGGCAAGACGACTCTGGCGCACATCATCGCTCACGAGATGGGCGTCAACCTGCGGCAAACGTCAGGGCCGGTGTTGGAGCGCCCTGGCGATCTCGCGGCGATCCTGACCAATCTCGAACCGAACGACGTGCTGTTCGTCGATGAAATTCATCGCCTCAGTCCGGTCGTCGAGGAAGTGCTGTACCCGGCGCTCGAGGACTTCCAGCTCGACATCATGATAGGCGAGGGGCCCGCGGCCCGGTCGATCAAGCTGGACTTGCCGCCGTTTACGCTGGTTGGCGCGACGACCCGCGCGGGCCTGCTGACGTCGCCGCTGCGTGATCGATTCGGCATCGTCCAGCGCCTCGAGTTCTATACGACGGCGGATCTCGAGGCGATCGCGCGACGATCCGCCGGGATCCTGAATCTGCCAATAGAAGACGAGGGCGCGACGGCCATCGCGACGCGGTCCCGCGGCACACCGCGTATCGCCAACCGGCTGTTGCGCAGGGTGCGCGATTTTGCCGAAGTGGAAGGGGATGGCGTGGTAACCGCGACAGTCGCAATGGGCGCAATGGACGTTTTGCAGGTCGATCCGCACGGGTTCGACGCCATGGACCGGCGCCTGTTGCAGACGATTATCGAGAAATTCGACGGCGGCCCGGTCGGCATCGACAGCCTGGCGGCTGCAATTGGCGAGGAGCGCGGCACGATCGAGGACGTACTCGAGCCCTACCTGATCCAGCAGGGCTTTATGATGCGCACGGCGCGCGGGCGCGTTGCAACGAAGAACGCGTATCTGCACTTTGGCCTGACGCCGCGGCGTCCCGACGGCACGCAGGAGCTACCTTTTGGCAACGAGTAACGACAACGAACCCTTTGCCTGGCCCGTGCGCGTTTACTACGAGGATACGGACGCGCAGGGTGTCGTTTATTACGCGAACTATTTTCGCTTCATGGAGCGGGCGCGTACCGAGTGGCTGCGATCGCTCGGGGTCGATATGGTGGCGTTGCAGGCAGAGGAGCGCCGTATTTTCGTCGTCGCCGAGGTGCAGGTGCGCTTCCTGGCGCCGGCCAGGCTCAGCGATGAACTGACAGTCACGGCCCGGCTGGCCAGGCTGACCCGGGTCTCATTTGATATCGAGCAACAGATTTATCGGGGTAACGCCGACGGTGAGTTACTCATCAGCGGCATCGTGAAGGCGGCCTACCTGGACGCGGACACGATGCGGCCGAAACGCATTCCACCGTCACTATTTGGGGATGACACAACATGAGTGCAGATTTGTCCGTAATCGGACTGCTATTCGGTGCGAGCATACCGGTCCAGGTTGTCATGCTGCTCCTGGTCGGCGCCTCGCTGGTGTCCTGGAGCATTATTTTCACCAAGCGCCGCCTGATCCGCCGCACGACCAACGCGTCGGACGAATTCGAGGCGGCGTTCTGGTCCGGTGGCGACCTGAACACGCTCTACCAGGGCGCCAGCCACAAGAAGGGCGGCAGTATTGGCATGGCGCGCATCTTCGAGGCCGGGTTTCGCGAGTTCAATCGCGCCATGCAATCCGGCGGCAGCGGCGCCGACAAGATTGTCGAGGAATGCCGCCGCGCAATGCGGGTCGCGCAGATGCGCGAGGTCGACCGTCTCGAAATGAGCCTCGCAACGCTTGCGACGATCGGCTCGACCAGCCCTTACGTCGGCCTGTTCGGCACGGTCTGGGGCATCATGGTCGCGTTCATGGAGATCGGCAACCAGGCGACGGCGACGCTGGCCGTGGTCGCGCCGCCGATTGCCGAGGCACTGATCGCGACGGCAATGGGCCTGTTCGCAGCGATCCCGGCAGTTATCGCGTACAACCGCTACACCGACAAGGTCGTGCGGCTGGAATATCGCTACGACAGTTTCTCCGAGGAATTCTCGAGCATCCTCGAGCGCCACGCGCGCGCGAAGAAGGCCACTTGAGATGGCCACGCGACTGGAGAAAAAGCGCAGGCTCATGGGCGACATCAACGTCGTGCCCTACATCGACGTCATGCTGGTGCTGCTGGTCATCTTCATGGTGACGGCGCCGCTCCTGACTCAGGGCATCGAGGTCGAGTTGCCGAAAGCCAACGCGGAACCGATCGAATCCGTGCCCGACCATGATCCTCTGGTGCTGAGCGTGGATGCTGCGGGCAATCTCTACCTGAACGCCGGAGACAACGAAGACCAGCCGCAGGCCGGCCAGGAGATCATCCGCCGCGTTAGCATCATTCTCGGCGAAAAGCCGCAGACCCCGGTTTTCGTCAAGGCTGATCGTGCTGTGGCCTACGGCAACGTTGTCGGCGCAATGGTCGTGCTGCAGCAGGCCGGCGCCAGCAACATCGGCTTCGTCACGGATCCGCTGGATACCTACCCGGTACCGGAGTAAGCAGCCGCCTGATGCGCGACAGCAGAAACATTATTCCGGTCAGCATGGCGATCCTGCTGCACGTCGGGCTGTTTGGTTCGATGATCGTGGCGTTCGAGTATTCGCGGCCGACGCCATTCACGCCGCTGGCGATCCAGGCGACTCTCGTCGAAGAGATTCCCGAGAACGCACCGCCGCCACCGGTCGTGGTGCCGGAACCCGAACCCGAGCCCGAACCGGTCATCGAGGCGCCCGAGCCGGAGCCGGACAACAGCGAGGAATTGCGCCGCCAGGCCGAGGAAGAAAAGCGGCAGCTCGATGCGTTGCTGGAACAGCAGCGCCTGGAAAAACTGAAGAAGCAGGAAGAGGAGCGCAAGCAGAAGGCCGAGGAAGAGGCCGAGCGCAAGAAGCGCGAAGAAGCGGAACTGGAGCGCAAGCGCGTCGAGGCGGAGAAAAAGCGCGAGGAAGAAGTCCGCCGGCAGCGCGAGGAAAACGAGCGTCTGCGGCGTGAACTCGAGGCGGAGCAGCGGCAGGCGGAAATCGATGCCGAGGCGCGGCGCTTCGAAGCCCGGAACTCGGCCGAAATGGCGGCCTACCAGTTTGCGATTGCGCAAAGAATACGCCGCAACTGGTCGGTTCCGGCGAGCGCAGGCCCGGAGACGCGCTGCACGGTGCACGTGACGCAGCTCCCCGGCGGTGACGTGGTCGGTGTGAATATCTCGAGCTGCAATGGCGATGAAGCAGTAGTACGCTCCGTCGAAGCGGCCATCCGGCGCAGCTCGCCGCTGCCCCAACCGTCGAATCCTGACCTGTTCGATCGCAATTTGACGTTAAACTTGACGCTCGAAAGAGAAAACTGAGGATATTGTGCTGAGTAAATCAAGAATATTGGCGATGCTGTGGCTGCTGGCCACCGGTATCGCGCACGCCGACCTTGTCATCGATGTGCAGGGCGTCGCCCAGCCAACACCGGTGGCGATCGTGCCGTTCGGCTGGCAGGGCAATGACGCCGAGATGCCGCTGGACGTGTCCGCGGTCATCATCAGCGACCTCAAGCGCAGCGGCCGTTTCGCGCCGATCGACGAGTCGAAGATGCTGCAGAAGCCGACGGATGGCGCGGACGTCGATTTCCAGGACTGGACCTTCCTCGGCGTCGAGGCAGTCGTGGTCGGCAAGGTCCAGCAGACCGGCGACAATGCCTACCAGCTGCAATTCCAGTTGTTCGATGTCTTCGGCCGCAAGCAGCTTGTCGGTTACCGCATGCCGGCCAGTCGCGGCACGATGCGGCAGGCTGCGCACCGCGCGGCAGACATGATTTACGAGAAGCTGACCGGCATCAAGGGCGTTTTCGGCACGCAGGTGGCGTATGTGACGGCCAGGGAGCGCGACGAAGGCCGGCTGTATACGCTGGTCGTGTCGGACCAGGATGGTGAAAACGAACACACGATCATGGAGAGTCTCGACCCGATCATGTCGCCGGCATGGTCTCCGGACAGCCGCCAGCTGGCGTACGTGTCGTTCGAGGGCAATCACTCGTCGATCTTCGTGCAGACGCTGCGCACCGGCAATCGTTTCCAGGTCTCGGGCGAACCCGGCATCAACGGGGCGCCGTCGTTTTCGCCCGACGGGCGGCAGCTGGTGGTGACGCTGAGCGGTGCGGACGGCAATCCGGATATCTATGTGCTGGACATCAATTCGAGGGAGACGCGGCGGCTGACGACGCACCGCGCTATCGATACAGAAGGCACCTGGTCACCGGATGGCAAATATATATACTTCACGTCCGACCGGGCGGGTGGCCCGCAGATATACCGGGTCGGCGTCAACGGGGGCACGCCGGAGCGCATTACGTTCGAAGGGAGCTATAATGCGCGGCCAAGGCTGTCTCCTGACGGCACGCGGCTGGCGATGGTGCACAATGACCGCGGCAATTACCGGATCGCGGTCATGGACCTGAAGAGCAAGGATCTGCTGGTAGTCTCGACAGGCCGCCAGGACGAGAGCCCGAGTTTCGCGCCAAACAGCGATATCCTGATTTACGCAACCAGGCAGGGACGCAACGGCGTGCTGGAAACGGTGTCGGCCGACGGACTGATCCGGCAGAAGATGGCCTCGGGCAGTGGCGGGGTCGATGTGCGGGAACCGGTCTGGTCGCCTTTTCCCCGGTACTAGTTGCAAGAATTGAGTTTAAGTAGTCAATACTACTTATTGTTTTTTAACGAATTAACTACCTCCTCTGGTAGCTTTTTTTAAGGACTTGAGATATGTCTTACATGAAACTGATCGGTGTTGGCCTCATCGCAGCGATGCTTGCCGGTTGCCCGAAAACCACGATTCCCGATCCTGAACCTACCGATACGACCTATCCGTCCGACAGCAGCAGTTCGTCGACCAGCGGTGCCGGCAGTTCGTCGCAGGGCGGTGGCGAGATGATCGATGACCCGTTTGCGGGCGAACTGGCGATGGTCGTCTACTTCGATTTCGATTCGTCCGAGGTGCGTCCGGAGGACCAGGATATCGTCGCGCGCCATGCCCAGGAACTGGCCAGCAATCCGACGATGTCGGTGCGGCTCGAAGGCAATACCGATGAGCGCGGTTCGCGTGAGTACAACATCGGCCTCGGTGAGCGCAGGGCACAGTCGGTTCGTCAGATGTTGATGATCCAGGGTGTGTCGGCGTCGCAGATTTCGACGGTCAGCTTTGGTGAGGAACGCCCGGCGGCCATGGGCACGACCGAAGCGGATTACGCGCTGAATCGTCGTGTCGAGTTCAAGTACACGAACTAGACGATGACCAGGCAAGCACACAAAAAGGCGCTCTGGGTGCTCGCGCCGGCACTGGCCTTAAGCGGCTGCACGCTGTTCGAGACGGCGCCGGACGACCCGGTGATGGTCAAGCTCAACGACCTGGAAGCACGCATGGCGACGCTGGAGCGCATCGTGCAGAACCAGAGCCTCGTCAACCTGACACAACAGGTGAACACGCTGGAGCGCCGGGACGACGTGCTCGAGGGCAAGGTCGAGGAGTTGCAGTACGAGAGCGAGTCGACGGCAGAGCGGCAGCGGCAGCTGTATGCGGATCTCGACGCGCGTATCCGGGAACTGGAGGCACAGGCGCAGGCGAGTCCGTCGGTGAACGTGCTCGATGGCGGCACGCTACCCCCCGGCCAGCTGCCGGTGCCGGGTGGCTCCGATCGCGACAATTACCAGGCAGCTTTCGAGTTGCTCAAGGCGCAGCGCTATGAACCTGCAGCGCTGGCGTTCGAGCAGTTCCTGGTCGCGTTCCCGGACAGCGAACTGGCCGACAATGCTCAGTACTGGCTGGCCGAAACGCAGTACGTCACGCAGAAGTTTGCTGCGGCGCTCGGGCTGTTCCAGACGGTGATCGACAAGTACCCGCAGTCCCGCAAGATCCCGGACGCGTTGTTGAAGATCGGTTACTGCAATTACGAATTGAAGAAATTCGATGCAGCGCGCCTGGCGCTGACCAAGGTCCAGACCGAGTATCCTGATACGACGGCTGCGCGACTGGCCGGACAGCGGCTCGCCCGGATGGACGAGGAAAACGTTTGACAGCAGAGGCCGCATCGATGTGGCCTGTGCTTGTTATTTGGGATTTATCCGGTATCATGCCGCCGCTATTCCGCGGGCTTCCCGGCCTGCGCGGACCCGGACGGGGCGTTAGCTCAGAGGTAGAGCATTCGGCTTTTAACCGACTGGTCGTAGGTTCGATCCCTACACGCCCCACCACTTTTCCCGCTGTGTATTCCCCTCGCGGTTGATCGGCTAGAGCACCGGCTCCAGCGGTAGCATCCTGTTGAACCACATCTTCATCCGCTTGCCGCGGCTCACGACGAAATCCGGGTTGAACTCGTGGATCGTCCGCCAGCTGTTGCCGGGCAGGATGTCCCTCTCGATGCTGTTCGACAGTTGACGCGCAAGCACCTCGTTGTTGATCAGTGCACCGACCTCGGTATTCAGGTTGGCCGATCGCGGGTCGAGGTTGAAGGTGCCGATATAGATGATCCGCCCGTCGATGACGGCGCTCTTGGCATGCAGCGCGAAGATCGGGTCGTTCTCTGCAATGCGGGGAAAACGATCGATCAGCTGGTCGCGAATCTGCGGTTCCGGCTTGAACTCGTATAGTTCGACGCCCGCATCCAGCAACCCTTCGCGCTGGCTGTGGTAGCCGCTGAACGCCTGAATGTTATCGGTCGACGCCAGTGAGTTGGTCGAGATGCGGATCCGCACGCCGCGGCTGGCGAGCGCCGCAAACAGCTCGATACCACCCTCCGGCATGATCAGGTAGGGCGACTGGATCAGGATGGATTCCTCTGCATTGCGGATCGCATCGATCAGGCGGGTTGTCGATTCGCCGCCACCACGAAGCCCTTCATCGCCGGCATTCTTTCCCGGGATGTCGCTGATGAACGTGACATCGGCCCAGGTCATTGCAGCCAGCAGGTATGGAAACCACGCGTACGCGTTCTCGATGGCCTCGCGCACCTCAGGTTCGAAATTGGTCGGATCCGCGGCATAGGCATGCAGTTCTCGCGCACGTTCCGCCACGTCCTCGGGCGAAATTGCATCCAGCTCGTCGGCAAGTATGTCTTCGACCGGAATCGCGAATTCGCTGTTCCAGAACTCCTCGAAATTGTCGGTCATGGCTGCGACCGCTTTTCCCAGCAGCAACACGTCGCGATCACGGAAGTTGTACGCCTGATCGTAGTCGAAGTATTCGTCCGCCATGTTGCGGCCGCCGGTGATGCCGGCGACGTTGTCGAAAATGGCAGTCTTGTCGTGCATGCGCTGGTTGACGTCGCGAAATCCGGTCACTGCATTGACGAGCCGGCGCCACCAGCTCACGCCGACCGACAGGTTCGGGTTATAGATGCGGATCTCGGCATTGGGATGGGCGGACAGCAACAACAGGGTACGGCTTTCTGCGTCGACCAGCAGGTCGTCCACCAGCACACGGACCTTGACGCCGTTCTCGGCCGCGCTCAGCAGTTGCTCGGCGGCCAGGATCCCGATGTTGTCGGTACTCCAGATAAAGTACTGCACGTCGATCGAGCGCTTGGCATGCTGGGCCAGCCAGGCCCGCCCCAGCAGCGCTTCCTCGCCTTTTTCAAGAATATAGACGCCGGTATCGGTGGACATTCGTGCCACGCAATCGACACAATTTGCTGCAATCCATTCCGGGATGGACTGCGTGTACGCCGGGCCCGAGAGCAGAGCAAATGCCAACGCGACAGCGCCAGGTTTGAATGAAGCCAATGCGCCGTCCGTCCCTAACCGAGGTGAAACCAGCATAGTACAGGGCGGAGCAGCGCGTAACTAATTTCAAAAGAAACAGGCGACGGCGCTCGAGACTGCCGTTATCATGCAGCGTTTTGTGGTCAGGACCCCCGGGAAATTGGTCGAGAATCGCTGGAAAATCCATAAGTTCGGTGGCAGCAGCCTTGCTGATGCCGATTGCTTTCGCCGCGTAGCCGACATCCTGCTGGCGCTGCCGGAGCCGCGTATCGGCGTCGTCGTGTCCGCCATGGGCGGCATGACGGACGCATTGCTCAAACTGGCCGCGCTTGCCGAGCAGGATGACGACAGTTTTCTTCGCGAACTGGACGCGATCGGCGCGCGTTACGCTGCGACTGCGCGCGAATTGCTCAAGGGTGAGCGCTATGTCGCGGTGCTCGATGCGTGGGGCGCGGATGCGCAGGACATCAAGGACGTTCTGAAAGCCATCGCGCTGGTCAGGTCGGCGCCGCAACGCAGCCGGGACATTGTCGCCGGATTCGGCGAGATCTGGTCTGCGCGACTGATGGCGGCCTTCCTCGAGCAGGAAGACCCGGCCAGGGGCGGGTCGTGGGTGGATGCGCGCGATATCGTGACGGTCCAGGCAACGGAGCTCGGGCCGTCGGTTCTCTGGGGAGTCTCGCAGAAGAAGTTCGACAGGACTGTGCCGGCAGACTTCAGCGGCATCACGGTCATTACCGGGTTCGTCGCCTCCGACGAGGCGGGCCTGCAAACGACGCTCGGCCGCAACGGCAGCGATTATTCCGCGGCAATTTTCGCGTCGCTGTGTGACGCGACGGAGCTCAGCATCTGGACCGACGTCGACGGCGTCATGAGTGCCGATCCCAATCGTGTGCCCGAAGCCCAGGTCATCGAGCAGCTCACCTACAACGAGGCGATGGAGCTCGCGTACTTCGGCGCCAAGGTCATTCACCCGCAGACGCTGGGCCCGGTCATCGACAAGAGCATCCCGGTCGTCATACGCAACAGTCGCAACGTGACGCACCCGGGCAGCCGCATCGGCGCAGATGCGCGCGTGGACGCAAACATCAAGGGCATCACTGCGATCGGTGGCATGGCACTGGTCAACCTTGAAGGCACCGGCATGATCGGTGTGCCCGGCACGGCCGACCGCATGTTCAGTGCGTTGAAGCGCGCCGGCGTGTCGGTCACGCTGATTTCGCAGGCGAGTTCCGAGCATTCAATCTGCATCGCGGTTCCGGAAGAGCTCGGCGATCGCGCCTGCGAGGTCGTCAGGGAAGCGTTCGCCGAAGAACTGGACAGCGGGCAGATCCAGCGCGTGGACGTCACGAAATCGCAGAGCATCGTAGCGGTCGTCGGCGATGGCATGGCGGGTACGCCCGGCATCGCCGCGCGTTTCTTCGGCACACTGGGCCGCGCCGGCATCAACGTGCGGGCGATTGCACAGGGCTCGTCGGAAAGAAACATTTCGGCTGTTGTCGATGCCGATGAGGCGACCAAGGCATTGCGTGCCGCCCATTCGGGGTTTTACCTGTCGGCCAAGACGATCTCGATCGGCATCATAGGACCCGGCACGGTCGGCGCGACATTACTCAGGCAGATCCAGAAGCAGAGCGCGCGCCTGGAACGCGACTTCAACCTGGACCTGCGCGTCAGGGCGATCGCGCGCTCACAGAAGATGGTGCTTGCCGATCGCCGCGTCGACCTCGACCGCTGGCAGCAGACTTTCGATGAGGAAGCCATCGCTACGGATCTCGACGCGTTCGAGAAGCACGTCAACCCGGATCACTTGCCGCATGCAGTCATCATAGACTGCACGGCCAGCGCTGATATCGCGTCGCGCTATGCCGGCTGGCTGTCGCGCGGCGTGCATGTGATTACCCCGAACAAGAAAGCGTTCAGCGGCCCGACCGAGCAATACAACGCGCTGCAGGCGGCGGCCGATGCGGGCAGCTCGCATTACTTCTATGAGACCACGGTGGGCGCGGCGCTGCCTGTGATTACGACGCTGTGCGACCTGATCTATACCGGCGACGATGTGCGCTCGATTCGCGGCATCTTTTCCGGAACGCTCGCGTACCTCTTCAATGTCTATGATGGCACCCGGCCTTTTTCGGAAATCGTCCGGGTCGCAAAGGAAAGTGGCTACACCGAGCCGGATCCACGCGACGACCTCTCCGGCATGGATGTCGCGCGCAAGCTGACGATTCTCGCGCGGGAACTCGGTCGCAGCATCGAGATCGGCGACTTCCCGGTGCAAAGCCTGGTGCCCGAGGCCCTGCGTGACTGTTCTGTGGACGAGTTTCTGGACGCATTGCCGAAATACGATGACGATATGCTGGCGCTGTACAATGAAGCGGCGGCGAGCAAGCGGCAACTGCGCTACGTGGCCTCGCTCGACGCCGAGGGTAATGCCGCAGTGCGTCTCGATTCTGTCGAGAGCGGCCACCCGTTCTGCAATATCAACCTGACGGACAATATCGTGCAGTTCGAAACCGAGCGTTATTGCGACAACCCGCTGGTTATCCAGGGGCCGGGTGCCGGTCCCGAGGTCACGGCGGCTGGCGTGTTTGCCGACCTGCTGCGATTGGCGACCTACCTCAGCACCGGCGAAGGCTATGTCTGACGAAATCACTGCATTTGCACCGGCGTCGATCGGCAACGTGGCGGTCGGTTTCGACATGCTGGGCCTCGCGCTGGAGGGCGCCGGTGATCGGGTCGTGGCACGCAAGACGGACAGCGCTGCAATTACCATTGCCGAGGTCCGTGGGCTCGACGGCGAGTTGCACCCGTATCTGTCGACCAATCCCAAAGAGAATACGGCCTCGATCGCGGCCCAGGCGTTGTGGGACGACCATGGAGGCGATTTCGGTATCGAGCTCAAGGTACTGAAGGGCGTGCCGCTGCAGTCCGGCATGGGCAGCTCGGCGGCGTCGGCTGTTGCTGCCGTGGTTGCGGCCAATGCGCTGCTCGAGACGCCGCTTGCTATCGAGGCGCTGCTGCCTTACGCGCTCGCCGGCGAACAGTATGCGAGTGGCGGTCTGCACGCCGACAACGTTGCTCCGAGCCTGCTGGGCGGGTTGATCCTGTGCCCGCAGGTGCTGCTGCCCGACGTCATACATTTGCCGGTGCCAAACGGGGTCAGCGCGGTACTTTTGCATCCCGACCTGCGGGTCAACACGGCCCATGCAAGGCGCGGGCTCGCGAAAGGCTACTCGATGCGCCAGTGGCTCGATCAGCAGGGGCTGTTGGCCGGTTTTATCGCGGCCTGCGTGGCAAGTGACATCGACCTGATCCGGAAAACGTTGCGCGACGTCATCATCGAGCCACAGCGGGCAGCCGCCGTTCCATGCTTCCAGGCGGTCAAGGATGCGGCGATTCGGGCGGGCGCACTGGGCTGCAGCCTCTCGGGCAGCGGCCCGAGCATGTTCGCGCTGTGTGCGAGCAGCGACGCACGCAACATTGCCAGTGCGATGGAGCGGGCCTGCCGCAGCCAGGGTATCGGTTGCGAGTCGTGGGTGAGCGCGATGGCGGCGCCGGGCGCCTTCGTCGAGAGCGGCTAATGCAATACCTCAGTACCCGCGGCGCCGGACCGGTGAACCTCGACGACGCGCTGCGGCAGGGTATCGCCAGCGACGGCGGTCTGTTCCTGCCGGAGAAGCTGCCACAATTCATCGTCGAAGACTTCGCCGGGGCGACGAGCCTGCCTGACATTGCCGGCGTGCTGCTCGCACCGTTTTTCGAAGGTTCCGCGCTGCGGCAGGACCTCGGGGACATACTTCGGGAGACCTTCAGCTTCCGGATTCCGGTGACGCCGTTGCCGGCCGCCGGCAGCGATGTCGGGTTGCTCGAGCTGTACCACGGCCCGACCGCGGCCTTCAAGGATGTCGGGGCAGGCTTCCTGGCAGCGTGCCTGTCGCGGCTTGAAGGGGATCCCGACGCACCATTGACGATCCTGGTCGCAACCTCCGGCGATACCGGCGGTGCCGTCGCCGCTGCATTCGATCGTCGGCCCGGCATGCGTGTCGTCGTCTTGTTCCCGGACGGCCGGGTATCGAAGCGCCAGGAACATCAGCTTTGCTGCTGGAGCGACAACGTCCTGTCACTGAAAGTGCAGGGCGCGTTCGACGATTGCCAGGCGCTGGTCAAGGCGGCGATGGCCGATGACGAGTTGTCGGCCAGGCACCGTTTCAGTTCTGCGAACAGCATCAACATCGGTCGCCTGCTGCCGCAAAGCACCTATTATGCGGACGCGAGCGTCCGACATTTCCGGCGAACCGGCAACAAGCCGGGCTTCATCATTCCGACCGGTAACCTCGGCAACGCGTTCGCCTGCATCATGGCGCGCGAGATGGGACTGCCGATCGGACCGGTGATTCTTGCCACCAACGCCAATCGCACGATCGCCGATTATTTCGCGACACTCGAGTGGCTGCCGCGTGCCAGCCTGCAGACGCTGGCGTCGGCGATGGACGTCGGCGACCCGAGCAACATGGAACGCCTGCGGCACCTGGTCGGTGAGGCCGACGTGTTGCGCGAGCGCCTCGGCGTACTGTCGGTCACCGACGAGGAGATCACGGCGGCAATTCGCCGGGATTTTGCCGATTTCGGTTTCGCAACCTGCCCGCATACGGCGACGGCGACGCATACGTGGCGGCACCTCGATACGGAGCTTCGCAGGGCGCACGACTGGATCCTGGTTGCGACCGCGCATCCTGCCAAGTTCGAGACGATCGTCGAGCCGATTATCGGCACGGCGGTCCCGTTACCCGCGGAGCTGGCCGAGATACTGCAGCGTCCGGCGCACGCCGTGTCCATCGAACCCTCGCTGCCGGCGCTTGCCAATGCCATGCGCGCTACTTAGGATGAGCCGCTTGGTGGTCGAGGGTAACAATGCCTGAGTTCTTGAATTTCGAAGGTGCGCCATGGGTGCTGCCGCTGGGCGCGGTGCTCCTGCTGCTGATCATCTGGCTCGTGTACCGATTTGTCGCCGGACGGGGCAGTGCTCTCGACAAGGCACTGCGGGAAATCGGTTTCGAGCACATCCAGGGCCTGATCATACCGAGCGCCGACGAAGGCGAGATCCAGGTCGACCACCTGCTGCTGACTTCCAAAGGATTGCTGGTCCTTGAAATCAAGGACGTGCAAGGCACCGTGTTTGGCAGCGACAAGATGCAGGACTGGACCGTAATCGCCGAGGATCGGCGCTACACGTTCTCGAACCCGCAGCCCGCTCTATACGACCGGATCGCGGCAGTACGCCAGATTGTCAGGGAAGTGCCGGTGGCAGGCCGCGTGCTGTTTCTCGACGGAGCGAATTTCTCGAAGGGCGTGCCGGGACTGGTCTGCACGCTGGCGGAACTCGTGGCCGAGTTCGGCGAGCCGGACAAGCAGGCTGCGAAATTCAAGGTCGAGGCGTTCATGCCTCACTGGGAACTCATCCGGAAGACGGCAGGCTGAAGAAGCGCCTGGCGTTCGCCGTCGTTATCGCGGCAACATGCTCTATGCTCTGGCCGCGCGCCTCGGCGACGACGTTCAGCACCTCGGTCAGGTAAGCCGGTTCGTTGCGCCGCGATTTCGGTTTTGGCCGCAGCGTGCGCGGCAGCAGGTAGGGCGCGTCGGTTTCGATAAGCAGGCGGTCGTCCGGGATCACCGGCACGATGTCGTACAGGTGCTTGCCGCGCCGTTCGTCGCAGATCCAGCCGGTGATGCCGATATACAGACCCAACGCAACGTACTCGCGCAGCGATTCGCTTTCCCCGGTGAAACAGTGCGCCACGGCGCGCGACAGGTCGGGTAGCGCCGGTTCGAGGACATCGACGAAATCATCATGCGCGTCGCGCTGGTGGAGAAACACCGGCAGCCCGGATTCTTTGGCAATCTCGAGCTGGCGTCGGAACGCGTCGAGTTGTGCGTCGCGGGGCGAGAAATTGCGGAAATAGTCGAGCCCGCATTCACCGACCGCAACCACGGCGTCTTGTTCGACCAGGTTGCGGATCAGCTTGTCGCTCGCGTCGGTGTAGTCGGTCGCATGGTGCGGATGCACGCCGGCCGTGGCAAAGAGCCGCCCCGGCATCGAAGCGGCGAGGGCAGCGGCCTGCTGATTACTCGTATCGCTGCTGCCAGTAATGATGATGGTCCCGACCCCTGCGGCAAAGGCGCGTTCGAGCACGCTGTCGCGGTCGTCGTCGAAACTGTCATGCGCGAGGTTTGCGCCGATGTCGATCAGGTGCATGGTCAATCAGGGCCCCAACGAAAAATTTTCGCGCCTACCACGAGAAAGACGATGCTCATCAGCGACAGGGCGCCGAGAGCCGGCGCGACGTCGCCGAAAGTCGCACCGTCGAGCATCACGGCGCGGGCGGCATCGAGCACGTGCGTCAACGGCAAGATTTGCGACAGTTTCTGGACCACCGGCCCGGTACCTTCGAGAGAAAACCAGACGCCGGACAGCATCATCATCGGCCAGTTGATCATGTTGAGCAGGCCGCCTGCGAGTTCCTCGCTGGTCACTCGCGCGGAGACGACGAGGCCGAGCGACACCATCGAGATGGCGCCGACGAGGGCGACCATGAACAGCGTTACGTAGCTGCCTTCCATGCGCGTATGCAGCAGCAGGTGGGTACCAGTATAGACAAACACGGTAATGCCCATGATCAGTACCATGCGCGAGGCCACCTGCGCCGTGATGAATTCCAGCGACGTCAGCGGGGTCGCGCGCAGGCGCTTCAGGAAACCGTTCTTGCGATAGCGGACCACGACATAGCCGACGCCGAAGAGACAGCTGAACATCATGTTCATGCCAAGGATGCCGGGCAGGATCCAATCGGCATAGCGCACGGCATCGCCGGTCACTTCCTGCTTTTCGATTTGCGGGTCGGCGGGTGCGGTCGATTGCAGCAGTGCAAACTCGAGAAAGTACCCTTTCGTGGCCTCGGGATTGATCCAGTAGCGCACTGGTGGTCCGAAATCCAGCAGCAGGTCGAGCTGGTGTCGCTCGACCTTCTTCAGTGCGGCGTCGCGGTCCTGGTAAGGCACGAAACGGATATAGCGCGTGGCGAGAAACGGGTGTGCTGCGGTATCGATTTCGGTGCCGGCCTGCAAAATGCCGACACGGTATTCATCGCGCTCACCGTCGAGCGCGAAAGAAAGGCCAAAAACGAGGACCACAGGCAGCACCAGGTTCCAGGCAAGCGTCGAGCGGTCGCGCGCGAACTCGCGATTACGGCTGACAAAGATTGCGTAGATTCTGCGCCACATGATCAGGCTCGCAACGAGTGACCGGTCAGGTCGAGGAACAGATCCTCGAGGTTCGGTTGCCGGATCTTGATATGGTTCAGGCTTTTCACGTGCGGCTGCAGTTCCGCGAGGCTCCGTGCAATATCCGAGCTGACGACTTCGATGATGCCCAGGTTTTCCAGTACGGTGTGTTCGATGCCGCTGAGATCGTCGGTGACGTCCTCGATCGGCAACTCGATGATCAGCCCCTGGTACTGCTCTTGCAGCAATGCGTCCGGCGCCCCCTGGGCGATGATGCGGCCGGCATCCATGATCGCGACCTCGTCGCACAGTACCTGTGCTTCGTCCATGTAGTGCGTCGTCAGCACAATCGTCGAGCCCTGTCCACGAATGCGCTTGACCAGCTCCCAGAAGTTGCGCCGCGCCTGCGGATCGAGGCCCGTCGTGGGCTCGTCGAGGAACATCAGGCGCGGCCGGTTGACCAGCGCGACAGCCAGCAACAGGCGCTGGCGCTGACCGCCCGACAGTTTGCGGTTGTCGCGGCCCAGCAGGTCCTTGAGCGAACATTGCTCGATGACGTCGTCGAGATCAGCCTGCCGTTCGTACAGCGCATGAAACATTTCCAGCGTTTCGCGGACTGTCAGGAAATCCTGCAGCGCAGTGTTCTGGAACTGGATGCCGGCTTCCTGGCGAAAGCGCGCACCGGCCGGTGCGCCGCAGTAGATCACTTCGCCGGAGGTCGCCCGGGTCACACCCTCGATCATCTCTACCGTCGTCGTCTTGCCGGCACCGTTCGGCCCCAGCAGCCCGAAGCACATCCCCTCGGATACCGCGAAGCTGACGCCATCCACAGCGACGACGCCGGGGTAGTGTTTGACTAGATCGCGGGCTTCGAGCACGGTTGTCATTGACGCAGGGTACCGGACGCCCCGCTTTTCTCAAATAGGGTCCCGGAGACCTTGGTTTCGCCAAACAGGAACAAGGTGTCCGGCACTGTATTCTGGGGTGCGGTTCCAACCCTTTTTGCGGGTGCGGCGTCTAAAGGACATGAACACAGAACAGGGGCACACAATGAAGGCCAGATTTGCATCCAAGAGCACATTTACCGTCGGCTTGCTGATCATGTTGTTGTCGGTACCGGCATTTGCCGGAACCATCAACAAGAGCATCAAGATCGCGGCGGGCGAGGAGGCCGGTGGCGCTTCATCGGTCAACGGCAGCATCTCGGTGGGCAAGAAAGCCGTGGTCAGTGGTGATCTCGGCACCGTGAACGGCACGATCAGGGTCGACGACGAGGCCTCGATCGAGGATGCCTCGACCGTCAATGGCGGCATTCGGCTCGGCGCGAGTGTCCAGTCCGATGAGCTTTCCACGGTCAACGGATCCATCGAGGTCGGTACGCGATCCTACGTTGATGGCGAGGTGAGCGTGGTCAACGGCCGCATCGAACTGGAGGGCGGCGTACGCGTCGCGGAGGACGTCGGCAACGTCAACGGGCAGATCGTGATCAGCGGTGCCGAAGTCGGCGGCGACCTGTCGACGGTCAATGGTGACATCGACCTCGTCGATGGTGCCGTCGTCAAAGGCGATCTGATCGTCGAGGAGCCCGACAACTGGAACTGGGGCAAGTCGAATAACCGTACTCCACGTATCGTGATCGGCCCGGAATCCCGGGTCGAGGGGACGATCAGGCTCGAGCGCAAGGTCGAGTTGTTCATCAGCGAATCGGCCAGTGTCGGCGGCGTCACCGGTGTCATGAGCATGGACGACGCAGTGCGCTTCACCGGTGACGAGCCCTAGCGCACGTGGCGCCGTAATTCCGTAGAATGGTCGCCGTGCAGACCCAGGCGACCCAGTTACCTCTTTTTTCGGCAGCAGATGAGCCCGACGACCTGTCGGGCTTTTCTGTTCGTGAGAGTGGCCGTGCGCGGCGCCTGTCCATCAAGGTTTTTCCGCGTGGCAGGGTAGAGGTCGTCGTCCCGAAACGGACCCGGGCCGCCGACGTGCAGCAGTTCGTCGAGGCGCATCGGGACTGGATCCGCAGAACTCGCGCAGCGTTCGCGGCCGAGCATCCACCGGAGCCGTTTGCACTGCCGGTCAGTATCCACCTGCCAGGGATCGAGCGCCGCTTTTGTGTGCGCTATGAGCGCGACGGTGGCAGGAATGTGCGTTACCGGTTGCGGGGCGGCACGCTGGTGTTATCCGGGGCGACCTACGATGAAAAGCTTTGTGTCGGCGCCCTGAAGCGCTGGCTGATCGCGCTTGCCAGGAAGGAGTACGAGCCGCGCCTGCGCGCCCTGTCAGCGCTGACGGGCAACGCGTTCAAGAAGCTCCACGTTCGCGGTCAGCGCACATGCTGGGGCAGCCACTCCGGCCGCGGGACCATCAGCCTGAACTATTGCCTGATGTTCCTCGATCCCGCACACCTTCGGTACGTGCTGATCCACGAACTCTGCCATGCGCGGCACATGAACCATTCACCCCGCTTCTGGAACCTGGTGGGGCGATACGAACCGCGCTACCGCGAGCTGGACGATGACCTCAACGATGGCTGGAAACGCATTCCGGCCTGGGTGGGGATATACTAGGCATGATTGCAAATTGCGTGGCTCGCCCCCAAACCAGCGACCGAACGATCACAACCGAACGTGGTCAATAGAACGACTTATGCCAGCCAGAACCCGCCGTTATTGTCTTGCCATCCTGCTCATGCTCCTCTTCGGGCATGCAAGCATTGCGGCGCATGCAGCATCGCACCTCGCGAGCGACACCGGGGATTGCGAGTACTGCACCTCGCACAACCATCCGACACCGGCGGTGATCCCTGCCGATGGCGCGCTCGTTGATCTGCCAAAACCTGATACCCCGCCGGTCCTGCGACACCTGGTGCTCGATGCACAGGCTTCGGTCGCCACCGTGCGGCAGCGTGGACCGCCTCCTCTGACCTGATTGAACCCAAAGATTGCCTGGCCGACGTGCCGGGTATGTTGTCGATATCAGATTAAAGAAAGGAGGCGATGCAATGCGTCGCAATTTGTTCCCCGGTGCCCTGGTGGCACTGTCATTGTTTGTTCCGCCTGTCGCAGTTGCCGACGAGGCGGAGATCGAATCACTGCGCCTCGCGATCGAGGAGCTCAGGGCCGACTACGACCAGCGCATCAGCGATCTCGAGCGGCGTCTCGCCATCGCCGAGCAGAATGCGGCGGCTGCCGATTACATGGCGGAGCAAGCGATGCCTGCCGTCGTGGGCGAGGCCAGCAATCCGGCGGCGTTCAACCCGGCGATCGGCGTCATCCTGCAAGGGCAGGCCTGGAACTATGCACGGGATCCGGGCGAATACTCGGTCCAGGGTTTCCCTTACGGCGGTGAAGCCGGCTTGATAGGTGAGGGTGTCGGCCTGGCCGAGACCGAGATCATCATGAACGCCAACGTCGATGACAAGTTCACCGGCTGGCTGACGGCCGCGCTCGCAATTGAAGACGGCGAGTCGATCGTCGAGATCGAGGAAGCCTGGGTCGAGGCGACGGCATTACCGGCCGGCTTCGGCGCGAAGTTCGGCCGCTTTTTCTCGGGCATCGGCTACCTGAACAGCAAGCACTCCCACAGCTGGGATTTTGCGGACCAGCCGCTGCCTTACCAGGCATTCCTGGGCGGCCAGTACTTCGATGACGGCCTGCAGCTGCGCTGGCTTGCGCCGACCGACCTCTACATGGAGTTTGGCGGCGAAGCCATGCAGGGGGGGCGTTACCCTGCCGCCGCGGACAGCCGCGACGGTATCGGCGCGTACACGCTGTTTGTCAATATTGGCGGCGATGTCAGTGCCAACAGCAGCTGGCTTGCCGGCGCTTCCTGGCTCGATGCCGATGCCATCGACCGACCCTCCGGTGACGAGGACGAGCCGCTGTTTTTCACCGGCGACTCGAATCTCGCGGGTGTGCAGTTCGTCTGGAAATGGGCACCACAGGGCAACTGGAAACAGCGCAACCTGGTGGTGCAGACCGAGTTCTTCCAGCGTCACGAGGATGGGACCTACCAGTTATCCGACACCAGCGTCGCACCCTATGACGTCCGTCAGGATGGCTGGTACGTGCAGAGCGTCTACCAGCCGATTCCGCGCTGGCGTTTCGGGGCCCGCTACGACCAGCTCTCGACGGAGAATCCCGGTCCCCTGTTCGACGGCACGCTGCTTGCCGCGCCGGCAGACGACCCACGGCGCTTCAGCGTCATGATGGACTGGTCGAACAGCGAATTCAGCCGCCTGCGCCTGCAATACACCAGGGACGAAGCGGGGCCCGCCAACGACAACCAGTGGGGCCTGCAGTACATCTACAGTATTGGCGCGCATGGCGCACATACCTTCTAGGGGACGATGGCGATGAAAACAATTCTTGCACTGCTGATTGGCCTGCTGCCACTTGTGGCGCGCGCGGACCTCGACGTGTTTGCCTGTGAGCCGGAGTGGGCGGCGCTGGCCGAGGAGATCGGCGGCCCATTGGTCAGCGCCTACAGCGCGACCACGCCTTACCAGGACCCGCACTACATCCAGGCTCGCCCGAGCCTGATCGCCAAAGTTCGCAATGCAGATCTCGTGGTTTGCAGCGGTGCCGAGCTGGAAATCGGCTGGCTCCCGGCATTGCTGCAAAAAGCGAATAACAGGGATGTGCTGCCCGGTAAGACCGGTTACCTCGAGGCCAGTCGCTACGTGCTGCGCCTCGGCGCAACCGGCGGCACGGACCGGGCACAGGGCGACATTCATCCGCTCGGCAACCCCCACATCCAGACCAACCCGCACAACATTGCAGCCGTCGCAGCAGAGTTGACGCAACGGATGCGCGACCTGGACCCGGACGCGGCGGAAACCTACGAACTGGGCCTGCTCGATTTTCTCGAGCGCTGGGAGCCGGCCATGCAGAGGTGGGAAGAACTCGCGGTGCCCCTGGCAGGAACGCGGGCGATAACGCACCACAAGTCCTGGGTCTACCTCGAGGACTGGCTCGGTATCGAGGAGGTTGCCAACCTCGAAGCCGTGCCCGGCATTCCGCCAACGGCGACCCACCTGAGCCAGTTGACGGCGCAGTTCGCCGAAGGCGGTGCCGACTTCATTATTCGCTCACCGTACCAGGACGATAAGGCATCGCTGTGGCTGTCGGAGCGTATTCATGTGCCTGCCATCGTCCTGCCGCTGTCAGTCGGCACGGACGACGCGCCTGACCTGTTTGCACAGTTCGATGTCATCATCGACCGTCTGCTCGGAGCACTCGGTAATGAGTAACTGGATCGACTGGGGCATTCTCGGCCCCGCGTTCGTCGCCGGGTTGATCGTGCTGGCGACGCATGTCCCGCTGGGTCAGGAAGTCTTGAAGCGCGGCATCATTTTCATCGATCTCGCGATCGCACAGGTTGCCGGCCTTGGCGTCATCGCGGCGCACGCGATGGACTGGGACCCGCATGGATTCGAGGTGCAGGTAGCTGCCGTCAGCGCGGCGCTGCTCGCGGCGCTGGGTTTGCACTGGACAGAAAAGCGCTGGCCGAAAATCCAGGAACCGCTGATCGGCACCTTGTTCATCCTCGCGGCCACCGGCGGCATCCTGCTGCTCGCGGGCAATCCACATGGCAGTGAGCACCTGAAGGAGCTGCTGGTCGGACAGATCCTGTGGCAGACATGGCCATCGCTGTTGCCGATCGCAATTCTGACCGTCCTCGTACTGGCTGCGCGCGCGCTGATGCCCGGTCGGCTCGCCAGCCTGGGGTTCTACCTGGCGTTCGCAGTCGTCGTGACGGCCTCGGTACAAATCGTCGGGATTTACCTGGTGTTTGCGAGCCTGATTATCCCGGCGCTGGCGACAACCGGTTTGCGCAGGGGCAACCGGCTCGTTGCCGGGTATGTCGTCGGCGGGCTTGCATACTTCATCGGTATCGTCACGTCATTCGTGCTGGACCTGCCGACCGGCGCCGTAATCGTCTGGAGCATGGCCGCGGTCAGCCTGGTAGCCGGCATGTTGATCTCGGACAAGCGCGCCGCATAGCAGCTTTTCGAACCCGGGCTGCTAAT
>Ga0210081_1000077_pt1 | contig 21487 bp, 20 predicted proteins | sample White_ThreeSqA_D_FD_185589 | JGI IMG/M metagenome (GOLD analysis project Ga0210081, IMG submission 185589) | Wetland microbial communities from the San Francisco Bay, California, USA, that impact long-term carbon sequestration -... | ecosystem: Environmental > Aquatic > Marine > Wetlands ...
TATGTTATTTTCAATCTCTGACACTATCTCATTAGTATTTTGAGATTCTATTCCTAAAATATCAAAGCTTTTGAATCGAGCATCAGTCATATTCAAAACAAATGCAGTTGCATTGTAGGTTCCAGAAATTTGAAATTTTGAATCAACTGGGATTTCTTTTTGAAATTTATTATCTGGTTGGATAATTGCTTGGCTGAGCAACAGAAACTTACTGTCGGGATCCCTTACAACAATAGTTACAAACCCTGATGATTCTTCTGTAACTGATCCTTCTACTAAAATAGAATCATTTGGGAAATAAACTTCTTTATCTAATTGAAAGTCCATGACTTCTGCAAATACACTAGAAAAACTTGATACAAAGAAAACTGTAGCCAAAAAAAGCAAAATTCCTTTGGTCATGGTAAGAGTAGACTAAATTTTGTTTTTAAAAAAAACGTAGGAATGTTATGAATCTTAAAATGGAAATCTTTAAAAGATTATTTTTTATCTTAATCCGATCAAACTAAGAATCACATCTCCAAAAAACAATTGAAGAATAAATCCTCCAAAAATGAAGATCATGAAAGGTAATCCAGGAGTAACCCATGTATTTGGTGTATTACAGTATTCTGCAGTATCTGAATTATGCAGTGTGATGTTTAGTCTTTTTTTCTTTCCAATCTGTGTTTCTAGGGAAAAACTATACTTGGGGTTTTTTGATTTGTATCCTATGAACATTGCAAATATTTTCTTTGAGGTTGGTTCATCAAAGTCTTGAAATATGTTATCTTTTCTTAAAATCCTTATAGAATTTCTAGTAAAATTCACAACCATGGGAGTTATTGAAAGTAATGCACTGTTAACAACAACAGAAAAGGGACTAACAACAGAATCGGATAATGTGGCCATTGGTGCCAAAGATGCAAGAACTATTAATCCTAATGCGTCGGCCCCTCCAAACAATCCAAACCTCCATAAAATTAAAACTATGGGTGCAACAATCAATGAAAATCCTACGCCAAATGCTGCCTGAATGATGTCTTGTTCAAATAACAAAAGAATAACCGAAATCGCTCCAAAAACAATCCACATCAGGTCTGATATCTCTCTTTTACGAATATCAATTATTGTGGCACTGGATAACATTACTATGGCAAACAATATTCTAATTTGGAAAATATCAAATTCTAACATGTTTCTATCTCCATGATTATGTTTTTTGTTTAATTATCTAACATATCTGATTTGTGTTTAATTTTTTTTATATTGTTTTGAAAATCTTTTCTAATTTGTTCTGATCTGGCATACTTTTTCATGGCTGACTCAAATTTTGAAACTTCAGATTTTGTATATTTACTAATGTTTTGAAATGACCTCCATAAATCAATCATGTCATTTTTGAGAATTTTCAATTCCTCTATTCTTTTTTGTTGATTTTCAATTATTGATTCTATCGCATCTTCGATTTCTACTGCAGAAAATCTGGTTGGTTTTTGTATAGATGGTGTTACAATCCCCTTAGACTCCAAATTAGACAATAAATGGTAAGTTTCGGTTCTTGGTATCTTTTCATTTTTGGATATTTCAATGGCTTTTTGTGCTCCATTTTTACTCAAATAAACATAGATTTTGGATTCATTTTTGGTCAAACCGAAATCTCGTAATTTTTCTTGTAGGGCTAAAATCAAATGATCTTGGTTACTTTTACTTCTCGCAATTGATTCCTCTTCTATTTCCATAAATTGTAATATTTCAAATGTAACATAAGGGAGAACATGTAATGTAATGTGACACACAAAAGACTCTTTCCCCATATGACAACTTTTTATAAAATAGATTTAGACACATCACATTGATTCGTGCAGTTATAATTGATGATGATAAAGATACTATTCAATTATTTAGCGAATTGTTAGAAAGTAACGGGATAAAAATAGTGGGAAAGGGCTACAATGGTCAAGATGCTGTATTCCTATACCAAAAATTAAGACCCGATATTTTATTTTTAGATGTTTTAATGCCTGTTTATGATGGTGTTTTTGCTTTGAAAAAAATTCGAGAATCCCATCCTGAATCGGTGATTGTAACTATGTTTGATAAACTAAGTATATCTAAAGAAATTGAAATTAATCGGTTAAAGCCATCAGCTATTATTAAAGAACCGATTGATGTTGACGATATTTTAAGGGTAACTCACAAACTTTGCATGCCTGCAGGAGATTCGCTTGATCAAATGAAGAGAACAATGGTTACTCTTGCAATTAAAAATACTTTTTTGGAATTGGGGCTAGAAGAATATGATAAAATTGTTTTAATGCTCCAAAAAGATTACAGTTGTTCCCTTGAAGATTGCTATGATAATCCTGAATATTTGAAACAGGTTCTCAAAGATTTACTAGGGGATTCTTACAATGATGTAATAAATTCCTTAAAAGAAAACATAAAAAATATCTCGTCAAATAAAACAACTTTGAATTTTCTTGATGCTCTAAGTAGCTAGTTCGTCTTAAGGCTCATCTGTTTTTAATTATTGGTATTTTTTCTTTAATTGTTTCAAATCTTTCTGTTATCTCCAGTCTGTCAAAAATATCATTGACTCTATCTAGAGCTTGTTCAACAACAGGAAATCTTTCTGCCAGGGGATCAAGCAAGGATCTTTTTCTTATTAATACTGTACTACCTACAACAAGTCCTGGAATTAGAATAAATCCAAGATTGTTTTCTATTATATTTGAATTATTTGCATCGATAGGACTTTCTAATTTGGTTTCTGAGGTTGGAAGAATACTCTCTCCTGGTTTTGTTATTTTAATTTCCTTGGATGCAGTTACTTGACTGAATTCAATAGTAGTTGCTAAGATGCTTATTTTTTCTGCATCATTTGCAACTAAAGTTAACTTAATTTTTCCATTATTGTCCGTAACTTCTGATATCTGTTTAATTTCTGCACCTTCTACATCCCATTTTATTTTTACACCGCTAAGAGGAACGTCTAGAACTTTTGCATCCAAAACCAAATCAAATGATTTTCCAGATTCTATGGAATTTACTGTAGATATGATCAAAGAGGGATTTGTCTCAACTGTGTTTAAATTAAACTTTGAAAGAGGGAAATCATCAGCTAGAACTGAAATCTCTGTCATTTGGTTTTGTTTTGGGATGATATCAAAAAATGCATTATATGATCCCTTTGTGATTGTTACTATTTCGGGTATTTCAATGGAGTTATCGTTTGCAGTCATTCTAAACTGTACATCCTTATTAGTGAAAATAGGGTTTCCAGCACTGTCTAAAATTTGCAATGACAATGTATTTTTCATTCCAGACAACAAATGATCTGGGTAAGTAAGATTGATTTTTGCAGGTTTAGAAATTCCTGTGGTTAGATCAATCTTTGTTGAAAATTCGCTTGCTTCAAATTCTAAAACCCCTTTACCCTCCTTTAATGAATGAGAATTCAAAATTACAGATGATTGTCCTTCACTTACAGTTTTCACAGATGATTTTACAAACTCATTTGGAATCATTACTACATTTGAGGTCTCTGGAAAATACCAACTTGACTCAGAATTTTCCATATATGCAATCATTGGAAAATCTGATTTAGGCATAACTTTTGGAATCAATGACTCTACGACTAATTTAAGATCAGATTTTTCCGGGCCAAAGACTATTGGCAAAACAGTCTCTTTTTTTTCTGCAAATACCGTAATTTCTAGGGTTGATGGTTTTATCACTCCTAGTTTCCCGTAAATTAATTTGGCACCAGAACCTTTTTCCATTCGGTCATCAGATATTGCTAAGGATTGTCTGTCTGAAGAATTGATTTCAGATTCCACTCTTTGTAAATTAATTAACGCTACTCCATTTTCATCGGAGGGATATAGAACACCAATTAATTGTTCTGATCCTGATGCAAGTAATGGAATTGTATCTAATTTGGTTAGAGGATCGATCACATCAGGTGTTAAAACAGTTTGAAAAGTAACAGGGTCAGAGACCATGTAGTCTTCCGCAGAAATTATTGCTTCATAGGTATCCTCAATCCCTGCCTTTACTGATAATTTGGCGTACCCAGTTGTGGATCCATATGGGATTACTAGTGAATCCACTGTACTTATTTCAGAACTTCTTTTATCATTAAAAACTGGATCCTCATGATCTATTTTTAAGGAAACTGAGATATCTTCCGTTGCTTTTATCGGAGTACCATCTAGTGATTGTAATTGAACAATTGCAAACGTACTGGAGGTAGCAAAATTACTAATTTTTTTTGGCATGACATATAATTGAATTTTATATTTTTCATTATCCTCAGAATTTTTATCATTGATTTCTAAAACACTGACTTTACTGCTCCCAGAATCTGTATTCTGCCCTTCTGCATAGATTGATGCCTCTCCAGGTTTGTTTACTTGAAATTCCCCTATGGCAAAATACTGTCCTTCTTTAATGACTAATTCATCTTGAGACAATGACACAATGTTTGAATTAGATGATTTTATGGAGATAATTGTGTCCTTTTTAGCTAAGGTAGGGTTTGAATCTACATCTCCAAGTTCAACCGAAAAATAACCTTTTGAAGGACCATTAACTGTAAACTTGTCAGGCACTGTTTTTACAAGTAATTTTTGCTCTCCTTGTTTGATATCGTAAACAGTAACGGAAAATTCTTTTGATACAAATCCTGGTGCTGCAATTGCAATTTTGGCAATTCCTGAATCCAATGCCTTTAATCTAACTGATGTTATTGCTGTATCTTCATTTGTAGAAAGATCTAATACTTGTAAAACATCTTGGTTTGATGAGACGACAATAAGATTTTCAATTGAAGAAGGGATTGGAATGTTTTTCTGAAGCCCATATATTTGCAACAAGCCTTCTGTTCCTGAAACCAATTTTTCTGGCATTAATTTATGCCCAAAATCTTTAGGCTCTTGACCATGCACTAGTGGAGTCGCCATACTTGCAATAATCAACATTAAGACCAATACTGCTTTCAATACAGAAAAAATACTCTCAGAATTGATTTAAGACACTGTATGACTTTTAGTGTGACATCCAGATTTGATTAGAATAATGAATTTACATCAATAATAGAAAATTGAACTAGAGTTATTCCGATCAAAGTCATAATGACTAATATTATTGAGTACAAGAATCCTCCTGAAATTGCTCCTTTGATCACTCTTCCTAGAAACAAACCTGCTGTCCATGATTGAATTAATACGATAAGCGGAAATAAGCCTAATGAAGAACCTATTATCTGACCTTCAAGATCTGATAAATCTTGGCTTTGTTGGGCAATATCTCCAAATGAATCGATTACTAAAAGTGTAGTAAATCCAGTGGTTCCCATCAAAACAAATCCTATGTACAGATAAGGCATCAATAATTCGCGTTTTTCTTTTTGGATTTCTTGCATTCGTTCACTTGTTTCTGTAAGAGAATCAAGAGTTTGAGGATTTCCTCCGCCAGCAGAAATTAATTCAAATAATATGTTAAAGCTAATCAAAACATTAAATGCTTGTATCTCTGTCTGCAAATCTTTGAAAATAGTTTTAAAATCAACACCCCATTCAATTTTATTTGCTATTCCATTTGCAATAGAGTTAAACAAACCATATTCTTTTCTTTTACAGGCGTGAATAACACTACTTTCTGGACTCATTCCCGTTTTTCGAGCTTCAGATATGGTTCTAAGAATTTTAGGGGTAGAATCTTCGGACGCGATATTTTTTGCATAGATCTTTCTAAATTGAATTGCAGGTATTATTGATGCAACGATAAATGCCCCACCAAGTAAGTATGGTTCCATGTATGACTCTGGAATGACATCTAAGGCGATTATAATTCCGCTTACCAATAATGCAGGTAATGCAAAGAGAATAATTTTCTTGAAATTTAACTCTGGACTTTTTGCAACTGGGTTGTTGTTTGCTGCAAACAAAAATAATATGGATATTGCAGGAGTTAAAATCAAAAACAATATCTCTCCGCTAACTCCATTTTGAGATTTATCGAAAGGATCAGAGATGACTGCTGCACTGATAATGTATACTGCTAATAACACCACTTGAATAGTCATATATGCCTCCACTAGTGCTCCAAGTTTTACTACAGATTGTTTTTGGGATTCAGCATGTCTATCATAAACTGTTTTCATTTTACTTTTGAGATAACTCAATAGATTTCCTCCACTTTCAACTGTGGATACATACCCATCAAAAAATTCACCTAATGCTTTTGAACTCGAACGAGTCCTTACTTGACGCATTACTTCCAAGGGGTCTACGCCTAGTAAATCAATACGTTTTATCATTTTTAGCGATTCGTCTCTAATGGTAGGTAGTAACTCCATTGATTTTACACGTTGCAGCATAAAATATGGTCCTATCCCTGCACTTGTAAGTAAAGTTACAATAGTGATAAAATAAGGTAATTCTTTATTGATTTTTTTACCTTGTTTATGCTCAAACCCCTTTTCATTGATTTTGCTTATTGATAACATGTTTATTCATCTCCATAATTGATTTTTTTGAGAACAGATTGAGGATCATTATAATACTTCCTAATCATTTCAGTGACAGATTTATGTTCACGAATATTGTTTGAAGACATCCATTTCAAAATTTTTGTTCTTTTGTGGTGCTCCTTTAACACTTCATCCAAAGTTTCACCCGTGTTTTCTGATATTTTTTTAAGGTTGTTACTTTTCTCCAAAAAGTGCTCAAAATAATCGGATTTTGGATTCCATTTTGTTATGGAATGAGGTGTTGCATCACTTGATATCTCTTCAATCGATATTGCACGTCTCATGCTATTTCCTGTTGATTTATCTTTCACTCTTTTTATGACCAGTGCACAATTCATCAAAGAAAGATATGCGGATGGAATGCTCATTGGCTTTTGTTGAAGTCTTTTACTTGCAGATTCAAAACTGTCTGCATGCATTGTACATAATCCACCATGGCCTGTAGCCATAGCTTGAAACATCACATATGCTTCGGAACCTCTAATCTCCCCTACGATGATATAGTCTGGTCTGTGTCTGACTCCTGATTTTATTAATTCGTATAACCCTATCTCTCCTTCATCATTTGAACCATAACCTGCCCTTGAAATTAAAGAAAACCAATTATCGTGAGGCAGATTAATTTCTGCAACATCTTCAACAGAAAATAACTTATCATTTTCACTTACAAGACCTGCAATAGCATTTAGGACAGTTGTTTTTCCGCTACCTGTTGCACCAATAATCATAATAGACATTTTTGCTTCAATCATCATCCAAAGATAAGCTGCAGTTTCAAGATCAATGGTTCCAAAGCCTATCAAATCAATAATCGTGTAAGGATCCTCTCTGAATTTTCTTATGGTGAAGCTGGTTCCTTTTGGAGTTATTTCCTTTTGATATAACACAGAGATTCTGTGGTTACCAGCAAGTGCAAGATCAGATATTGGATGTGCTGTGCTTACATGTTTTCCAGCCTTAAAAACAATCCTGGTGATAAAGGAGTTTAATTTTTGATGAGACTCAAAGGAAACATTTGATGACATGCTATCAAAATTTCTATGCCACACGTAAAGTGGCATGTTTGGACCACTACAGCTGACGTCTTCAATGTTTGGGTCATGCATTAGAGAATCTATTTCTCCAAAACCCATGATATCTCTTTTTAGAAAATATTTTACTTTCTCCATACTGGCTACGGGATTTGCTACAAAGAACCCTTCATTACTTTTAATCACTTCATTTAGATGTTCTTCAAAATTTGCTTCTTTTGTATGTTCGACAGAATCCAAACTTTGTTCTACAAAAGTGTAAAGATCTCGGTAAATTCTTTCCTCATCAAAATTTAATCTTATCTCGTCTACAAAGTATTGATAATTGGAATTTTTCTCATCAAACAAAATTTTTGCATAGCTAAATGGTGCATTTAATGGATATTCTTTAATCACTCTAAACTGAGTTTCTATTTCATTAGTTGTTCTTTGATCTAAGAGTTCTTTGTTTAGAAGGTTACTTAATTCCATCTGAAACTCATTATTTTTTTTCATTGTTTATTCACCTTGGTAAAAAGGAAAAAAGAGAGATACAAAAAAACACTCTCCCTATGGGTTTTGTATGATTGTAGCTAGGGGAGCGCCTGCTTCGCCAGCAAATATTTTCAAGTTTGTTGAGGCTCCTGCATCAAGAGTGGTAACTTTTCCTTGTGGTACTTGGAAGTAAATTATTGCCCTCTCTCCAGGTTTAAGACCGACTGGTCCTGAGGCCTGTGCTAGACAAAGTGTGTCCATTGGCCCTGCGCCATCTAAATCAATTTCCAGTGTGGTTGCATCTGGGAAAAGAGTTGTGTCACAAGCATTGGTTGGAGTCACTCCGACATCTGCAGAATCAAACATCAAAGTTCCGGCACCATTTGTTCCGGTATGGTTGAAATTACTTTGATAGGCTGCTACAGATACTCTTGATTGATCACTATCATAATACCAGTTTGCAAAGGGAATTGTTGAACCTTTTACGTTAATGGTATCAATAGATATGATCTGATCACCGTTGTTTCTAACACCTGCTGCTCCCCACGCATCACCGTTTGCATCAGTGGCATTTACCCAAAGCTGAATCCCTTGGACCTCAATACTCTCTTGCTGGGCTACAGTCTGGAACAAACTAGTTCCATACAATACAACGCCAGATCCGAGAACTACGGAGGCTACCAGGATGATCACAGTGGTGAGCACCGTACTGATACCTTTTCTCTTTGTGAAAACGTGGTTTTTCATTATTAATAATAACATCTTATGCGAGGATATAGGATCAGATGTGTAACATTTTTGAACATACACTTCTATTCGTGCCTAAAATTATAGATATGCTGATTATTGTCTAGCGTTAGCAAAATCAAAGCATTCTGAACAAAAACTGGAAAATGAAATTTAAATGAATTTTGAGGATTGCATGCGATAAATTCTGATGAATTTATTGACCAAATCTCTCAACCCATTCCCATAACAGGAATCTGTAAAATATTTTGAAATGTTTGAAGTAAGGCCAATACCAATAACTTCCACGCCCATTCTTTCCACTTCTTTTATTGCAAAAGATAATTTTGTATCATGGTTCCATAGACCTGTGGGAAAGTCATCTGTAAAAACAAAAAGATGTTTTAAATCGGCAGGATTTTTCATTAACATTCGTCCAGATAATAAAATCGCATCAGGAGTATAAGATAAACCGCCGCTTTTTAGACCTCCGATTCTTGCCCGCACATCTTGATTATATTTTGCCTTATGGTCCTTTATTATTGAAAATTTCTGATCATATGAATAAAGTCCCCATGATCCAGATGGTCCTGTTAATTCATCTGATGCCTCTGCAAGACATAACATGAAGTCTTTTACATCTTCAAATCTTAATTTCAAGCTTGCACTGTTATCGATTAAAATTGCCCATGTTTCTTCAATTCTCTGCTCCTCTGTTTTGTTAAACACTTGAGCATAGTTTTCAGAATGACTGGCAATAGCTTGGATAGCCAACTCCATATCTATTTCACCATAAAAGTTTGATTGAGGATCCTCTGAATTGTTGTAAACACTTCTAATTTGTTCTCTGATTGTTTTGATTATTTTTTTATTTTTTTCCTTTAGTTTAAAATACTCATAAATATCTTCATTAGGAGAAACAATTTCATCAAAATTTAGGCCGTATAGATCTTTTCTAATTTTATGTAATATTCCATCAATTCTATTTTTTTCTTCTAAATACAGATAATTGATTTTTTTAATTGTGTTTTCAAATTTGCCATGAGGTAATATCGGTTTGTTATTTTTTCGTAATAATAATAAATGATGATGGTTATGTGATTCAAAAAATAGAGGAGTTTCATCTAACAAAATTGAATGATTTTTGTATATCTGGTTTGCCCAAGAAAGGACATTATCTTTATGTTGTATGCTCAATGATTGAAAAGGTTCACCGCTCATTTCATTTTTTATTAAATTTAACCTCCCAGACCCCACTCTGTCGCCTAAAAACGATTTTTTTTCCTGGTTTTTTGTAAAGATAGAATATTCTTTAGTGATTCGAGATATGTTTTCCCATGCATCAGGATTGGTTGATGATAGGTATCTTTCTACTGCGTCATCCTCGATAAAATCAATGACTCGCCAAAATTTTTTTGGTGTTTTATTTTTTTTCCATTCTTCATATAATGAATAATTTGAAACAGCTACATGTGCAGCCATATGGTACACACTAGCTAGAAAAAGCCCCCATGCCGAATTCAATTCTTCTACTGAATCACCAAAAAAATAACCGCAATAAACCATACCGTTATCATTACCTTTAGGGAGAGGGATTTTGACTTCTATATTTGGTTCATATTCAATAGATGGAAAAAAATATTTTTCAGATAACAACAATCGGACATCTTTGAAATCTCTTTTTGCTGTATCATAAAAAATTTTATAAATTAGATCTAGAAATGTTTGTTGCAATTCTTATCGTCATTGATTGTTTTCTTCTGTCAAATTTTCTTCCATGGTTGATTCTTCCTCGCTAGATTTTGATTGGGTTTCTTTTTGTATATTTTCAGATCCTTCTTTTTCGTCAACATTGTTTTTTATTTCAGAAGTTTCATTTGAATTTGTTTTTATATCTTCTTTAGTAGAATCAAGGACTTGATTTTGAGAGAGGGTATGAGCTGGAGCGGGAATTTTCATATTTTTTGAAATTATATACATTAAAGGAAACAGTTCTTGATAAATCAAAGAAACTACTTGAGGTGTTTTTTGATCTTCTTGTTTTAAAAATTCTTCAACTTCTGACTGCTCTCCGCTTAAAATTGTATTGCCACTGATATTAATTACCGAGTTTTTAGGATTTGACGTTAAATCTATAGAATATTTCAATACTGTTTTTTGATCATTGCTTGACTCTTCTTCCAACTCTACGTTAATGTCATATTTTTTAAAATCCATTGGTTCATCAGATGTTTTATTGAACATTAAATTAGATACTTCTACCTCATGAATCATGAATAATATCCAAAATATTGATAATTAACAGCCTGTCTGTAGCATAACAATACATCTCATTGGTTTAACCCATTCGTTTTAATCAAATTCTATGATTTCATCCTCATCTGAAGGTAATGTTAAAAAACTTCAGACCTCGAAAATTGACAATGATTCATTTAGTTTAAAAATTAATTTTTCCAAAAATAAAAAGACAGATTCGACAAAACTACACCAATATGACATTAGAAAATATATCAATCCCGACAATTTTAATTTCCCAAGCGATATGCAAGAGCTAATTCCAAAGGATACCCCACCATACTATGATAAAGGAGAAAACTATGTAGAAAGAATTGTCAGAGCTCTTGGATATTTTAAACAATGTGCGTGTATTGGTCCGAGTGGAACAGGAAAAACCCATATCATCTATCTTGTTGCGGAATTAACCCAGCTTCCGTTATGGGAAATAAATTGTGGTTTACAAACATCGGCATATGATCTTTTTGGAAGATATATCGGATTAGGTAAAGAAAATTGGATTGATGGTATTATTACTTCGTGGTGTCGATATGGCGGTATATTATACTTGGATGAAGCAAACATGATGAAACAGGATGTTGCAACAAAACTAAATCCAATTTTGGATGCAAGAGGACACATGGTATTAAATGAAAAAGATAACGAGTTGATAAACAGACACAAAGATGCATACATGATTATCAGCATGAACCCCTTTTCAGCCGAATTTACTGGTACAAAACCTCTCAATGCGGCATTCAGAAGAAGAATGAGTGTTTGGCTGAATTTTGATTACATGAGCGTCAATGATCATATCGATGAAAAAGAAGTTAACTTGTTAGTTGAAAGATCAGGTATACCAAGAGATGTTTCGGCAAATATTGTTCGTGTTGCAGCTAAATTACGTCATGGATACAAATCAGGGGATTTACCTTATGGGCCATCTGTCGGAGATTTGGCTAACTGGGCACGATTGATTGCTGATGGGTCCTCTCCAATTGATGCAGGAAATGAGACCATTGTAGCTATGACAAGTGATGATTTTGAAATTCAAGAAGAGGTTCGTAAAATTATAAAATCTATTGATTGGGGAATCATTCAAACAAGTAATGATCCTAAAGTTTTGATAATAACAGCAATTGAAAAATCGTTACTAGAAATCGGAAAACCAGATTTGAACAAGGTAAAACAAAGGTTAATGGAAGATTACAAGAGAACTCTATCTGATTGTTATGAGGAGCCTGAATTCTTAAACAGAATACTCAAAGACATCTATGGCAAGGCATATGTAACAATAGTTGATTCAATCAAGAAAAATCTGGAAAGTCTCTCTCAATCCGCTCCTGTGAAAAAATTTCTAGAGATTATTGCGAGGTAATTTTTTGCAACTATTTTACCAAAGATTCAATATCCAAGAATATCTTCTCTTCACATTACTGGGAATTACATCGATAGTTTTGGTTGCTAATTTTGTCAGTCCCAATGTTGCATATCAAACGACAAATTGGTTTGCAATAATTCTTTCAAGCATAGTGATGTTTTTCTCATTACTAATGGTATCAAAATATGGATTAAAAGGAAATCACGGAAAAGCTTGGATTTTATTTATGTTGTTTTCTGCTTATTGGTTTTGTGCCGAATCTGTAGATGTTCTATATGATGTTCTATTAGGAATTGAACCTTGGGAGTACGCTGATGATTTTTTCTATATTGTTGGATACCAATTATTTTTTGCATCTCTTTTATTTTATTTAAAGCCATTTGCAAAACAAGTATCAAGAAAATTATTGTTTGGGACATCTATTGTATCCTTATCTTTACTAATTCCTTCTATAATGCTGATTATCGCCTCAGAATCTCAGTCATTTGATGGAAATCTTTTCATTCTTTTCTCCTACCCTATTTTAGACTCGATTATCTTAATCCCTGCTTTGATTGGAGTAGTTTTATTTTTTAGAGGAGGAGTTAATTTTATGGTGTCCTTACTTTGTTTAGGAATAATCACACAAATTATAGGTGACAACAGTGTTTTGTTTTTGACTCTTCAAAATAATTACTACCACGGACATCTTGCCGATGTGCTATTCTTGTGGACATATTCGATGTTTGCGTTTGGAATATCCAATCAGACAAGGCTGTTCAACGAGGAAAAGGAATCATCATGCCCAGCATGTGGAAAAACTTGTTCTGGACATACCTGAGCCTAAAAATAAAGGTTGTAAGTTTTTGAAAATACACCTTGGTGAATAATATTCGATTTTTAGAAATTTTATTATGAAAAGGGGTGTTAAAAGAAGAGCTTTAGCTACAGTGGTCACTACAGGCATTCTACTTTCTGCAGTTGCAGTAATGGGCAGTATGTTGACTAGCTGGTCAAACAGCATTTTTGCAAATGAACAACATGAGATTAGCAATGCTCATGATGAGGGCATAAACAAGCTAAATGAATTTTTAGTTGTCGAGCATGTTTGGTTTGGAACCAATCCTAGCAAATTCATAAACATGACTATGACCAATGTTGGAAATGTTGGTTTGAATGTTACAAAAATAACTTTGGACAACTCCTTTAATCGAACAGATCTTGTATTGACGGATGGTGGAATTGAGCGAAATGATTACTTGTCCAAAAAAATATTTTACAACTGGACTAGCACTGACCCTATCAAAATTTCTATTATTACTGAAAAAGGATCATTATACCAAACACATGTGATGGGCCCATGAAACAGAGAAGGGGTTTGACAACAGTTGTGGGTGCTGTTTTTTTCTTGATTGCCATAATCACTGCTGCTAGCTATCTTACATATAGCATGAACTTGTTTGAAAGTTTTTCAGAAAATGTATTTGCAGCAGGTCAAGAAAGAGAGAATAGAGAAAAGGAATCTTTCGACATATCTAGAGTAATTATTGAAAATGGGATTTTGAATTTAGATGTCTATAATTCTGGAGATATACCTATTTCTTTTTCCAGAATTTGGATAGAAAATGTTACAGGAATAGATGAAGTATACAAATTTGATTTGAACAAAACTGTTCCCACCGGAATCACATCAAAAAACATTTTACAGAACATCCCATTTGTGGTTGTAGACACGCAATCTTATAAGATGAAATTAGTTACTGACAGAGGACTGACAAAAGAGTTTTCATTAAATGCCTCAACAGATCCTTTGAATCTACAATTATTTGCATTACCTGAAGCTGTTCCTACTAATTTTAAAGCAACTCTACTTTTAGCGGTAACAAATAATTCTACTGAGGATACAATCTACACAAACATACAACCTGTCTTAAATGTAATATCTCTTGGAGCCAACGCAACTTTGGAAGGGCCACCACCCGTACCCTTTCCAGTTTTAGAGAAAGGAAACACCGCAATTTTTGAATGGAATTATAGAATAACAGGTGATGACGAAGAAAAAGTTAGATTTGAAGCACATGTCCTCAATGACGATCCTCAAAACATTGTAGCCAAAGAGATAACGGTTCAAATCATCCAATTTGCAGAGGAAAGTGGTAGCGCTTTACAAAGTAAATTTCTTACTTCTGATACTGCCCCCGATGATATTTTGTTTTTACATAAAGAAACTCTTGATTCCCTTGGAGAGAGACAAATGTGGTCTTCTTCGGCTGAAAACAATATTGGAGAAATAATTGATTTCAGTTCTGATGACGCGATATTTTATACTCAAAGTGAAGCCAATGTTACCGTAAACATTCCCTCCGGAAACTGGAATACTGTATTTAGATACATCAGCAGTCCAATGCCTGAAAGTCTGAATCATACTGGGGCAAGTAAGGAAACAATGGCATATCATTTTGAAAAGGATTTGAGTTCTCCTCTTGACACCACAACAAACACTGTGATGACATTAGGGGCTGGAGCAAATAGACCAATTTGGAATCCTACAATACACCAAGGTGCAGGAGCCTACGAATTTCTTGGTAATGACTATGCTTCGATTGCAATTAATGATAATAATGATTTAGATGACAGTCCTTCTTCCACAACTGGGTGGTTTAACGCACATAGTTCTGGTCCTGCAAGTACTCAAACGATATTTTATGGTGCAAGTGGGATAGGAGGCGACACCTATCAAATCTTTTTAAATTCTTCTGGGAATTTGGTATTTAGTGTAAATGCTGGAAATGCTGGACAGATAGCAACATGTACTAGTGCTGTGAACTACAAAGATGATACATGGCACCATTTTGTTGCAATCATGCCTGATGATAACGCATGTGTATTATATGTGGATGGAGTGTTAAGATCATCTCAGAATCAATTGGGAACTTCTAGTATTATTCTGACAGAGATTTATGTTGGTGCTAACACAAATACTGGCACAAACGGCTTCAATGGATACATAGACGATATTATTCATTGGGATAATTATGCACTTGATCAAATAGGAGAGCAAGAGGTAACAGACCTTTACAATACAAATTATGGAGCGAGTGCACATTTACTAAATTTTGACATTCGCATAGTTGATGATTTAGGTAATGATTTAGGTCTAGCCAATAAAACAATCACACAATCTTTTAACATACCGATAAAATTTGCAAGTGATTTTGGTGAATATACTGTGCCTACCTCGGATATTTGGGGCGAATTTAATTTTACTTCCATTACAAACGAAACTCGAGTGATTGAAGACGGTCAAAGATTAATGCTGAATATGACATTTACACCAAAATTACTTGGGAATTTAAGTCTAAAAATGATAATAGATGATTCTGATGTAGTTTCAGGATCTGGAAATAGCTACCTGCAAATTCCATTTCCAGATAAAAGCATACCCGGTTATGCGTCTTATGATAACTCAGGGCCTGGAATAATTAGCATTTTTAACCCTGGCCCAAAAGATACATGGATTAATTATCAAAGTAGAGTGGTTTTCACTGATGAAATTACTGAGATTCCATATGCTGCCTTTATTACAGGCTCAAACAGTCAATCTATCTCACCTACACAAGATAGCCCGCCAATTTTTAAGGAAACAACAACGATTTTTGATTTTGATAAACCTAGGTCTCAGCCTGGAAACACATCAAGTACCTTAATTCCTGAGGGCCGCTACAGGATGTATGTATACCTAAACGGTTATGACTCTACAGGACAGATTTTCTTCCAAACAAATTTTGTGGGTGTTGTTAGAGTAACTTAGGTTGTTTGTAATATTAGAATACACACCCAATTTCAATATCAAATAAATGGTTAAATGTTCATGAGTACAGATTTGGATACTGAAATTAAGGAATTTGACGAAGTATTAAAAAGTACAGATCTATTGGTTGATGAATCTGTTCAAATTTATGAGTTAGAAAGTGAAAAGGGAAATGTAATTGATGAGCTCTATAATACATTAAAAGTAATAACTGAATTTCTTGGTTTTTCAGTTGATCTTCCTTCCAAAATTTTTAATGAAGATGAAAATTCCAAAATTACCCTCACCCCTTCTCTAGACATTGTTATAAAAAAATCCAATGGCAAAGTTGAGACAAAAAGATTGGATGAATTCTCAACAAAAAAGATTGCTGAAATTTTAAAAAATTCAATAATGCCAATAATAGATCTTTGTAAAAATGAAAAAATAGTCCAAAATAAAAACATCACTTTCATTAAAGCAGTTACTTCAAAATTAGATAAAATTCAAAAAATAAATTCTCCGAAACCTTCTGAAAATATTAACAGTGGTATTCCTGATGATATTAATTCTATTACCAGCACTCCTGATAATTCAACAAACTTCAAACCAACCGAGGTACAATAATGAGTCAAAAAGTCATTCATTTTAATTCCATTGTTGAGTTACAAGAATCAATAAATGAACAAATTAAAGAATTGGATAATAAAATTGATTTGCATTCAAAATTGATAGGAGATAAAATACGAGAAGGTGAAAAAAACAATTCTGAAGAATTGACTGATTTAAAAAATAAATTAAATCCAGAAAAAAACAAAGAAAAGAAATCCGATGATAAAAAATCCAAAACTAAAAAAACTATTCCTAAAAAGAAACTAAAAAAAGGAGAATCAGAAAATTGGATATCATTTGAAAATATTAGCCTGTATAACGGCGTAGGAACTAGGGGAGAACTTGAATTATACTTTAAATCATTAGAAGAAATGAAAGAGGAATCCGAAAGATTAAAGAAAACAAAAGAAAGTCTTGAAAAATTATTAAATTCTGGTATTAAAAAAGATCTTGCAGGAATTGGATTTTCTCAGCCAGATGGACCATTTGAGCTAGCATTCATAAAATCAGATTTTAAACGTGAAAAATTTGCTTTTAAATCGATCTTAACTGTGGGGTGTGAATGCTGAACAACTTATTTTATTTTGCAAATATTGGCAATAATGGCATTAATTTAGGCACAAATTTTTCGTTTGATGAAAGTTTAGGATCAAATCTGCGATCACAACGATCAGATCTTCTTGACCTGATCCCTCTAAATCGATGCGTTTTGGTAGATGGTTCTCGGAGAGAAAGTAAATGACAGAAACATCTCAAACAACAATATTCGAAAATGACCCTGATTCTAGTTCATATGAACACAAACAATCCATCGACCAATTACAAGAAAAATTTTCAGATTTTGGTTTAACAAATAATCAATGCAAGGTATACATATTTCTAGGTAAATATGGCTCAAAAACTGCACCTGAAGTATGTAGAGCATTAAAACTTCCTAGAACCGAGACATATCATCTTTTAACTACTCTTCAAAACAAAGGCATTGTCTCTGCTACTTTTCAGCACCCAATAAAATTCTCGGCATTACCTCTATCTAACGCTATAAAATCAATGGTGAATACTGAAAAAGAAAGAATCAAAAACTTGGAAAAACAAGAAGAAGAACTTACAAAACTTTGGGAGACAATTCCAAACTATCATAATGAACCAGATGTCTCAAAAGAAGACAAATTCCAAATGTTACAAGGAGAAAACCAAATTTATGGAAAAATTAATGACATGATCATTAATACAAAAAAGGATTTTCAAATTATTGGAAGTGAAAAAGATTTCTTAAAATTCTATCATGCAAATTTCTTAGAGCCATTAGATAAATCAGAAATCGAATTACAGATACTCACAAACTCTTCTGCAAGAACATTGTATGTTTTTGACGAAATTGATAGAACTAATGTCAAAAAACTTCCTACAACTACTGATGGAGAAGTTTGTTTTGTTATAAAAGATAATGAAGAAGTATTATTTTTCATGAAAACCTCTGATTCTGGGAAAGAAAACATTAGTGCAATGTGGACAAATTCAAACGCAATGATTTATTCTAAAAAACTATTGTTTGATTTGTTGTGGTCAAAATCAAAATCTATTCCACTCTAAACCAACCATTTTTTACATGTGTATATCCGATAAACTCACTCCTCTTTATATAGAAAATTATCCGCCTTGTATTGTGAATAATTCAGACTTTAAGATTCGAACTGGGATTCCTGGTTTTGACTTGATAATTGATGGAGGATTAAAAGAAGGTAAAACCATAGTGCTTTCTGGAGAATCAGGTAGCGGTAAATCAACTTTTGGGATGCAGTTTCTTTACAATGGGGCTTTGGATTTTGAAGAACCAGGAATCTTTGTTACTTTATCTCAGTCCCCTCAAGAACTTATTGGTGATTTTAGCATCTATGGTTGGGATATTGAAAAATTAATTGAAGAAGAAAAAATTCTGATTATTGATGCTCGTCCATTTAAAATGAATGATGAATATTATGAATCAGGTGATTTTTTGTATGAATCAGAGCCTTTTCCATTCACCCATCTTAACCAATTAATTTTACAAGGAATTAAAAAAATACATGCTAAAAGACTAGTAATTGATTCACTTTCCGTTCTAAGCATGCAGTATGGAAATCAATTCAACACGCGTCAAGGCATCCAAAAAATGATTCAATCTTTGGATGAAAGAAAATGCACTTCTATTTTTATTTCAGAGAATTTAGATTCTAGAACACCTCCTGAGTGGTATGCAGCTTCAGGCATAGTAATTCTAAACCATATACAAAAAACCAATACCATGGAAAGATCAATCCAAGTAATCAAAATGAGAGGGACAAGACATAGCGAGCAAATTTATCCAATTAGATTCAATGAGAATGGTTATCAGGTTTTACATCCTAGGTTACAAACTGTAAGTTAACTATGCCAATTTTTTAACTTCTTGAGCTACAAGTGGAAGAAAGGCACCTACATCTGAAACAATTCCCAGTGCCTGCCAAGTTCCCCTATCCATTAATTTTGTTACCGTTGGTTGATTGATATCTACAACAACTACTTTTACCCCGGCAGGAAGCATGTTTCCTGTAGCTATTGAATGGAGCATTGTTGAAATCATGATTACCATGCTAGCATCTTTTAGGATTTTTTTATACTCTCTTTGTGCAACTGCGACATCCGTAATGACATCTGGTAGAGGTCCGTCATCTCTGATTGATCCTGCCAATACAAAAGGAACCTTGTTTTTTATACATTGATAGAAAATTCCTTTTTTCAGTTTTTTTTGCTGGACTAATTTTGCAATTGAGCCTGCCTTAAAAACCGCATTAATAGTATCCATGTGATTTCTGTGACCTCTTTTTGCAAGAGTTGCATCATGTACATACATTCCTAGTGATGTGCCCAACATTGCATATTCTATGTCGTGAACTGCTAATGCATTACCCGCAAGAATTCCGTCAATGAATCCTTCTTTTATCAACTCTGCAATGGATGGAGCAGCTCCAGTATGTACAATGGCAGGACCTCCAACAATAACAATTTTCCCACCATTCTTTTTTGTTTGCACAATATCCTGAGCAACCTTTTTTGCAATGTGTTGAGTTGGGCGCTCACTGGAGCTACTACTTCCCATAAAAGCAAAAATATTTGCAGTGTCTCTAGGTCTTTGTGGAGGAGTAACTTTGACTCCAATTTCATCCACAACAACAAAATCCCCTTTCTTTACATCTCTGATTGGAACACAAAACGCTTTGTTTTGTTTAACTACAATACATTTATCCATCATTTGATTCTCAACATAGACCCAGGTATTGTTATGAAATATCCAAGTATCATTATTGGTTGTGCTGTAAAAGTTATCCGGAAGAACCATATCTTTAACAGCCCTCTTTAATTGAACTTGTTTTTCATTGTGTGGAACAGCACCATCTCTATGAATATCATCTAAAATTTCTTCAAGATGCTTTGGATTTTTGCCAGAAATTCTAAGTTTAGCTAAACTTGAATCAGTTTTTTTCTTACCCACTGTTAATTCTAAAATTTCAAATTCTCCACCTCTATTCATGATTTTATCAAAAATCTTCGTCAGGATCATGGAGTCGATCAGGTGACCACTAACTTCCACTTCTTGAGAATGTTTCTTCATGGATTGATTCACGAACATTCCTTCAAAAAGGTTTGGGGGTGAATTTAAGAACAAATTTTGTAAATTAATCTATACTGGCAAAATTACTTTCCCTTTGTATTCCAAGATTTTATCTGCATTAAATTGCATCTCAAAGTCTTCCTTCTGTTCTTTTGTAACTCCTTGAACGATGGATTTTGAAGTTCCATTTTTGTCTACCAATGCAAGTATGTAACCGCTATTATCAGTTAAAACAAATCCTGAAGACTCATCAACAAATGCATAGAGATTTTCTTCCCCAACAGGTTCCCAAATGTTAGTTTTATTATCTCGTAATGCTAATGCGGGCATTGCTTTTCCATTTGTAATTTTATTAAGATACTCTCTAGCTTCGGCAACCCTTTTTTGACCTAATTTTAAAGCCTGAAAATATTGCATATATTCACAAAATTTAATTTAGTATAAAAACAATGGTGAGTTTTTAACATGAATTATAATTCAAATAATTAAGTTTAGATAAATGTAGAATCCATTAAACAACATAATGCCTCTGACCAACAACGTCATAATAAAACTAAATGAAATTACAATGATGATTGAAGATAAAAATAATCTAAAAGAATCAGAAGTTGATGAAATAAAAAAAATATTCAAAAACATTATTGAGGATGGGGAAAGGTATGATTTGGATGACATAGAAGCATGGTTTGATAATGAAGGAACTTGGAAAAATAAAGAATCAAAAATAAGAATCGTCAATTTAGCTCATTATGTACAAAATAAATTCCAACAAACATTAAAACTAAATATTATTTCTGAAGACAGCTGTGGTTGTGGAAATTAATTTTCAAGTTTTTCTAATAATCTTCCAACAATTTTAGAGTTCACTGTTCTTTCTTTCAATATTTCATCTAAGCGACTTGTATTTTGTTTTGGTTTTTCATTTGAAATTATTTGAAAGTATTCTTCATCTAAGTCATTATTTGCTTGTAATCTCTTTATTACTTCAAACAAAATACCAATTACCTGTTTTTGTGCTTCAATTAATTCATCTTTTGATCTTTCGGACATATCATTTTGAATAAATTTGGTG
>Ga0210081_1000078_pt1 | contig 21435 bp, 20 predicted proteins | sample White_ThreeSqA_D_FD_185589 | JGI IMG/M metagenome (GOLD analysis project Ga0210081, IMG submission 185589) | Wetland microbial communities from the San Francisco Bay, California, USA, that impact long-term carbon sequestration -... | ecosystem: Environmental > Aquatic > Marine > Wetlands ...
GGTGTCGCTGCATGCGGACCCGGTGCGTTTCTATCCATTCTTCTGGGGCGCGGCCGACGAAACCGGAAATGGCGCGGGAACCGGTTTCAATCTCAACCTGCCGCTGGAACGCGGCACCGCGGACGACGACTACCTCGAAGCCCTCGACCAGGCGCTCGCCCGGATTACCGGCTACGATCCAGGCGCCATCGTCGTCGCGCTGGGCCTCGATGCGTTCGTCGGCGACCCGTTTGCCGGACTCGCGTTGACCACCTCCGGCTTCAGGCGCGTGGCGGAGCGTATCGCCGCGCTGCAATTGCCCACCGTGCTGGTGCAGGAAGGCGGTTATCCCTGCGAGCAACTCGGCGACAACCTGGCCGCATTTCTGCAACCCTTCATCGACGCAGCACCTGGACGGAATCCTGTATGACGCATCAACGATCAAAAAGACTGGCGGCTTTGCTGGCATTTATGATGTTTGCCTTGTCGGCGCACAGCGAGCCCGCTGCACCGCGCGCCCGTGACCTCGGCATTCCGTTTGACGGCACGCCCGGCCAACTGAACGCGATCACCGATGTCGCCGGCGTCACCGTCGGTCACGTAACCCTCATCGAAGATCTCGCCGACGACCGCGCAGTGCGTACCGGTGTCACGGCGATCCTGCCTCGCGGCCTGGCGTCGCTGACGACCATGGTCTATGCGGGCTGGTCCGCACTGAATGGCAATGGCGAGATGACCGGTACGACCTGGATCGAAGAAGGCGGTTTTCTCGAGGGTCCGGTGATGCTCACCAACACGCACAGCGTCGGCGCGGTGCATGAAGGCACCATCCGCTGGCGGGTGGCGCAGAGCGGCGCGGACTACAGCGGGTATTTCTGGTCGCTGCCGGTGGTTGCCGAAACCTGGGACGGCTATATGAACGACATCAACGGCTTTCATGTCAGGCCCGAACATGCGGCGCTGGCGCTGGAAAGTACGAGCGGCGGCGCTGTTGCCGAAGGCAGCGTCGGCGGCGGCACCGGCATGACCTGCTTTGATTTCAAGTGTGGTATCGGTACGTCGTCGCGCATCGTCGATATCGATGGCAGGCAGTACACGCTCGGCGTGCTCGTGCAGGCCAATTACGGCAGCCGTGCCGACTTGCGCATTGATGGGGTGCCGATTGGCCGGGATATTCCGGGCGATCTCATCTACTCGGCAGCCGGCGGCGAGTTCGCGATGCACAGCTCGATCATCGTAGTCGTCGCAACCGACGCGCCACTCCTGTCGCGGCAGCTCAAGCGTATCGCCCGGCGCGTGCCGCTGGCGATGGGCAGAACGGGCGATACCGGCAGCAACGGCTCCGGCGACATCTTCATCGCATTTTCGACGGCAAACGAAGCCGCGGCTCGCGGCGACATCGATGCCGATATTCACTCGATACCCAATGACAGCATGGATCCGCTGTTTGCAGCGACCGTGCAGGCCAGCGAAGAAGCGATCATCAATGCGCTGGTGGCGGGGCGCGACATGGTCGGCGACCAGGGGCACTTTGCCCGCGGCATCGATCACGATACGCTGCGTCAGATATGGGCAGAGCAAAGCCCCGAGGGAAGCCAATGACAGAACCCAGGGCGCCAAGCCTGCTCGACGCACTATTACCCATCATCGTCCTCGTCATCCTGCTGGCGGGGTCGGTCTACCTGTTCGGCTCTGATGCCATCGGCGGCGCGACGCAGATCGTGTTGGTCGTTGCCGCTGCGGTAGCGGCGCTTATTGCCGTGCGCAACGGACACCCGTGGCGCGATGTCGAACGCGCCATCATCGCGGGCATCGGCACCGCGATGGGCGCGATACTGATCTTGCTTGCGGTCGGTTCGCTGATCGGCACCTGGCTGCTCGCGGGCACAGTACCGTCGCTGATCTACTACGGCCTGCAATTGCTCAACCCGACAATCTTTTATGCGGCAACCTGCCTGATCTGCGCCGTATCGGCACTGAGTATCGGCAGTTCGTGGACCGTTGCCGGGACGCTGGGCGTTGGGCTGATCGGTGTCGCGCTCGGCTTCGGGCTGTCGCCCGCGATCACGGCCGGCGCCGTCGTCAGCGGCGTGTATTTCGGCGACAAGATGTCGCCATTGTCAGATACCACCAATCTTGCGCCGGCAGTTGCGGGTACCGATATCTTCACGCACATACGCCACATGGTCTGGACGACCGGCCCGTCGTTCCTGATCGCGCTGGTGTTGTTTGCCATCGTGGGACTGCGGACAACAATCGAGGTCGACACCAACGCACTCGGCGACACGACGCAAACGCTCACCGAAATCTTCAATATCACGCCGCTTGCACTGATCCCGCTGCTGGTCGTGTTCATCATGGCAATGCGCAAGTTTCCACCGCTGCCGACAATTCTTACCGGCGCCATGCTCGGCGGCGTGACCGCAGTCATACTGCAACCGGATGCCGTTATCGCGCTGGCGGCGAGTCCCGGGCTGCCGCCTTTTCTCGCGATGACCAAAGGCGTGTGGACGGCGCTCGCCAGCGGCTACGTGTCGACGACCGGGGTCGTGGCAGTGGACGACCTGCTGAGCCGCGGCGGCATGGCCAGCATGCTGACAACGATCTGGCTGATCATCTGCGCATTGTCATTCGGTGCCATCCTGGAGCACGCCGGCATGCTGGAGCGCCTGATACGAGCGGCGCTGCGCACCGCGCACAGCACCGGTGGGTTGATTTTCACCACTGCCGTTACCTGTATCGGCTGCAACGTCGTCGCCGCCGACCAGTACATCTCGATCGTGTTACCGGGCCGCATGTACAAGGCCGAGTACCGACGTCGTGGTCTCGACCCGCGCAACCTGTCACGGGTCATCGAGGACTGCGGCACGCTCACCTCGCCGCTGGTGCCCTGGAATACCTGCGGCGCCTACATGTCGGCGACGCTCGGCGTCGCGACAATCGCCTACCTGCCGTTCGCTTTCTTCAACCTGATCAACCCGGTCGTCTCCGTCCTGTACGGGGCATTCGGGATTACAATTACAAGACTCGAACCCACGACAGACGGTTAGGTAACGATGCTCCGTAAACACGAAATGCTTCCGAGCAGGCACATGGGCCGCCCGGTTCACCTGTGGCGCTACGGCCACTTCGGCCCGCCGCTGATCGCGTTCCCGAGTGCGTCAGGCATGGCGCACGAGTGGGAAAGTCACGGCATGATCGATGCGCTGTCGGACTGGCTCGAGCACGGCAAGCTCAAGCTGTACACGGTGGAGAGCAACGTTTCCGCCGTGTGGACGCGCAAGGAAGACCCACCGCACGAGCGCATCAAGCGGCACCTGCCTTACGAACGATTTGTCATGGACGAACTCGTGCCGTTCATTCGCCACGACTGCGCGAAGGACGATATCCCGATCGCGCTCGCCGGCACGAGCCTCGGCGCACTGTACGCCGCGAACTTCGCACTCAAATTTCCCGAGGTGTTTCGCTACGGGTTGTGCATGAGCGGGCGGTACGACGCAACCTGGCTGACCGACGGTTACATGGACGACAACGTTTACTTCAACAGTCCCATCAGCTACGTGCCTGGCATCGAGGGCGAATACCTCGACCGGATCAGGAAGAACACGCATCTCGCGCTCGTCTGCGGCCAGGGCAAGTGGGAAGACGGCAACATCGAGGATACGCAGCGCCTGGCCGCCCTGCTGAGCATGAAAGGCATCAGTCACCAGCTCGACCTGTGGGGCGGCGACGTCTCCCACCAGTGGCCGTGGTGGGCCCGCCAGACACGCCACCACCTCGCGGGATACCTGCACGAAGCGGCTTGAGTAGTTTCCACGATGCCGCATCGCGGCGACCGCGCATACGATGCTACCCGGCACAGAAGCGGGTCAGTACCCGTGTTGGGCCGACAGCTTTTTTCCTGGCACGCCAACCTGGATTTTCTTACCTGCTTCGGTGTCTCTGCGGAGAGTCCGCAGGATTTCGCTTGACGGTCGGATTTTTTGATTGGCGACACGGGAGACAAAACGATGAACGCCCGACTTCGATATATTCTTGCGCTGTGCGCAGCGCTCTTCTACGCGGCACCGCTTGTCGGGCACGCGCAGGAACTGACGGGCCCGCCGGCGGACCCGGAGTACAAGTACTCCACTGAAATGCCCGCCGGTGTAGCAACACCGGACAGGGTGAAGACCCGCCTCGGGACGCTGAAGTTCGACAGCGGTGTCCCGGACCAGGCCACCGCCGACAAGCTCTACGACCAGCTCGATTTCCAGCGCGCCGTGGAGGCATACCTGCTCGGCTTGCCCCCGGTCAACCAGCTCGCGAACAAGACCGCCATCCTTTCGATGGGCCCGGCGAACGGCACCATTCCGATCTGGGAAGAGCTGATGGACTCCCGCACCGTCATGCTGACACCCAACGATAATACGGTGTACAGCTGGTTCTGGCTGGACCTGAGCGACGGTCCGGTGGTCGTCGAGGTGCCCCCGAAGGTGCTCGGGCTCATCCAGGACATGTGGTACAAGTGGATGGCCGATGTCGGGATCACCGGTGCGGATAAAGGTGCAGGCGGCAAGTACCTGTTGCTGCCCCCGGGTTACACGGGAGACGTACCATCTGGCTATCATGTCGTGAAATGCACGACTTACAGCATCTGGATCCCGTGGCGTAGTTTCCTCGAAAACGGCGATCCGAAGCCGGGTATCGAACTGGTCAAGCAATACACGAAGATCTACTCCCTGGACCAGGCCGACAACCCGCCACCGGTCAAGTTCGTCGACATGTCCGGCAAGCCGTTCAACATGGTCGGCCCGTCGGGCTACGAATTCTGGAACATGCTCAACCAGGTCGTGCAGGACGAGCCTGTCGACACCGTCGATGCGACCACCCTCGGCATCTGGGCTTCGATTGGCATCCGGAAGGGCGAGAAGTTTGCCCCGGATGCCCGCATGAAGAAGATCCTGACCGAAGCGGCAGCAGTGGGTGACGCGACCGCGCGCACGCTAGGCTACCGCTTGCGCGACCGTGCCGGCTACTTTTTCGAGAACAGTAACTGGCGGCGCGCATTCTTCGGCGGCTACAAGTTCGAATGGCAGCCGGGCGTTGCGAATCTCGATGCGGCGGCGTTCTTCTTCTTCCTGGCCACTGGCGTGACCCCGGCTATGGACACGCAGATCGTCGGCAAGGGTTCCACTTATCCGTGGACTGCCGTCGACGCTAACGGCAACGCGTTGGACGGTGGCAAGAACTACAAGCTGCACCTGCCGCCCGACGTGCCGGTCGCAACGTTCTGGTCCACGATCGTCTACAGCACGCAGACCCGTTCGATGCTGCAGACCAACCAGCAGTTCCCCAGCGTGAGCAGCCAGAACAAGGACCTGATCGTCAACAAGGACGGTTCCGTCGATGTCTACTTCGGACCGAAGGCACCGGCCGGCAAGGAACCGAACTGGGTCGAGACGATTCCTGGCCAGACCTGGTTCGTAATCCTCAGGCTTTACGGCCCGCTCGAGCCGTGGTTCAAGCGGACGTGGCAGCCCGGCGAGATCGAGCCGATCTCCAGGCAATGAGTCAAGCGGGGCCGGACTGGCAGCAGTCCGGCCCCGTTACCTGCCGCGCCAGGGCTTTTCTGCCCCCATCTATAGACAAGCACACGAGCTGCGGCGCTGCCTAACCGTCGTGCGCGTACCGGGTCAGGAACCGGTCCAGTTCGTTGGCGAAATTCTGCTTGTCGCGCTGGCCATAGGCGGCCGGCCCTCCGCCTGTCTCGACGCCGCTCGAGCGCATCGTGTCCATGAAGTCCCGCATATTGAGCTTTGCGCCGATGTTCTCCCGGGTGTGCATTTCACCGCGTGGGCTCAGTGCATGACCGCCCTTCTCGATGACTTCGGCGGCCAGCGGGATGTCGCTGGTGATGACCAGGTCGCCGGCGCCGAGCCGTTTGACGATTTCGTCGTCCGCAACATCGAAGCCTCTCGGTACCTGCAGCGTGTTGATGTTTTTCGATGACGGTGCATGCATAGGCTGGTTCGCCACCAGCGTCAATTGCACCCCGGTCCTGGCCGCAGCCCGAAAGAGAATTTCCCTGGCGACGACCGGACACGCGTCAGCATCGACCCATATCTTCATGTCGCCTGCTCCAGCAGTTCGCTCGCTTCCAGCCACTCCCACTCGAGTGCCTCGAGCTTCGCTCTCGCTTCGGCCTGGCTCCTGACCAGCTGCGTTAGCTCATCCTTGCGGCCCTGGTCCGTGTAGAGCGACTCGTCGGCGAGCCGCTCGTCGAGCCCGGCCAGCTTTTTGCGCTGCTCGGCGAGGCTCTTTTCGACTGTGCGTACCGCATCACGCAGCGGCTTCAGCCGCTGCCGCTCCTGGGCCTGCTCCTGTCGCAGCTGCTTCTTGCTGACGGTTTTCTGCGGCGCGTCCTGCCACCTGGCCGTTTCCTGCTCCACTTTCTCTTCCTGCTCGCTGAGCCACGCCGGGTAGTCATCGAGGCTGCGATCGAAACGGTCAACGATGCCGTCGTGGACGATGAGCAGCTCGTCGCAAACACTGCGCAGCAAGTGACGATCATGCGAGATGACGACGAGCGCGCCGGTGTATTCGATGAGCGCGACGCTCAGCGCCTGGCGCATCTCGAGATCGAGATGATTGGTCGGCTCATCGAGCAGCAGCAGGTTGGGCGCCTGGCGGATCATCAGCGCCAGCACCAGCCGGGCTTTCTCGCCGCCGGAGAATGGCGCGACCGGCTCGAAGATCCGCTCGCCACCAAAGCCGAAGCGGCCGAGATAATTGCGATGATCCTGCTCGCGGTCTCCCGGCGCGTATTCGCGCAGGTGATCGATCGGGCTCTCGTCGATACGCAGCAGTTCGAGCTGGTGCTGCGCGAAATAGCCAATCTGCGTGTCCTTGCTGATCACCCGTTCGCCCCGCAGCAGCGTGCTGCCGGTCGACAGTGCCTTGACCAGCGTCGACTTGCCGGCGCCATTCACACCCAGCAGGCCGACACGATCGCCGGCAGACAGGTTCAGGTTGATACCGTCGAGAATGACCTGGTCGCCATAACCGACAGCCGCATCGCTGAGCCCGAGCAGGTGTTGCGGCTGTTTCTTCGGCGCGAAGAAATGAAAACGAAATGGCGAGTCGACGTGCGCCGGCGCAATCTGTTCCATGCGCTCGAGCATCTTCAGTCGGCTCTGCGCCTGGCGCGCTTTCGATGCCTTGTAGCGAAACCGATCGACGAATCCCTGCAGGTGTTTGATCTGTTTCTGCTGCTGCACGTACATCGCCTGCTGCTGGGCCAGGTGCTCGGCACGTTGCGCCTCGAACTGGCTGTAGTTGCCGGTGTACAGGCCGATCGACTGCCGCTCGATGTGCGCAATGCGCGTGCAAACTTCATCGAGAAAATCCCGGTCGTGCGACACGACCAGCAGGATGCCCTCGTAGCGCTGCAGCCAGCGCTCGAGCCACAGGATCGCCGGGAGGTCGAGGTGATTCGTCGGTTCGTCAAGCAGCAGTATGTCGGAGCGGCACATGAGTGCGCGCGCCAGGTTGAGGCGCATGCGCCAGCCGCCGGAGAACTCCATGACCGGCTTCCGGTACTCGTCCGGTGCGAACCCGAGGCCGTGCAGCAATCGCGATGCGCGCGCCTCGGCCGTATAGCCGTCGATCGCTTCCAGGCGTTCATACAGCAGGTGCAGGTCCGGCTTGTCCGGATCGGCCTCGCCGTCGGCGATTGCACACTGGACGCTGCGCAACTCTTCGTCGCCATCCATGACGTAGTCGACCGCCGGGCTGTCGCTATGCGGGCTTTCCTGCGAAACGTGTGCGATCTGGTCTTTGGGATCGAGGGCCAGCTCGCCTTCATCGGGTTCCAGTTCGCCGAGCAGCATTGCGAACAACGATGATTTGCCACAGCCGTTGGCGCCGATCACGCCCAGGCGTTGCCCCGCGTGCATCTGGAAGCTGGCCCCCTCGATCAGCACCTTGGGGCCGCGCCGCAAACTGATGTTAGCCAGTCCGAGCATGAAGCCTCTGGATCCTGGAACGGGCCGCGCCCAGCAACACCCGGGAGTAGAGCTTGTGAAATCCGAGCAACGCCCTGAAGGACCATTTCATTTCACGATCCGCCCGCGCGTTCTTGCTGCGCATGACCGCAGAGCCGAAATACAAGGAGCTGCCGGCTGCGGCCGGCACGACCATGAACCAGGAACAGGTCTGGCCGCGCACGTCCATCATCAGGAGCTGGTCGCCACCCCGCTCGACGAGGTTCCAGGCGGCAAACGAGTCTCTCTCTCCGCGGGCGATCTCCCCGGCTTCGCGGTCCGTTGAGGGCAACGACGCCAGCCATTTCAACAGGAACCTTTCAGTCCTGAAGACGGCTGTCGTATAGAACGCCGCGACGTAGGTCTCCAGGGCAACGACGGCGTTTGCATCGGCTACGAAGCAGTCCGTGTAGTCGCCGCGGTCGGCGTATTTTCGTAACAATGCGTTTTCTGGCAACGCAGCAATGCTGACTGCAGAGGACATGGCGGGTAGTCAATGATCCGGATGCGGCAAGGATACAGTGTCTTGCCTGGATTGCCTGCCCCGGCAGCGGCTCGGGACCCGGGTCTGACTGGCGGGCGCACCACGAATCGCGACAGTCGATAATGCTGACGTCGCCCGAAAACGCTTAACACCGGGATACGTTTTTCCGTAGGATAGCGGCCGTGCCCAAGCCCACGTCATTTCTTTCGAAGAGGTTTCCACCGCTTGACCGGGACTAACGATTCAGCGCCGCCAGGACGCCTGGCCACGATTCAGAGGATCGTCGAGTCGCGAGGTTTCAACCTCACGATAACGGCTGTCATTATCGTCAATGCGATTTCGCTCGGTCTGGAAACGTCACCTGCAGCGATGCAAGCAGCCGGGCCGTTGCTGCTGGCGATCGATGCGGCTGCCTTGTGGGTATTTACGATAGAGATCGGCCTCAAGCTCTGGCTGTATCGCGGCCGCTTCTTCGGCAACGCCTGGAACATATTCGACCTGACAATCGTGGCGATCGCGTGGGTGCCTTCGACCGGCCCACTGGCCGTATTGAGGGCGCTGCGAATCATGCGTGTGCTGCGACTCATCTCGGTCGTCCCGCAAATGCGCACCGTGGTCACGGCGCTGCTCCGGGCATTGCCCGGGATGGGCTCCATCGTGGCGGTGCTTGCGCTGGTCTTTTACGTGGCCGCCGTCATGGCGACCGAGCTGTATGGCGCCACATTCCCCGAGTGGTTTGGCAGCATCGGCGCATCGATGTACAGCCTTTTCCAGATAATGACGCTGGAGAGCTGGTCGATGGGTATCGTGAGGCCGGTGATGGAGCAGCACCCTGGCGCCTGGTTGTTCTTCGTGCCCTTTATCGTCGCGACAAGCTTCACGGTGCTGAACCTGTTCATTGCGCTGATCGTCAACTCGATGCAATCACTGCACTCGGAGACCAACGAAAGCGTCCGTGCCCAGGCGGTGGTCGCCCACGACGAGCGGGAAGCACTCGCCCGCCAGGTTTCGCTTCTGACCGAGGAAGTTCGCAGCATGCGCGCGATACTTGAACGTAAGTAGTTATGGATCCGGTAATCTGGTTCTTCGCGCTGGGGCTCACCGCCGGACTGTTGAAGTCCGACCTGCGTATGCCCCCGGCGATCTACGAGCTGCTCAGCATGCTGCTCTTGCTGACCATCGGCCTGAAGGGCGGGGTCGAGCTGGCGAAGGCACCTTTTGCCGGCCTGCTGCCGCAGGTCCTTGCCGTCCTCGCAATAGGCTTCACCCTGCCGTTGCTGGTCTATCCGGTGGCGCACTGGCTGGGACAACTCAGCCGTGCGAACGCGGCGTCGATCGCGGCGCACTATGGCTCCGTCAGCGTCGCGACCTACGCGGTCGGCACGGCTTTCCTTGTCGACCGTAATGTCGGTTACGATTCGCAGCTGCCTCTCTTTCTCGTGCTCCTCGAAGTGCCGGCAATCATCGTCGGCATCATGCTGGCGCGGCGCGCGCAGTCGAATACGCGCTGGGGAAAACTGTTGCACGAGATCTTCTTTGGCAAGAGCATTGTGCTGCTGGTCGGCGGCCTGGCGATTGGCTGGCTCGCGGGCCCGGACGGTGTAAAGAGTATCGAACCGCTATTCTTCGACCTGTTCAAGGGTGTCCTCGCACTGTTCCTGCTCGAGATGGGACTGATCGCCGCGGCACAGGCAGGTGCCGTACGCAAGAACGGGCTGTTCCTGGTACTGTTCGGCGTCATCGCACCGCTACCGCTGGCAACGATCGGCGCCGTGGTCGGCTGGGCGATCGGCCTGTCGGTTGGCGGTACGACGTTGCTCGCGGTACTCGCAGGCAGCGCCTCTTATATCGCCGCGCCGGCAGCGATCCGCATTGCGGTGCCGGAAGCGAACCCGTCATTGTCCCTTACCGCATCCCTCGGGGTGACCTTCCCGTTCAATGTGTTCGTCGGGATCCCTGTCTATTACGCGATCGCCAGCTGGTTGCATGGCGTTGGAGGTTAGGAAGATGCCTGATGACAGCCGCAAACTGGTGACGATCGTTACTGAAGTGGTCCTCGAGACCGATATCTGCGACGCGCTCGAAAAACTCGGTGCAACCGGTTACACGGTCACGAACGCCCGTGGCAAGGGCAGCCGTGGCGTGCGCGATGCCGGCTGGTCCGCCAGCGCCAATATTCGTATCGAGGTCGTGTGCAGCGACGACGCGGCGAGTCGCATTACCGATCACATGCGGCGCCACTATTACGAAGACTACGCAATGATCATCTTCGAAAGCGACGTGAGGGTGCTCCGTCCCGACAAGTTCCGCTGACAGGCGCTTTCGATATTCAGGCGCTGCCGCCGCCGGCCTCTCGAACCCGCCGCGCATCGATCTCGGCGTAGCGAAGCGCATCGGCCAGCCGGTCGTACTTGAATTCCTTGTAGAAGTACACGTCTTTGGACGCACGGGTAATCCCGTGTGCCGCCATAGTCTCTTTGTCTTTGTCGTTCATTATGGTTTCCCGATTACGCAGGCATTCTGTCGCTTGCGGTAAGGTTCATTACAGTCCCAGTCGTCCCCGGAGAAATTCAGGTGCGCATTCTCCGGTAAATCCACCGCGACACACGCTTCTGTGGTCTTTCGATAGCCGCGGTCACACTCCCAGCCATTCCCATAGGAGCGCCCGGACAGGTAGCCGTGCTCGGGTACCTCGATGGCGTCGCAGGCACCGTCGCTTCTTCGATAGCCGCGATCGCAATCCCAGCCGGAATCACCGGACGAGAACGCGAGGTACCCATTCGCCGGCACCGCGATAGCAACACAGGCACCTTTGGTGGCCTGGTATCCCCGGTTACAGGTCCAGCCCGAACCAGTGCTATTGCCGGTCAGGTAGCCGTTCTCCGGCACCTCGATCGCTTCGCAAGCCTCGTTGACCTTCCGATAGCCCCTGTCGCACAGCCAACTGTCTCCCGACGACGCGCTGATATAGGCGTTCTCCGGCGGTACGACCAGATTGCACTTGTCGTCGTTTTTCACGTAACCGTATTCGCACTTCCAGCCGGTCCCGTACGCCGAGCCTGTCAGGAAAGCGTTTGCCGGCACCTGCACGACGACGCAGGCACCATCGACCTTGTGAAATCCGCTGTCGCACTCCCAGCCGCCGCCGTAAGTATTCGCCGTCGCGTTAGCAGGAACGCTGTCCGTGACGCCCTGCGCCCTGGCCAACCCTATAGAGCCGGCGAAAACCATCAGGGCCATCAAGGCGTAGCCGATACGATCGAGGCGTGAATTAATTGTCTTCATGGCGTTGCTCCATTCTGCGGATCCATGCCTTTCAGGAACTTGAACATTTCGCTGTCAGTCGAGAGAACCAGGGTCGTGTTCTCGGCAATGATGAACTTGTAGGAGTCCATCGTCCGGGTGAATTCGTAGAACGCGATTGACTGCGCGTTGCGGTTGTACGCCCGGGCATAGATCTCGGTGGCTTTGGCGTCTGCCAGGCCACGAATCTCTTCAACCTCACGATAGGCTTCTGATTGAATCTTGTTCAGGTCACGCACACGGTTGCCGCGAATCCGGGCTGCTTCGCCGTTGCCCTCCGACAGGAAGCGCTCGGCAATCTGGCGTCGCTCACTGATCATCCGGTCATAGATTTTCGGCCGCACGCTCTCGTTGTAGTTGATGCGTTTGAAGCGGATATCGAGCAGCTCAATGCCGAAGACCCGGACCTTTTCCGCAGCGGCCGCAAAGATCTCCTGCTCGACCAGCTTGCGCCCTTTCTGGATCGGCACCAGCGCCCCCATGTTGAGGTCGCGTTCCGCCTCTGTCAGCAGCGTGTCCCTCAAAGGCACCCGGTCCCTGGTCGTACGAATGATCTCGATCAGCTCGTGCTTGGCGACAGCGTTGCGGGTCTCGCTGCCGAGGATATCGTCGAGCCGGGACTGGGCGCTGCGTTCGTCGCGAATTCGCAGAAAGTACTGCAGCGGATCCGTAATGCGCCATCGGGCGAACAGGTCGACAGAGATGTAGAGCTTGTCCTTGGTCGGCATGTCGGAGGGATTCCCGTCCCACTCCAGCACCCGCTTGTCGATCGAGTTGACCTGCTGGATGAAGGGAATCTTCACCTTCAGTCCCGCCGTCGTCACAGGTTCTCCTACCGGTTTGCCGAACTGGGTAATGATCATCTGCTCCACTTCGTTGACCGTGTAGATCGAGCTGAACAAAACGAACGCGGAAGCGGCGAGTACCGCCAACAAGGCTGTCAGCGTCTTCATGGCTTGCCGCCGTTTTGTGCGTCGAGATTCAGGAGCGGTAAGATATTGCCCGTCTCATCGTCGACGATTATTTTTGACTGGATATCCGGGAGGACGGCCTCCATCGTCTCGACGTAAATGCGTCGACGGGTGACTTCCGGGGCTTTCACGTATTCGGCCAGCAGCGCACTGAACCTTGCGACGTCGCCTTCGGCTTCGTTGATTCTCTTGAGCCGGTAGCCGTCGGCTTCGCGGATGCGTTGATCCTTCTCGCCCTCGGCGAGCGGAATGACCTTGTTGTAATCGCGCCGCGCCTCGTTGATCAGTTTTTCCTTTTCCTGCTGGGCCTGGTTGACCTCGTTGAACGATTCCTGCACCGGGCCCGGCGGATTGATGTTCTTGAGCTGCACCTGGTCGATACTGATACCCATCGCGTATTTCGTGCTCAGGGCCTGCATCTTCACCAGGGCTTCGGATTCGATTTCCTGGCGCCCGATGGTAATCACCTCGTCCACCGTGCGGTCGCCGACCACTTCCCGCATCACCGACTCGGACACATAGCGCAGCGTCGCGCTGGGCTCACGGACTTCGAACAGGAACTTGACAGGATCCGCAATGCGGTATTGAACGACCCACTCCACCAGTGCCGCGTTGAGATCGCCGGTCACCATCTCGGTCTCGCGTTTGCCGTCAATCGGGCTCTGGTAGGGGTCCGTGGCGCCCGGCGTCGTGAAGCCGAATTCCTGCTTCAATTGCCGCTTGACCGGAACGATCGTTGCCACGTCGATGCCGAGCGGTACCTTGAAATGCAGGCCGGGCTGTACCTCTTTCAGGTACTTCCCGAATCGCTGCACGACTGCGACGGAGTCACTCGGCACGGTGTAGTAAGCGGTCCACGCGCCAACGACAAGGGCGGCGAGTACGAGCAGCATGATCACGCCGCGCGGGCCGCCACCTGGAATTATCTTGTTGAGTTGTTCTTGCCCTCGCCCCAGCAGTTGTTCGAGCTCTGAGCCCGGACCGCGGCCATGGCCGGTTTGTGATGGCATGGAAGTCTACTCTCTGTTCGCTGGGTCGGAAGACGCCCGGTATGTCAGCACGGACAGTCTTGCCTTTGTTCTCGGCGTATGGGGACAGCGCGCGAGCAACAGCAGACGAAAGTGATTCCGCCTGCTGCAATAACACGTGGTGTTGCTATGCCGCTTTTTGCGTCGCAGCTATCTTGTGGAAAGTGGAATTGGCCACTTCGTAGGATTTCACCCGCGGCGCTCCCTCAACCAGCTTCGACAACAACTTGGTCACCTCGCTAAACGAGGCCCGGGCGTATGCCTCGGCACTTTCCTTGTTGTCCCACAGGCTTACCGCGAAAGCGTCTTTGCCGGCAGGGTTCACGAAGGTGATTTCGTCCTGAAATCCCTTCTGTTTGCGAAGCAGCGGCAGTACTTCCGATTCAATCTTGTGCGTGAAATCGGCTCTGCTGTCGTTCTTCAGTTCCATTGATACTTGGCGTGCGTACATTGCATTCTCCGTCCTTGTGATCGGTCAACAGGGCACTCCAGATAACTCTTTTGGTTGATATCTTCTGAAGCCCGGTTGATCCGTTAACCATACTCGGTTAATTAAGTTGAATAGTCAAGTCTTATCTGAGAGACTTTGTGTAGTTAACCTTTTTAGTAAATCATGTGAGGCCGCCAATGGATGTTTGTTCTGTAATCAAGACGCGACTGCAGGAGCTGGGATTCGAGCAGAAGGAGCTGGCGAGCGCCGCCGGCGTAACGGAGTCCTACATATCGCAGCTGCTGACCGGGAAGAAGTTGCCGCCCGCGCCGGATCGAACGGACATCTACGAGAAAATGGGCAAATTCCTGAAGCTCTCCAACGATGAGCTGGCGACACTGGCCCGCTCACAACGGCTGGACCAGCTACGGCGCAGTTTCGAGGAGCCGCAAGGCGCCCTGTTGAAGGAGGCGCGCGAACTGATACTGCAAAAGTGCGTCCCGGCACGTCAGCAACAGATGCGGGAGATCTTCGAGCGGCAGCCGTTTGGCGAACTTGAGCGGCTGGTTACCCGCAAGCTGCTCGATGTCATCAGCCAGGTCGCGCGGGCAGAGCTGGACAACGAAGGTTGGCTCAATGAGGTCGCGCAGCTCAGTGGCAAGAGCTATGAGCAAATGCGCGTCATCATCCTGGAGTTCCTCGACACGGATATCTTCAACATCTCGAGCGCCGACTGCATCGCCTTCCTGAGCCCGCTGCTGGCGCGCTGGGATATCGACCTCTTCACTTTCGACATGGAAATCGTGCTCAACGAAAGGCTCGTGCCCGGGCAACCGCGGAAGTTTGCCTTTATCGAGAAGGACGCCGACGGCGTGGATGGCGACGAGCCGGGACTTGCCGCGCTCATCGCCGACGCCACGCTCGGTGGTGACGTCACACTGAAAGAGGTCGAGTTCCTGAGGAGACTCCGTTTCAGGGGCAAACGCCCGAATGCATTGTTCTACTACAGGGTGCTGCAGGCCCTAAGGGATCCGGTGCACTTCCACACCGCATAGCGTCGACCGCCGGTGGGCACCGGCGTATAATCGGCGCCAAGGTAGTTCTTGCCGACCTTGAAGGATGCACGACGGCGCTCAGAAAAACAGCGCGGATTCCGCCGAGACGAGTGAAGGCCTGCGTATCGGGCGAAACCTGATCAACGCGACCGTGCCGTTCGTCGAAGAATCGGTGCAGCACAGCTGGTGGCTCGTTGGTTCGACGTTTGCCATGCTCATCGCTGCGCTCATCGGCGCGGGACTCGCACCCTGGTGGCCGCTGCAATTGCTGTTCTCCCTGCTTGCAGCCCTGTTGATGGTGCGCGCTTTCATTACCTACCACGACTACATGCACCGGGCGATCCTCGTGCGATCGCGGGTGGCGTGGATCCTGTTCCGTGTTTATTCGGCGCTTTCGCTGACGCCGCCGCGCTCCTGGAAGAAGAGTCACAATTATCATCACGGCCACGTCGGCCAGGTGTCCGCATCGAGTATCGGCGCCTTTCCGATCATGACGACAGAGATGTGGCAAGCGGCGTCGCGCTCCGAGAGAACCCGCTACCGGATTACGCGACACCCGATCACCGTGGTCCTCGGTTACGTAACGATTTTCTTCTTCAGCATCACGCTGCTGCCATTACTGAAAGACCCGCTGCGTCACTGGGATTCTTTGCTGGCGCTGCTCGGCCACGCCGCGCTGATCGCAGTGTTATGGATACTCGGCGGCTTCGAGACCGCGTTCTTTGTCGTGTTGCTGCCGATGACGATCGCATCGGCACTCGGTAGCTACCTGTTCTTTGCGCAGCACAGCTTCAAGCGCATGCACATCCTGTCCGAAGAGGCCTGGACCTACTACCGCGCCGCGATGGAGTCGTCGAGTTACATGCACCTCAACAAGGTCCTGCAGTGGTTCACCGGTAATATCGGGTTTCACCATATCCATCACCTCAACGTGCGCATACCTTTCTACCGATTGCCCGAGGTGATGGCTGCGATCCCGGAACTGCAATCGCCGGTGACGACGACGCTCAGCCCCCGCGACATTCGCGACTGCTTCGAGTGTTGCCTGTGGGATGAAAATCGGCAGAGGGTCGTGACGTACCGGGAGGCTTCACGCGCGGCAGCAGCCTGATCTAAACAATCTGCACCAGCGCGAACGTATTATTCTCCGAGCCGTCCCCTTTCGTTCTTCTTCGCTTTCTTGGCGGCCTTCTTTTCTTTTGCCGTCATGGCCGGCACTTTCTTTGTCTCTTTGTTGCTCTTTTGTTCCTTGCTCATCACCTGTGCTCCTGCTGTGAGGTGTTCTTGCGCGGTATCTTCAGTTCCGCCCAGTATACGCGTCTGGCATCCTGGAGTTCGCACGCGCCGTTTTCGAAGCGCGGTGGCTCGCGGCGAGGGGGCGGCCTGGGGCTTCGAAGGAGGCCGGCTCCTGGTTTACCGCCATCGCGATGGCGTTGTCCGGGCTGTGGGTGGCCGTGGCCATGGAGGAGACGCCCGCGCGGCGAGAACAGCAACGCCTGGAAAGGACTTTTGCCCGCGACGTCCGGTGCGTGCGCTATTGCTCGGCTGCCGCCACTCGCTCCAGCATCGCGGTAATCTCGCGCCGGCTGTCGGCATGGTCGCCATCGCTGGCCGCGAGTTCGGCATCGCGCCGCTCGAGCATCGCGCGGGCGGCGGCGAATTTCTGCTGTGCCAACAGGCTCTGTGCGTATGACACCTCGGTGCGTGTCACCCAGTCGAGTTCGCGGTCTTCCGCCTGCCCGTAGACGACGAGCGCCTCCTCGTACAGCGCATCGGCCTGCGCGTACTCGCCCCGCTCCCGGTGCACAGTCGCCAGCACGCGCAATGCCTGGCCGAGCTTCGGGTGGGATTCGGTGAACAGCGAGCGGGCGGTTGCTTCGGCAGTGCTGGCCACGGCCAGCGCTTCATCGAGCTTGCCCTGCCGCCACAGGCACTGCGCGAGCTTGGTCTGCGCGAGCATCGTGCGCGAATAGTCGGGGCTCATCGCCGAGGAGAATTTGCGCACCGCCTCGCGCAGCTGCGCTTCGCCTTCTGCGTACCGCTCTGCCTCGAGCAACAGCCCCCCGTAGTTCGACTGCGTGAACGCATATTCCTTGTGGTCCTCGCCGAACTGCGCGCCGATGATCGCCAGCGTCTCTCCGTACAGCGGGTCTGCCTCGTCAAAGCGCCCGAGGCGCATCAGCAGGTTGGCCTTGTTCTCCAGCGCGTAGGCAAAGGGGATGCTCCCGGTACCGTAGCCCGCAGCGAAGATCGCGATCGCCTCGTCGAGCGTCGCGAGCGCCTCTTCCGTCCGGCCCTGGGCGAGCTGCGCCGTTGAATAGTTCGCCAGCGCATTGCCATACGGGACACCGTTCTCACCGACGAGCTTCTTCTGCAGGCGGACGTGTTCGTCCATGTACTCAGCGGCCGTCGCGATCTCCCCGCTGCGAAAGTAGTGATTACCGAGATTGTTGACGACGGCGGCATAATCCGGATGCTCCCGACCGTAGCGCCGCTCGCGGAGATCCAGTGCCTCCAGCAATAACGGCTCTTCTTCCGCACCGCGATCCAGCCAGCGTAACAGGCTGCCGTAATCGAGCAGCGCGGCGGCGAGTTCGTCGAGCGCCGCATCGCCGTGACGACGCAATATGCCGATCGCCTCAACGAATTGTGACTCCGCAGCGTCGTGATCCCCGAGCTTGTTGTCGATCACGGCAAGCTGGCGCAGCTCGCCGGCGGCCTCGATGCTGTCCGCGCCATGCAACCGCGCCTGGATCTCGTAGCTCGCTTCGTGCACCCGTCGCGCATCGTCGAGCTCGCCGAGTTGCGTCATTGAAATACCGAGCAATTGTTTCAGTCGAAGCACGTCGGGATGCTCGCTGCCGAGCGCAGCTTCAGCCACGCCGACCGCTTGTTCCAGGTATTCGCGCGCCGCCTTGTTCTCCCACATTTCGTGGTAGCTGCGACCGATGGTCACCATCAGCGCGGCTTGCAATTCGGGTTGCTCCACGAGCCCGTCGATGATGCGTGCGGCACCGGCATCCAGCATCTGCCGCGCGCTCATCGGCTCGCCCAGGTTGTTGCGCGGATTGGCCTCGGCAAACATCCCGGTCAGGAACTGCGCGACCTCCTCGGCCCTGGCAGCCTGCAGACGCGCGGCATTGCGCTCATCGGCAAGCCGCAAGGTATAGACGACCGTCAGCAGCGAGACCGCGGCGACAACCAGCACTGCCGAGGCAACCGCGGCACGGTGGCGCCGCAGGAACTTGCCGGACCGGTACGCCCAGCTGTCGCCGACGGCACGCACCGGCAGGCTGGCCCGGTAGTTCTGCAGGTCCTCGGCGAGTTCGCGCACGGTACCGTAGCGCCGCGCCGGGTCCTTGCGCAGCGCCATCATGATGATGTTGTCGAGATCGCCGGCCAGGCGCGGCGCACGCTCGGCCCTGCCTGCCTCGACGGCGGCCCGGCTCGGCAGCGTCGGCTCGGTATGGCAGATGAGTTCGCGAATCTCGGGTGACGTGCGCGAGCCGACGTCGAAGGGCATCGCGTCCGTCAACAACTGGTACAGCAACAGGCCGAGCCCGTAGACGTCGGTCGACGTCGTCACGGCCTCGCCGAGCATCTGCTCGGGGCTCGCGTACTCGGGCGTCATGATGCGGAAGTCCTCGCGCGTCACCGGGACGTCGCCGACCGGATCCATGAGCTTTGCAATTCCGAAGTCGAGCAGCTTCGGCGTGCCGTCTGCCGTTACCAGCACATTAGACGGCTTGATGTCGCGGTGTACCACGAGCTTGCGGTGCGCGTACTGAACCGCATCGCACAGCGACAGGACCAGGCCGATGCGCTCATCGAGTGACAACTCCCGCGCGCGGGCGAACTCCAGGATCGACTCACCGTCGACGTATTCCATGACGAGGTAGGGTGCACCTGCATCGCTGCGACCGCCGTCCAGCAGGCGCGCGATGTTCGGGTGTTCGAGGTTGGCGAGGATCTGGCGTTCGAGCTGGAAACGCTCGGCCTGGTCGGGCGTTGCGCCGAGCCAGTTCGCCATCTTGATCGCGACGCGTTGCTCGAACTCGTCGTCGGCGCGCTCGGCGAGATATACCTGCCCCATGCCGCCCTGGCCGATGACGTCCAGCAGCCGGTAAGGCCCGACGCGCTGGCCGCGAACACTCGCCTGGTTCCAGTCGCGGGCGGCGTCGCCGACGATGTCGTCGAGCGCATCCGGCTGCGCCCCGAGCAGCTTGACGACTTCAGCCTCGAGCTCCTCGTCCCCGGCACTCCCGGCGTGCACGAAGGCCTGCCGTTCGCCCGCCGGCCGATCCAGTGCCTCCCGGTAGAGCGCCTTGATGCGCTGCCAGCGTTTCGAGTCCATCAGCCGATCTCGTTGGTCAACCAGGCCTTTGCCAGGTTCATGTCCTTGTTCAGTGTCACCCGCGAGATGCCGAGCAGGTCGGCCGCCTCCTGGGTCGTCAGCCCGCCGAAGTAAACGAGTTCGACGGTCCTTGCCAACCTAGCGTCAAACGCCTCGAGTTTGTTAAGCGCCTCGTCGAGATCGACGAGCCGGGGGTCGCCGTCCTCGGTCAGCATGATCGATTCGTTGAGCGACAGCAGCGGCTGCCCGGGGGAACGTTTCTGGCGGTGCTTGCTGCGCGCGTGATCCACGAGGATGCGCCGCATGATGCGTGACGCCAGCGCGAGGAAATGGGCGCGGTCTTCGAGCTCGAGTTCAACGTCGACGAGCTTCAGGTACGCCTCGTTGACCAGCGCCGTCGACTGCAATGTGTGCCCGGCGTTTTCGCCACGCATGAAATGCGCGGCCATACGCCTGAGCTCGGCATGCAGGTAAGGCACCGCCTCATTCAGCGCATCCGCCTCGCCGCCCTGCCAGCGCACCAGCAACCGAGTTATTTCCTGTCGCGACATATCAGCAACAACATCAACCTGGCAATCGATCATAGCCGCCGGTTTACAGATTCACCAGCAATGACGCTAGGGAGGATATAGGGGGCGTATTGCGCCCGTCAGTCACGAGGGTACCGGCTATGTTTCACCATAATCTTCGCTTGTTCGCACTGGTCGCAACGCTGTTCGCAGCCGCGCCGGCCGCCGCCCAGTACGACAACGACAGGCTGCACGACGAGATCACCGCCCTTGGCGTCGCCCACAACCTGGCGTTCGCGCCGTCATTCTCGCCGGATCCGTTCATCGGGCTCAATGCCGGCAACATCACCTATTCGGCCAACCTCGGGCTCAAGTACATGCCGCCCGAGCTGTACGCGCCGGGCGCGAAAGCCTGGGTGCCCAACTCGACCGACGAGTGCTCTTACACGTTCACGATCGGCGGCGCGGCCGAAAAGACGCGGCAGGACTACCTCGGCCTGCTGATCGATTACGAAGACGACTTCGAATGGCACGAGGCGCTGGGCAGCCCGACGGTCTATCACGCCAACTCCGACGTCAAGGTCAGCGTCTTCCGCGGCGACGAATTGCTCGAGGACGTCGTGACGCTGCCGATCGGCCGCCACAGCCTGCGGTGGAAAGGCCAGACCCTGACCACGCCGCTGCTCGACTTCCCACCGTGGCACCTGCTGCTCGCGGAAGCCATCGAAGCCGCGTCGCGCAAAGCGGCTATCGGCCTGAAGACGCCTGCCGCCCGCCAAAAGGCGATGGAGGCGCTGATCGGGTTCTTCATCGACGTCGGCCTCGAGGGCGCGACCTTCGGCGTCGACTGGTTTCTCGTCGACGGTATCCCGACGCCAACCTTCGGCCGCGGTATCTACAACGAACAGTTCCAGGACTTCTACGTCCTCGACACGACGGACCCGGTTTTCGAACCGCTCAAGTCGGACTTCACCGTCGAGGCGACGCAGGTCGGCGGCGAGTACCTGCGCGATCACCTCAGTGAGTTGCGCGCCGGCTTCAACGTCTCCGACGCGTGCAACCGGGAGCCGAAAGTCAGTCACGTCGGGCCGTTCTTCATGCCCGTCGGCCAGACGACCGAGATCAGGTGGACCGCGCGTGACGCGGGCCCGGTCAATAATGACGGCACCGGCTTCAATTCCGCGACGTTCGTACAGCGCGTGCTCGTGCAGGACACGCTGCCCCCGATCGTCGTGCCACCACCCGGACGCGTCGTCGAAGCGACGTCAACCTCGGCCGTGGACATTGGCCGGCCGGCC
>Ga0210081_1000079_pt1 | contig 21274 bp, 22 predicted proteins | sample White_ThreeSqA_D_FD_185589 | JGI IMG/M metagenome (GOLD analysis project Ga0210081, IMG submission 185589) | Wetland microbial communities from the San Francisco Bay, California, USA, that impact long-term carbon sequestration -... | ecosystem: Environmental > Aquatic > Marine > Wetlands ...
GGCATCCCTCTCCACGTGTCCATGTACCTGGGGAAATGCCCGCAGGCATTGCGCCATGAGCAACCAACGGACAGCCTCTGACGGGCTGAAGCATGCTACTTCAAACAGCCAATCGAACTGGAAACCACGGGGTGAGGTTCTTGCGGGTCTCAGTGCAGGAATGTCGAGACGCGAGGTGTATAGCGTAAAGGGAGAGCCGTATGCGCTTCAAAACGAGCCCAATAGAGACTGGGACACATGGCACTTTACAACCAGCAAGCGTCCGGATATGGCCGTCAGGTATGCCAATGACCTGGTTACTGAAATCAGGGTGATAAACCTCCGCATCGATCTCGATGGCACCGGCTGTGGATGCTTTCAAGGCCAGGTCTGCGCCGTTCGGTCTTGTCGCGGAAAATCGAGTGGCGACAGAATACCCTTCAGTTCGGTCGCTCAAATGCACGAAATCCTGGGAAACGAAGATATTTTGGCAGCATCTCGGGCGAATTCGGACGAGATGTATACCTATGCGCAATGGGGAGTGTCTTATGAATTTGAAAATGACACCCTGGTCGGGGCAGCCATAGGGCCCGGGAACTGGAGGAACTATCGGAATGGCGATTACTTCGTGAAAGGACAACAAGTCTGCCCGGGTGACGCCTGCCCCTGGGATGACGAAGGCGAAATCAAGCCGGAGTTCCAGGGATCCAATTACAGGGACTTTCTGGAACAATTTTCAAATGTGGTTGAAGAAGTAGACCCCTAATGCCGAGCAGACAGACTATTAGTCTTGCAGAGCACCTGTGGCGACGGCCGAGTGCAGAAGTTCGAGCGTTGAAAGCTGAATGACTTTGGCCGTTGTCGTTGTTATTCCTGGAGAATGACTTGTCAAACCTGACGTTAGACAGAATTGAAAAAGAACTGCAGCTAATAAATACCAATTTGGCCGAAGCAAACGACATTGCAATGCTGTCAGCATTTTCGTCAATGCCCGCCGACCTTGACAATGAAAGCAGGGCTGCGATGCGCCTGCTTCGCGATAAGATGATGGTGCGGGCACTTGCGCGCGCCGAGCTGTAAGCACTGCCCGGATCGCTGCTGAGATCGGGCCAGCCACCCTTTGTTGAGCCCGGGAAGTTCCTGCGGAAAATACCTACCCTGGCGCGTCATCCCCGCGCATGGCCGTGCGTTCTATTAAGCGAACGAAGCCCACACAGGAACGCGACCATGAGAAACAAACTGCTTGCGCTGGCAATTGCCACCGCACTGTCTATGTCGGCAGCAGGTGCTTTCGCCGATCAGGACAGCCCCGACCGTGAAGGCCCGGCGAACCAGGGCGCATCGGCCCCGCAGAACCGCAACGAAGTAGCGACCCAGACCGCGACGAAGGAACAGACCCGGACTGAAGCGCAGGCCCAGGTCCAGGTGAAAACCCAGGCCGAAACGAAGACCCAGGCCGAGGTAAAGGCCCAGAACGGAACGCAAACCCAGGCCGGAGTGAAGGCCCAGAGCGGAATGCAGACCCAGGCCGGGGTAAAAGCCCAGAGCGGAACGAAGACCCAGGCCGAAACGAAATCTCAAGCCGAAACCAGGACCCAGGCCGAAACGAAATCTCAAGCCGAAACGAAGACGCAGACCGAAACGAAGTCGAGAAACAACTCCGCAACCGCGACACCACCGCGTTCCGGTCGCAGCTCGAGCTCTGCGAACAGCAGCGGCAGCAAGGGAGGTCGCAAGCGCTAGGCTAGAATGCGTCAGCCTGCAGCCGGATTGCGCCGTGGTGCCTGTATGAGACCTGCGGCGCAAACGGGATGTCGAGGCCGAGGGTACCGCTGAGTTCGTAAGGAACGTCTTCGCGCACCCCGGCACGCATTATCGACAGCAGTTGCGGCGCCGTTTGCAGAAGGTCGAGCTCGACGCTGATTGCAAACCGGGAACTGCCGCCGGCGGGCACCGAGAAATCGCTGTCCGTCTGGCCGCTGGCGAATCGCTGGCCATCCAGCCTGACGCCGTAGCTGACGCTACTCACCGGCAGCGTGAAAGCGTTAGGGTTGCTGATGTCGAACGACAGCAGGAATACCTGGCTGTTGAAGCCGAGGCCCATGACCCTGACGTCGCGCAGTTCGACCTTCGGGCTCGCAATCGCGGACTCCAGCGTCGTGGCGCAGCCTGTTACGCCGCCGAGCAACACTGCCATTATCGCGATGATCTTGGGTATCCGTACGTTCATGCCAGCCCCCTTATGGCTGCCTGTTCCTAACGCAACTCCTCGCCCAGCTCGCCCCAGCGGGCCGAGATCAGTTGCCACTCGTCGTCATCATGTTCGAGCTCGAAGGCAAACCGGTAGGCATCGGCCGAGAACCCGAATGTCCCACCGTTCGTCCCCGCCATGCCGACCGTCATCGTCAGCTCCGCCGCCGTGTCCGCGAAAACCCGGATCTCCTCGATCGAGGCCAGCAGCTTGATGTTGTTCTGCCTCATGAAGTAAACCCGTAACATGTCGCCGATCTCATCCCGGTCGTTACCGCGGGCGTCCGTATAGGCCGGCGAGATCATGTCGAGGAGTGCGCGTCGCTCCTTGGCTTCCGCCGCCGCAACTCCGGCTGCGACCCAGGCACGCAGCTGCTCCTCCGGACCCGTGCTCCCGGAACCGCCACAGCCCGCGAGCAGGTACAGGGCAGCGGCCGCAATGGAGAAACATCGCAGCGACCGGCAAGACCTGTGGGTGACTGTCTTCATCATCTGCTAAAGTCTACTGGCAAGCGCCACCGCAATTGGGCGGATACCACCAAAAATGTGACCGAGTTCGCACTTTACCCGGCGCCAGGAACGAATCGATGCCTGTAAAACTACTGAGCGAGAGCATGGGGGCGTCCATCAACGACGATGATGTCGCACGCATCAACGCCATACTGGCTTTCTGGTTCAAGGAACATGCACTGTCGGCACCGCAGATCGACCGTCGCATGGACACCTGGTTCGGCGAGGACCCGGCCTTCGATGAGGAGATTCGCGCACGCTTTGCAGACGATGTCGCACTGGCCTGCGACGGCAAGCTGGATCACTGGGCAGAGGAGCCCCATGGCCGGCTCGCGCTGATCCTGCTGATCGACCAGTTTCGCCGCAATATCTATCGCAATACCGCCGACGCTTTCTCGAAGGACAAGCTCGCGCTGAAGCTCTGTGTCGAGGGCGCTATGGAGAAAAAGGACAAGGGCCTGACGCCGATCCAGAAGGTGTTCTTCTATTTGCCACTGCAACATGCGGAATCCCGCAAGGTGCAGGCGAAATCGGTGGAGCTCTACAACCGCCTGGCCGAGTCTGTTTCACCGACCTACCAGGAAACGTTCCTCACGGTTGCGCAGTTTGCCGAGCTGCACAAGGACATCATCGACCAGTTCGGGCGCTTCCCGCATCGCAACAAGCTGCTGAACCGCAAGAACACGCCTGAGGAAGACGAGTACCTTGCCGGTGACAGCCCGGACTTCGGACAGGGCGGCAGCTAACGTCTCGACAGGCGATGAAAACGCCACGTCAATAGCACCGCCGCAAGACCCAGCGCGACGACGAACGCCATCCAGATGTAATTTGGCGGCAGTTCGTACGTAATCGCGGCCAGGTAGGCCAGCGGAAACGCGACACCCCAGAAGACCACGATGTTGATCGCCATCGGGACGCGCGTGTCCTTGTATCCGCGCAGTGCCGCAGCCGCGCCAATCTGAATGCCGTCCGCTATCTGGAAGATGGCGGCGATCAGCAACAGGCTGATGGCAATCGTGCGTACGGCGAGGTCGTCAGTGTAAAGGCCGACGACGCCATCCCGGAACAGCAGCAGGAACGCCGCCGACAATGTCATGAACGAGGCACACAGGCCGATGCCGACCCAGCCTGCAAGGCGCGACGTCCGGTGCCGGCCCGCACCGAGCAGCTGGCCGACCTGTACCGTGGTCGCGGAACTCAGGGCCAGCGGCACCATGAATGTCGTCGTCGAAAAGTTCAGTGCGATCTGGTGGGCCGCTGTGATTTCGCTGCCGCGTGTGCCAATCAGGATCGAGATCGCCGAGAACAAGCCGGCCTCGGCCGTGATCGTGACGGCGATGGGCAAGCCGAGCGTGATGATTTCCCTGACGATGTCGAGGCGCAGCGGCGCAACGCGAGTGAAAATTTTCAGCGGTTTGTAGCGGCTGTTGAGGATGATGTACGAACCGAGGGCAATCATCACCAGCCACATCGTGATCGCGCTCGCGTAACCGCAACCGACGGCGCCCATCGCCGGAAAGCCGAAATGACCGAACATCAGCACGTAGTTCAGGAAGACGTTGCAGGCGAGCGAAAAAACCGACGTGAACATGATAGGCCGCGTGTGCCCGATGCCTTCGGTCGTGAACCGCAACGCGAGGAATACCAGGATCGGCGGCGCACCCCAGAGGATGGCGCGCGTGTAACCGGCCGTGATGTTGCGGAACTCGGCATCGATTCCGACGAGCTCCAGCAGTGGCCCGACCACGTACTGCCCGATGAATATCAGTGGAATACCCATCGCCAGCGCGAGATACATCCCCTGCCTGGTGTAACGGCCGATCAGCTCCGGCTTGCCGGCGCCGAACAGGCGCGCGGCGATCGGGGAAATGGCCATCAGGATGCCGAGGCAGACCGTGAAACCGAGAAACCAGACACTGCTGCCGACGGCGACGGCCGCGAGCTCCTTCGCGCCAAGTCGGCCCGCCATGACCGCATCGGCAAATCCCATGCCGGCGACGGAAAGGTTGTTGACGACGAGCGGCCCACCGAGCCGCAGTATCGCCCTGGCCTGCGCACGCCAGTCGTGTCGGTGATTCGCTGTCATGGCGGGCATCTTAACCTACGGTCAAGTCGTTGAATGGTGTAAAGTTGCGACGCACGTGAATCATCTTTACGAAGCGGAGAGTCGAGTATGTTGCACGATGGTCGATCTATACGGGTTGCTGTGGTGGGCGGGTCCAGAATTCCGTTTTGCCGTTCGCACTCTGTTTATCGCGGTTGCTCCAACAAGGACATGATGGCGGCCGCCCTGGACGGGCTCGTCAACAAATTCGACCTGAAGGGGCAAATCATCGGCGACGTCGCACTCGGCGCGGTTATCAAGCACTCGAAAGACTGGAACCTGGCCCGTGAAAGCGTGATTGAGTCGGGCTTGTCAATCAAATCCCCGGCGATGGACCTGCAACGCGCCTGCGGCACGAGCCTCGAGGCCGCGATTCTCATCGGCAACAAGATTGCTCTCGGGCAAATCGAGTCCGGCATCGCCGGCGGCACCGATACGGTGAGCGACGCCCCGATCGTCTACCCGGACGAGTACCGGCGCGTGCTGCTCGACATGCACGCCGGCCGCACGCTGCTGGATCGCATCAAACCGTTTTTCCGCATCCGGCCGGGCCACTTCAAGCCGGTGCTGCCGGGCGTGGTCGAACCGCGCACCGGTCTGTCGATGGGCGAAAGCATGGAAATTACCGCGAAGAAATGGGACGTGCAGCGGGAGCACCAGGACCAGCTCGCGCTCGCAAGTCACATGAAGGCGGCAGCCGCGTATGACCAGGGCTGGTACGACGACCTCGTCGTCCCGTTCATGGATGCCGAGGAAGACAACAACATTCGCCGCGATACGACGTTCGAGAAACTCTCGGCGTTGAAACCGGTTTTTGACCGGAGCGAAGAAGGCACGATGACCGCCGGTAACAGCACGCCGCTGACCGATGGCGCCGCCGCCGTGCTCCTCGCATCCGAAGACTGGGCGCGCCTGAAGAACCTGCCTATCCTCGCGTACCTGACGTTTGCCAAGGTCGCCGCGGTCAACTTCATCGACGACGAAGGGCTCCTGATGGCACCGGCGTACGCCGTGTCCGACATGTTGAAGCAGGCCAACCTGCGATTACAGGATTTCGATTTCTACGAAATTCACGAAGCCTTCGCGGCGCAGACGATTGCGACGCTCAAGGCCTGGCAATCCGAAGACTTCTGTCGCAACCGGCTCGGCCGCAATGAACCGATGGGCCCGATCGACCTTGCCCGGCTGAACACGAAGGGCGGCAGCATTGCGATCGGCCACCCGTTTGCAGCAACCGGCGCGCGCATCGTCGGATCGCTCGCCAAGATGCTGAGCGAAAAAGGTTCGGGCCGTGGCCTGATTTCTGTCTGCACGGCTGGCGGCATGGGTGTGACGGCGATCCTGGAAGCCGCATAGATATTCGCGACTGCAAGAAGACCGCATGGCGGACCTGAGCGCGTTGCTCGGCACGCTGAACGGCATCCTGTGGCACGACTATGTCCTGTACGCGATCATGGGCACGGGCCTGCTGTTCACGATCTGGAGCGGGTTCTCGCAATACCGGGCCCTGACGCATGGCCCGCAGGTAATTCGCGGTGTCTACGATAATCCCGACGACCCCGGGGCAATCAACCATTTCCAGGCCCTGTCCGCTGCGCTTTCGGCAACCGTCGGCCTCGGTAACATCGGCGGCGTCGCCCTCGCGATAGCGCTGGGCGGTCCAGGCGCCGTGTTCTGGATGTGGGTTATCGGCCTGCTCGGCATGTCGATCAAGCTCACTGAAGTGACATTGTCGATGCTCTACCGCAACACCGACGATCCCGACAATCCACACGGCGGCCCGATGTGGGTCGCAGCGAAAGGCATGGCGCGCGCCGGCTGGCCGCGCCTCGGCAAGACCATCGGCGTCATCTTCTGCATTTGCCTGCTCGTGTCGACGACGACCGGCGGCAACATGTTCCAGGCCTGGAACGTCGGTGAACTCACCGAGGAATACTTCGCGATTCCGAGCTGGATAACCGGGGTGGTCCTTGCCGTGCTGGTCGGCGCCGTGATCATCGGCGGCATCAAACGCATCGGCAAGGTGGCCGCAACGCTCGTGCCGTTCATGGTTTTTCTCTACCTCGTCGCCGGCTGTTACGTGCTCGCCGTCAACCTCGGCGAGATCCCGACGGTGTTTGCACTGATCGTCAAATCGGCGTTCCTGCCAACCGAGGCCGGCGGAGCATTCGTCGGTGGCACCGCCGCGGCGGCGTTCATGTATGGCCTCAAAAGAGCGGCGTTTTCAAACGAGGCCGGCCAGGGCTCATCGCCGATTGCGCACTCTGCTGCCAAGACGGACGAGCCGGTTCGCGAAGGCATTGTCGCCGGGCTCGAGCCGTTCATCGATACGCTGGTGGTGTGCACCTTTACGGCGCTGATCATCCTTGCCACCGGCATCTGGAACAGGGCGCCGGACGTCATGCTGGAAACGGTGCCGGCGGCCGTCGAAACCGCAGAGGGCTGGCAGTTTCCGACGACACCGGTCAGTGGCGACGACTGGTTCGCCGGCGACAAGGCCATCGTGATCGTCGCCGCGCACGATAACGAGGCAACCGGGCTCGCGCTGCACCAGGTCGAGGGCACCGTGGCGGACACCGGCGCCGGATATGTCGTCGAGTGGAGTACCTTCGTCAGCGCCATCGAGCCCACGATTCAGCACGGCGGGCTTTATCACAACTACGTCGGCGCGACCCTGACGGCCAAGGCATTCGACAGTGCATCCCCGGGTCTCGGTAAATGGCTCGTGTCGATCGCAGCTTGGCTGTTTGCGCTTTCAACGATGATTTCATGGAGTTACTACGGCGAGCAGGGCATGGTCTTCCTGGCCGGCGACAAATCCGTGCTGCCGTACAAGCTGGTCTACTGCGTGCTGATCATTGTTGCGACACTGGGGTTCGTCGAGACGGATACCGACCTCGACAACCTGACCGGCGTTGGCACCGCCGTCATGCTGTTTGCCAATATCCCGATCTGCTGGATCTTCGGCTACCAGGCAATGCGTGCCTACAAGGAGTACGTCGGGCGCCTCAAGGCGGGTCGCATCGGTCCCGACCACCCGCCACCACATCTCGATGACCTGTTGTCGGGCCGCGACGTCGAGAAATAGTCTTTCAGGCCCCGCCGAGCACCGGCTCTTCGGCCGTTACAAAGAATACGGTCCGGCTCATGTCGGCAAAGCGCGCCTCATCCGGCTGGATATCGCGCAGGTAGTCCGGGTCGCTGAAGAATGCTTCCTTGTCGGCGACACTGTCGAACCAGATTTCGGCCGTACCATCGAATGCGGCCTCACCCGCGGCATACTCGCTCGGCAGCGTATGGCACTGCACATACCTGCGCATGTACTTGCTGGTCGCCGGGTTGTCCCTGATGAGCGCCGCGTGGCGGGTTCGCCAGTGATCCTGGAAGTCCTCGACGCTCATCCCCTCGCGCCGACGAATTGCAACTATCAGTTTTATCATTTTTGACCTCGCTTGTTCCTGCGTTGCAGCGCGTCCAGTACGTTGTCGAAGCGCCTTCTTGCCTGTGCGGTCATGCCGCCGCGGTTGTGCTCGTCAACGACGAAAGTCTCGACGCGCGCGAGCAGCTGGTCGATGTCCGAATCCGGTAGCGTCTCCGGCACATCGATGTCCGGTGGTGCGTTGCGCAGCGCACCGAACAGGTTGATCCAGTGTTCGGTCTGTTTGCCGATTGCAAGCAGGCGGTAAAACTGGTCGCCGGGCTTGCCGTCCTGGCTCGAGACAAGACTGAAGATACCGACGATCAGCGACGCCGGTAACAACACCAGGTCGCGCAGACCGTCGACCAGCAACTTCGCCTGCAGCGCGGCGATGTCACGAATCAGGGTCCATCTGGCTGACAGGTCGGTCTCAGTATGCATCGTTTCTTTCATGGCGCACTATCACAAAAGTCAATCAAGACAAGCAATTATAGACCTTTATGCTGGCACGAAGCGGTCCATTGCAGTACTGTTGTGCGCGTCATCAGCGCTTGCCAGGTTTATGCCGACATACCAGTCAATTCCTGAATTCGAGCACGGATCTCCCGAGTGTACCGGCATCCTGCTGGTCAACCTCGGGACGCCGGAAGCGCCGACGGCGCCGGCCGTGCGCAAATTCCTGAAGGCCTTCCTGTCAGATCCTCGCGTGGTCGAGTATCCGCGCCTGCTCTGGTGGCTGATTCTCAACGGAGTGATTCTTCGTATTCGCCCGGCGCGTTCGGCCGAGGCCTACGAGAAGATCTGGACCGACAGGGGTTCGCCGCTGATGCTGCATTCGAAAGCGCTGGCCGAAGGCCTGGGCCGGCAGCTTGGCGAACGTGCCGCCGTCGAACTCGCGATGTCTTACGGCGACCCGTCGATCAGCGACGCAATCGATCGGCTCGTGGCCAGGGGCGCCAGGCGGCTGCTCGTGTTGCCGCTGTACCCGCAATATTCCGGCACGACGACAGCGTCGGTGTTCGATGCGGTAACACGCAAGCTGCAGGGCATGCGCTGGGTGCCCGAGACCCGTTTCATCAACCAGTACCACGATCATCCGGCCTACATCGACGCGCTCGCGGCCAGCGTCCGGGAGTTCTGGCAAGAACACGGCCGCGGTACCAGGCTCCTGTTGTCGTTTCACGGCGTCCCGAAGAGCACCCTGATCAAGGGTGACCCGTATCACTGCCAGTGCCAGAAGACCGGGCGCCTGCTCGCCGAGGCGCTCGAACTCGGTGACGATGAATGGCAACTGTCGTTCCAGTCGCGCGTTGGCCGTGAGGAGTGGCTGCAACCGTACACCGACGAGACGGTCAGGTCGCTGGCCAGGGAGGGCGTCGACCGTATCGACGTTGCCTGTCCCGGTTTTTCCACGGACTGCCTCGAGACACTAGAGGAAATCGCGATGCAGAATGCCGAATTTTTTGCAGAGGCCGGTGGCAGGACACTGCATTACATCCCGGCCCTCAACAGCCGTGACGATCATGTCGCTTGTCTCGCGCAGCTCGTCACGCAGCACATGCAGGGCTGGCCGGACACATCCGGCGGCGGCGATGAAACCCACGCTCGCGCGCTCGCGATGGGTGCCGATCGTTGAGCACGATCGGGCGCTTCCTCGAGTTTTCGGTGCACGCACCGGACCTGCTCGAGTCACTGCATTTTTACAAGACACTCGGCTTCGTCGAACTGCCCATCGCGGATGTCTGGCCACACAAGTACGCCGTTGTCAGCGATGGCGAATTGAGCATCGGCCTGCACGACCGTGAATTCGAGTCACCGGCAATCACATTCGTGCAACCGGACCTCGCGAAACACGCACGCGCGATGACCGACCACGGCTTCGATTTCACCTTCCTGCATCTGGGCGAGGAACAGTTCAACGAACTCGGCTTTCATGACCGCGACGGCCACCTGGTGACGATGCTCGAGGCACGGACTTTCAATCTGCGTGAAGAGGCTGAAAAAAACTCCGCGTGCGGCCGCTTCTTCGAGCTGACTTTGCCGGTGCGCGAGGCGCTGCACTCGGCACAGTTCTGGGCGCCGATCGCGCCGAACCTGCTGGAGATGCGCGAGGAACCGACGACGCACATGCGTTTCGGCGTCGAAGGCATCGCAATCGGCCTGTCCGAGAGCATCGCGCTGCGCGGGCCGTCCCTGTGCTTCAAGTGCCCGGACCGGCACGGCCTGATGGGGCTCCTCGAACAGCGCGGCATGGCATTCGAGAAGTTCCCCGGTTACGAAGGCGCGTTCGTTGCGATCAAGTCGCCTGAGGGAACGGTGCTGTATGCCTTCGAGGAAGATTTCCTCGGCGAATCCTACGAAGTCGACGAAAGCGGCGATGCCAGCGACTTTCCGCTGTAGTGGCGGTCAGTCAGCAGCATCCGCCGGGTACTCGACCCACAGCACGCCGCGAAAATCGCCGACACTGAAGCCGGTCGCCTGGTCATCCGGGTAGAGTGCCGCGAGTCGCAACGTGACGTCCCGGGAAAGTTCCGTTCCATGGCAGTTGAGGCACAGCGGCTGCACGACAATCGGCTCGATATAACCGACGCGATCGCCAGGTAACGCCATGGCCAACGGCACCGCGTTGCTGGCATCGATGCTCCACTGGTCGAGTACCGGCTGCGCCCAGCCCGGTGCGACATTGTCCGGGTTACGCAGCCGGTGGCTGCTGCGGCCGACCTTCACGCCTTCGCCCGACAGCTGCGCGGCGATGTCCGGCGCGCGAATCTTGCAGTAGTCGACGCCGGCGTCCGGGCCCTCTTCCATGCCCTCCTGCAGGGCGCGCTTCAGCGCCATCTTGAACGGCATCGCCATTGCGGCGCCGCGTGCAGGATCAACGTCGGTGCTTTGACCACAGGCAGCGATCGCCACCGCGGCCATGATCAGCCAGGTTCGATTGGACATTACGACTCCCGTAACAGGCTATTGATGAGCGCGAGGCTGCGCCCGAGATAGGCGCTGCCAAACAGGTTGAGGTGATTGAGCACATGATAGAGCTGGTAGAGCTTCGTCCTTGCAGCACTGCCCGGAGCCACCGGCCACGCCGCTTCATAACCGTCGTAAAACGCGGCGCCGAAGCCGCCGAACAGGCGTGTCATTGCCAGGTCCGATTCACGATCGCCGTAGTATACCGCCGGGTCGAACATAACGGGCTCACCGTTGCAGCATGACCAGTTGCCGCCCCACAGGTCACCGTGCAGCAGGGACGGCAGCGGCGTGTAGCCGCCGAAGTAAACCGGCAGGCGCTTCAGGAGCTGGCGGCCACTCTCCTGGAGTTCGCCGCGGTAGCCGTTGTCCGCCGCAAGGAGCAACTGGAAACCCAGGCGATGCTCGCGGAAGAAAGCCACCCAGTCGTCTGACCACGTATTGCGCTGCAGCGTCAGCCCGATCGTGTTGTCACGATGCCAGCCGAATCGCGCGTTCGTGTGGCGGTGCAGCGCGGCGAGCTGTTCACCAAAACGGCGTTCGACCGCCGTGCTGGCGGCCTCGAACGACAGCCATTCCAGCGCCAGGTACGTCGTGTCCGCGGCCTCGCCCGTCGCGATGACGGCAGGCACCCTGACCGCACCGGCCGCCGCCAGTTCGCGAAGACCGTCAGCTTCCGCCGCAAACATATCCCGGGACGCCGCCGGGCCGGTCTTCAGGAACAGGTCGCCAGTGTCCGTCTCGAGACGCCATGCCGCACTGATGTCGCCGCCACTGACGGGCCACGGGGGCACGCCCGACGCATGCGCACCGGCAGCAGCGAGCTGTGAGTAAATGGCGGACCAGTCCGGCATGTCTCGAACGTTGCCTAGTGCCTGTAGATATCGGAAACCCGTTCGGCCTGGCGCCGCAACGCGGTCCCGATGTTGGCCTCGTCGAACAGCGCATTGATTTCCCCGAGCCGCGGCGCAGATGGCCGCAACGCAGCCTCCACGTCGTCCAGCGGCGCGTCGCACGCAATGCCGGTCAGGCGTCGTGCAAGGAGTGCGTCCTCGCGGTGTATTTCGAGTTTCGCCGCCAGCGTCTTCGCGCCACGCACGTTCACCTCGTGGACGCGATCGAGGTTGTCGTAAATCTCAATCAGGCTGCCGAAGTGTTTCAGCAGTTTCTCTGCTGTTTTCTTGCCGACGCCGGGCACGCCCTTGATGTTATCGACGGCGTCGCCGGCCAGCGCGAGGAAATCGGCGATCTGTTCCGGTGACACGCCAAACGAACCCTCGATTTCCTCGTAGTACAGTTTGCCCTTTCCGGAAAAGTCCCAGAAGCAGTCGTCCTTGCCGAGCAACTGCGTCAGGTCCTTGTCGCGCGTGACGATCGTCGACGGACGTCCGAGCCCGCGCCCGTGGGTGACCAGCGTGCCGATCAGGTCATCCGCTTCGTAGCGCGGACTGGCCGCCTCCATGACGCCCATCGCACGGACGAAGCGGCGACACTGGTCGAACTGGCGTTTGAGTTCCGGCGGTGCCGGATCGCGGTTGGCCTTGTACGCCGGGTAGATCTCGGTACGGAACGACTTCGACAGGCTTTCGTCGAACAACACGGCGACATACTCCGGCGTCACCTGCTCCATGAAGTCGCCGAGAAAACGGCAGAATCCGTACAGCGCGTTGACCGGGTTGCCGTCACCGTCGACCATATCTTCGGGCATCGAATAATAGGCCCGAAAGACGTAGACGCTGGCGTCTATCAGGTATTGCATGTTTCAGTCATGAAACTGCACTTCAACGATCTCTTCGCCATTGGCAAGATGACCGCTGAGTCGTGCATGCAGCGGACTCGACCGGGGGATGTGTGCCAGCAGGTATTGCATCTGGTCCGCCAGGACCCTGCGCCCTTTCAGGTAAATGTATTCCGCGTAGTTCGGCGTGAACGGCACGGCGATAAGCTGCATGGCCGCCTGCTCCGGCGTTCGTCCGCCCTTGAAATTGTTACAGCGACGGCACGCCGTCGCGACATTGGTCCAGACGTCGTGTCCGCCCTGCGATACCGGCGTAATGTGGTCGCGGGTCAGGTCGCGGGTCATGAATCGCATGCCGCAATACAGGCAGAGGTTGCCGTCGCGTTTGAACAGCGTGCGATTATTGAGCGGCGGGACATACTTGTCGCGATTTCTCTGAAGGCTCTGGCTCGTGCCGTGCGTCGCGATGATCGAATTGACGTCGATGCGACTGCGCGAGCCGTCGATGGAGCTGTAGCCGCCGAAAACCGAGTAAAGCAAAGTGCCGCAGTCGTACGCTACCTGCTCCGCATGGTAAAGACGTACCGCTTCGCGGTAGTCGATCCACTCGAGAGGCATGCCGGCAACGTCGGTCCTTAAGACCTGTTGCGATATGTCGGAGGCTAGTCCTGCGAGCATGCCGCATTGTGACGCACCTCTGTTACGGCGGCAAGACGATAATGCTTCGCCGATCAGAGCGCCTTGAGCACCTCGTCCAGTGTCGCCTTCGCGTCGCCGAACAACATGCGCGTGTTGTCGAGGAAAAACAGCGGATTCTGTACGCCCGCGTAGCCCGTCGCCATGCTGCGTTTCAGGACGATCGATGTCTTGCCCTTCCAGCACTCCAGCACCGGCATGCCGGCGATCGGGCTGTCCGGATCGGTCAGCGCCGACGGGTTGACGATGTCGTTCGCACCGATGACGACCGACACGTCGACCTCGGGGAAGTCATCGTTGATCTCGTCCATTTCGAACACGATGTCATAAGGCACCTTCGCCTCGGCAAGCAACACGTTCATGTGGCCTGGCATGCGCCCGGCAACCGGGTGGATGCCGAAGCGCACGTTGACGCCCTTCTCGCGCAGTGTGCGCGTGATCTCGAATACCGTGTGCTGTGCCTGCGCTACTGCCATGCCGTAGCCCGGGATGATCATCACCTCTCTGGCATTCGACAGCAGTTCGGCAGTCTCGGCCGGATCGATCGGCACGACCTCGCCCTGCTCTTCTCCGGCACTCGCGGCAGTGGTGCCGCCACCGGTACCGAAGCCGCCGGCGATGACCGCCAGGAACTTGCGGTTCATAGCCCGACACATGATGTAACTCAGGATGGCACCACTGGAACCAACGAGCGCTCCGGTCACGATCAACAGGTCGTTACTGAGCATGAAACCGGTCGCCGCCGCCGCCCAGCCCGAGTAGCTGTTGAGCATCGACACGACAACCGGCATGTCCGCGCCGCCAATGGCCATGACCATGTGAATGCCGAACACCAGCGCGATGACCGTCATGATGATCAACGGCATCAGTCCGCCACCGGCCGCGGACTGCAGTACGAATTCGCGTCCGAACCAGATCGCGGCGAGCAGCAGGCCGAGGTTGAACCAGTGCCTTCCGGGCAGTGTCAGCGGGCTGCCGCTGATGCGTGCCGAGAGTTTGCCGAAGGCGATGACCGAACCGGAAAACGTCACGGCGCCGATCAGCACGCCAAGGTAGGTCTCGATGTCGTGAATTGTCTTTTCGACGCCCGCGAAGTGCGCGCTCGAGTCCATGAAATTCGCGAAGCCGACGGCAACGGCCGCGAGGCCGACCAGGCTGTGCAGGATCGCTACCAGCTCGGGCATCTGCGTCATCTGCACCCGCCGCGCCAGCACGATACCGATGCTGCCGCCGATCAGCAGCGCGACCAGCAGGATCGTGTACTGCCGTGTTACGACGCCGAAAATCGTCGCGAGCAGGGCGATCGCCATGCCGGTAATGCCGTACCAGTTGCCGCGCCGTGCGGTTTCCTGGTTGGAAAGGCCGCCGAGGGCCAGGATAAACAGGATGGTCGCAATGATGTACGACACGGTTACCATTCCAGCGTTAATCATGTCGACCTCACTTCCTGAACATTTCGAGCATGCGGCGCGTCACGGCGAAACCGCCCGCGATGTTGATGCTCGTTATCAATACCGTTGCCGCGGCGATCCACATGATCGTCTTGTCGGTCGAACTGATCTGCATCAGCGCGCCGATGACGATAATGCTCGAGATCGCGTTCGTGACGCTCATCAGTGGCGTGTGCAGCGCAGGCGTGACATTCCAGATCACCATGTAGCCGACGAAACAGGCCAGCACGAAGACCGTGAAATGCGCCATGAAAGAGGCCGGCGCGACTGCGCCCAGCCCCAGCAACGCAATGCCACCGAGCACCATGGCGGCGATCGGTCCGAAGACGCCCGGTTTTTCGGGCTCTTTCGGCACCGGGGCAGGTGCGGGCTTGGCCTTCGGCGGTGCGGCTGACAGCTTCGGTGCCGGTGGCGGCCAGGTCGTCTCGCCGTCCTTGCACACGGTAGCACCGCGCACCACCTCGTCTTCGAAATCGACGACGATGTTGCCGTCTTTTTCGGGCGTCAGGTCGGTGAGCAGGTGCCGCAGGTTGGTCGCGTAGAGCTGGCTGGACTGCGCCGCAAGCCGGCTTGGGAGATCGGTGTAGCCGATGATCGAAACGCCATTGGTATCGACGACCTTGCCGGGCTCGGTCAGTTCGCAGTTGCCACCCTGTTCAGCGGCCAGGTCGACGATGACACTGCCGTCTTTCATCGAACGAACCATGTCCGCGGTTATCAGGCGCGGCGCTGGCTTGCCCGGGATCAATGCAGTTGTGATGATGATATCGACGTCTTTCGCCTGTTCGGCAAACAGCGCCATTTCCGCCTTGATGAACTCGTCGCTCATTACCTTGGCGTAACCGCCTTCGCCGGAACCGTCTTCGTCATCTTCGAAGTCGAGCATCAGGAACTCGGCGTCCATGCTCTCGACCTGCTCCTTGACCTCGGGACGGGTATCGAAGGCACGCACGATAGCGCCCATGCTCTTCGCGGCGCCGATCGCGGCGAGACCCGCAACGCCGGCACCGATGACCATGACCTTGGCCGGCGGCACCTTGCCGGCGGCTGTAATCTGCCCGGTAAAGAAGCGGCCGAAGTGCTGCGCTGCTTCGACCACGGCGCGGTAACCGGCGATGTTCGCCATCGAGCTGAGCGCATCCATTTTCTGCGCCCGCGAGATACGCGGAATGCTGTCCATGGCCATTACCGTCGCGCCGCTCTTGGTCAATTTCTCGAGCAACTCGGGATTCTGTGCCGGCCACAGGAAGCTGATCAGCGTCTGGTTGGCCCGCAGGCGCGCAGCCTCGTCTTTCTCCGGTGCCCGAACTTTCAGAATGACGTCGGACCCCGCCCACAGGTCCTTCGCCGAGTCCACGACGTCGCAACCGGCCTCCTTGTAGGCATCGTCTGAGAAGTTGGCGGCACTGCCTGCGCCTGACTCGACGGCAACATCGAAGCCAAGCTTGATCAGCTGGGCAGCGACATCGGGCGTCGTCGCAACGCGCCGTTCACCTGGATAGACCTCTTTCGGTACACCGATTTTCATGCGTAGCCTCCATTTGGACTGCGGCAGTGTAACGAAGCGACCCAGCAGGCACAAAGAAAAAGGCCCCCTGAAGGGGGCCTTTCGCATAAGGACTTTCCGCAACGATCTAGTCGCGCGGCCTCGCTCTGGGCCGTTGCTGCAGCCTGTCCCTGAGCAGCTGTCGCTGTTCCGGAGACATGTCGCGGTAGCGTTCCCTGAGCATCTGCCGGCGCTCGCGATTGAGTTTCTTGAACGCCTGGTAGTTCTCGCGGATACGTTGCTGCTCCTCGGGCGACAGCGAACGGAAGATGTCGGCGCGTTCGCGAATCAGTTCGCGGCGCTCCGCCGACAACCCGCGCCATGCGGTGAAGCGCTCGCGTGCCTGCGCGCGCTGCCCGGCCGTCATCGTGGACCAGCGCTCGGCGCCCCGCGACAGCCGGTCCTGGCGGTCAGCCGGCAGGCTGTCCCAGTCGTCGGCGAACTGGCTGAGTACTTCGCGCTGTCCTTCGCTCAGGTCCTGCCAGCTGACGCCTTCGTCCTGCGCGAAGGCAACGCCGCCCAGCGCCATCGCCAGTACCGCCGCCTTCTGAAGAAAGGTTCTAGGATTCATCTTCTGTCTCCGTCGATTCCTCGCTCTTTGGCGGGAGTTCGGGTGATTCTTCCGCGTCTGCAATAACCAGCTCATCGATCAGTATCCATTCGTCGTCCGACCCTTCCCACATTCCCAGGTACTCGAGAAATGCAGCGTCGGGGTCGTTGCCTTCCGAGCCTTCCTGCGCCCACACCGGCATCGCCAGCGATGCCCCCAACACGCATAACAGCGTGATGTGTCGCTTATCAGCCGACATCGTCGTCCTGCAGCGCCATGTCGATCCAGCTGTAGAACTCCAGGTCCTCCAGCATGTCGATGTCGTCTTCGCCGAGCAGAATTTCCATGTCGGTCACGGCGACCGGCACCACCGGCGCCTGCGGCGACGGCAACAGGAGCATCGCGGCAATCAGCACCGCAGCCGTGACCCCGGCAGCCGGCAACCAGCGCACCCACGGCTGCCGCTGTCGTGACAACTCGGCAAGCGCCGCCTGGCGGCCCCGATTCAGGCGCGACAGCGAGGCCGCATCCAGTTCGTCCACCGATGCGTCAAACAATGCCTTGGCTCGCCGGCCCAGTTGTTCGTCTTTCTCTTTCATGACTTTTCAGTCTCCAGGCCGGTCACTGTCCGGCCCATGTTCCAGAAGTTGATCGCGCAATGCGTGCATCGCGCGCGAATAATGCGTCTTGACGCTCCCCTCGCTACAGCCCATGGCCACCGCAGTCCCCGCGACGTCGAGTCCCTCGAAGGTGCGCAACATGAACGCCTCGCGCTGGCGTGCCGGCAAGTCCCTGACCGCAGACTCGAGACTCGCCATCGCCTCGCGGTTTTCCAGCTCCTCGTCGGGCGTTCGTCCCAGCGGATCCGCCGCATCCGCGACGGCGTCATATGGCTCGTCGGCGCCGTTGCTGCGCCGGAACCAGACCATGACGCGATTGCGAACGGCCTGCCTGCGATGCCAGTCGCGGATGCCGTTCTGCAGGATCCGGTAGAACAGCGGCGCCCACTCGTCACTGCCGCGATGACCGTACTTGCGAACCAGCCGAATCATCGCATCCTGCACCAGGTCCAGCGCCTCGTCGCGGTCGCGCACGGCGATCTCGGCAATGCGCAGGGCACGCCGCTCCACATCGGCCAGAAACCGGTTGAATTGCTGTTCTGATTCCAGTGCCTGGGTTCCCGTGTCGCGTTCGCCCGGCCAAGATACCGCAAAAACAGCGGCGTCGACGCTCATATCCCTTGACTCCGTCCTGTGCTCAAATAACACCTCTCGTTCGTGTATAACGCCTGAGCATGGCCCTCGTTGACAGGGCCGGCGCTCGAGTTCGGGCGAATTATGTCAAGTCTGTGAGCAAGCGCCCTATCACCAAGCATCGAGCCAGCAACGATCCGGTACTCAAGGTGGCCGTCGCCGTACCGCTGTCACGCGAGTTCGACTACCTGCCGCCGAAAGACACTCCCGCGCCCGCGCCGGGCTGCCGGGTCGAGGTTCCGTTCGGGTCGCGGCGGCAGGTTGGTGTCGTGCTCAGGCTGGCCGGCGAGTCGACGCTGGCGCCGGGAAAATTGCGTCGGGCCAGTGCCGCGCTCGATGCCGAACCGATCCTCGCGGCCGACGATCTCAGGCTGATTCAGTTCACGGCGGACTACTACCATCACCCGGTTGGCGAGGTCGTCGCTGCGTCGTTGCCGGCGCTGTTGCGCCAGGGAAAGCCCCTGCATCCACAGGTCGAGATGATTGCCGTCACCGCGGCCGGCGAGGCGTTCGATACCGCGGTCATTGCGGGACGGGCACCGAAACAGGCGGAGTTGCTCGAACACCTGCAGGATGCCGGTGGCAACGGCGTCGACGCCAGCCTGCTCACCGAGCTACTGCCACACTGGCGACGGGCCGTGAAAGGGCTCCTTCTGAAAGGACTGGCCAGTCGCTTCGAGGCGCGCGCCGAGGACTTCGATGAGACCCTCGCAGGCCCGGCCGAAGCCGGCCCAACCCTGAACGCGGACCAGGCGGCGGCCCTCGACACATTACGCGCGACCGATGGCTTCGGCGTCTTCCTGATCGAGGGCGTGACCGGCAGCGGCAAAACCGAGGTCTACCTGCAGCGCATGCAGGACGTCATCGCAAGCGGCAAGCAGGTCCTCGTCCTGGCCCCCGAAATCGGCCTCACGCCGCAACTGGTTACACGGCTCAGGTCCAGGCTCGGCATCGTCCCGGCGGTCCTGCATTCGGGCCTGACGGACAACGAGCGGCTCGCGGCATGGCGTGCCGCCCGGTCCGGCGCTGCAAGACTCATCGTCGGCACGCGCTCGGCCATCTTTACGCCGCTCAGGAGCCCGGGACTCATCATCGTCGACGAGGAACACGACCACTCGTTCAAGCAGCAGGAGGGCCTGCGTTACTCGGCGCGTGATCTTGCCATCGTCCGTGCGAAGCAGCTGAACATCCCGGTCGTACTCGGCTCGGCCACGCCGACGCTCGAGGTGCTGCAACATTGCCACGCCGGCAACTACACGCATCTGCACCTGCCGCAACGCGCCGGCGGAGCTGCGCCGCCGACGATCCGGCTGATCGATACCACCCGTAACCCGGCTACCGAAGGGCTGACCGAGCCGCTGGCCGCGGCCATCGGCCGGCACCTGGAAGCCGGCGGGCAGGCTTTGATCTTCCTCAACCGCCGTGGCTTCGCGCCGACACTGATCTGCTCCAGCTGCGGCCACGTGGCCGAGTGCGAACGCTGCGATTCGCGCATGACCGTGCATGCCGGCAGCCGGCAATTACGCTGTCACCACTGCGGCGCGACGCGGCCGTTGCCATCGACATGCAGCGAGTGCGGCGAGCCTGTCAGGCCGCTGGGCGAAGGCACCGAGCGGCTGGAGGAGGCATTGCGGGCCCGCTTCGCAGCGCACCGGATCATGCGTGTCGACAGCGACAGCACACAGCACAAGGGCGCCATGGTGGCCGCGCTCGACAGCGCCACCCAGGGCGACGCCGATATCCTGGTCGGTACCCAGATGCTTTCGAAGGGGCATCACTTTCCGAAGCTGACGCTCGTCGGCATCGTCAATGCCGACCAGGGGCTGTTCGGTACCGACTTTCGCAGCGCCGAGCGGATGGCGCAGTCTGTCGTCCAGGTTGCCGGGCGCGCGGGCCGCGAAGACCGGGCCGGCGAGGTGCTGATCCAGACGGCTTTCCCCGAACACCGCTTCTGGTCGACACTGATCGATGGCGGCTACGCCCGGGTCGCCGCCGAAGCGCTCGCGGAACGCGAGCAGACGCGCTGGCCGCCGTTCACCCGGTTGGCCTTGTTGCGGGCGGCGGCGCACCGGCGCGACGATGCGCTGGACTTGCTCGACACGGCGCGGCGCCTCCTCGCCGCCGATGCCGGCGAACACCTGCGGGTGCTGGGGCCGGTCGATGCGCCGATGGCCCGCAAGGCCGGTCGTTATCGTGCGCAGTTGCTGCTGCAGAGCAGCGATCGCAGCAGGCTGCACGACGCGCTCGCCAGGCTGCGCCCCGCCCTGGAGCAGTCTCCCGCAGCGCGCAAGGCGCGCTGGTCGATCGACGTCGACCCGATCGAACTATTCTGAGCGACAGGCGTTGAGGTCTACATCCGGCGCGTTATCCGGGTAGAATTGCCGGCTCGCGAAACCAGACCCACCTATTTTAATGAAACACATTGTCGCCGAATTAATCGAGAACGCGCTCGCCTCGCTCCCGGAGCTCGCGGCCGCCTCGCAAGAACTGGAGGTCGCCGGCACCATCGAACGCACCCGCGACCCGGAGCATGGCGACTTCGCCAGCAACGTCGCAATGCGCCTGGCGAAGCCTGCGCGCAGGAACCCACGTGAAATCGCCGCCAGCATCGTCGCTGCGATCGGCGACAGCACCGCTGTCGACAAGGTCGAAATCGCGGGCCCGGGCTTCATCAATTTCTACCTGCAACCGGCCGCTTTTCACGCCGAGCTGGAGACCATCCTGGCGCGCGGCGACCAGTATGGCCGGCAACCCGCAAGGCAAGGTCCCAGGGTTCTGCTGGAGTTCGTCTCCGCGAACCCGACCGGGCCGC
>Ga0210081_1000080_pt1 | contig 21143 bp, 19 predicted proteins | sample White_ThreeSqA_D_FD_185589 | JGI IMG/M metagenome (GOLD analysis project Ga0210081, IMG submission 185589) | Wetland microbial communities from the San Francisco Bay, California, USA, that impact long-term carbon sequestration -... | ecosystem: Environmental > Aquatic > Marine > Wetlands ...
GCGAGGTTCTTTTTCGACTTCGGCACCGGGACGCTCGACGCCGGCTACGCGCCATCGCACGCAATCGTGCGCGACTGGCTGCTTGGCGAGGGCCTGGTGGAAGGCGAGGACTTCCGCATCGAGGTATACGCCGGCGCGAACCACAGCGAAGCGGCGTGGCGCGCACGGCTCATCGACCAGCTGGAATGGATGCTAGGCGGCCGCTGAGGTCCTGAGCGCCGCGAGCTGCTCGTGATGCGGCCGGAAGTTCAACGCGCAACCCTTCAGGTACCTGGAAATCTTCTCGAGATCGTATTCGTGCGCCAGCTCACTCCCCGGCCGCAGCTGGTCCTGGGTCGGGTAGATTCCCTTGCCGGCGAGCAGGCAATTCCATGACACGGCCGGAAAATAGGCATCGAGATTCTGGCGCTCGAGCTCGTCGGTGATGTTCAGTCCCTGGATCCACGCGGTCAGGAGTTGCCGCAGCGACGTCGAAATCTTTTCATTGCGGCCGTTGTCAATCCAGTAGTCGGTATCCGTGCGGGAATTGATGCGGTAGTGGCAGACAATGTAGTCGCGTACCGCGTCGAACCGCCTGCTGATACGAGCGTTGAACTCGTCACGATACTGATCCGTCAGCCCGCCCTTGTTCGCGGCCTCGATAAAGCGCACGACCGTTTCCTGGACCATGTCGAGCGCCGTGGCTTCGAGCGGCTCGATGAAGCCCTGCGACAGGCCAACCGCGAGGCAGTTCTTGTGCCAGTGTTCGCTTACGCGACCGACCTTGAACCTGAGACGCCGGGCTTCGAGGTCTGAATCCTCGAGCCCGAGGTGCTGCCTGAACTCCAGCTCGGCATCGTCGTCGTCGACGTATTTCGAACTGTAGACATAACCATTGCCGAAGCGCGCAGTCAGCGGGATCTTCCATGCCCAGCCATATTTCAACGCCGTCGAGACCGTCTGCGGTTCCGGGTTCTCGTCGGGCTCGGTCGGGAACACGACCGCCGAGTCATTGAACAGGACATCGGCAGCGCTCTCGAACGGGACCCCGAGCGCCTGTTGCAGCAACTGGCTCCGAAACCCGGTCGAATCCACGTAGAAATCTGCCTTGATCGTCTCGCCTTCCTCGGTTTTCAGGTAGTCGATGTTGCCCTGCTCGTCCAGCACGACGTCGTTGACGGTCGCCTGCCTGTACTTGACGCCTTTCTTGCCGGCCCACTCCTGCAGGAACTGCCCGAGCAGGCCCGAGTTGAAGTGATAACCGTAATTCATCTCGAACGGGAAGTTCGGTGGTGCAACCGGCGCAAGGCGCTGCCGGGCCAGCTCCCACGTGATAAAAAACCGGTTCGGGTGGCCGTCGAGGTCGACGCCCTTGCGGCGCAGGAAACTGTTGTGAAAAAAGCCGGGCACCGAAAACTCGTCCGGCTGCGACAGGAACGGGTGAAAATACTCGCTGAAGCCCGGCTTCGTCGACCAGTTGCGGAACGTGATGCCGACCTTGTAGGTCGCATCGCAGCGCGCCATCCAGTCCGATTCCTCGACACCGATGACGTCGAGGAAGACCTTCAGCGGTGGCGTCGAGCCTTCGCCGACGCCGATGATGCCGATATTGGGCGACTCGACCAGCGTGATGTCGACGCCCTCCTTCCCCCAGTGCGTTGCCATCAGGTTGGCTGCAATCCAGCCGGCGGTACCGCCGCCCAGTATGACGATGCTCTTCTTGTCGCTAAACATGCTTCTTCTTCCGTTTCCCGCAGACTACCAAAAAAAACGCCCGAAAAGCGTTGCTCCTCGGGCGTCATATCATAGCGCCCAGGGGGTGGGGCGCGCTATTGTCGGTCCGGTGGCTAGTACCTGTAGTTAAGCCCGATGTAGTACTGGCGCCCGAAGGTACGGTACTCGCCGAACGCGCCCGCAACACCGTACTCGGTAACGTTCGGTTCGTCGGTGAGGTTGGTACCGGAGGCCACGACACTAAGTCCGTTCTCCCACGAGTAAGACACCTGCGCGTCGAGGACGGTATACGGCTGCGTCTCGACCGGCGTCGTGCTGCCGGGGATCGGCATGTTCAGCACGAACTCGCTGCGATAACGCCAGTTAACGTAGGCGCTGAAGCCTTCCCAGTCATAGAATGCCGTCGCGGTCCAGACGTTCTCCGACAGGCCCGGGATCGGTAACAGCTGGCCATAGAACTGGCCGCCGGCGATCTCGGTCTCGCTGTCCGTGTACGAGTAACTCACGGTTGCGCCGAGGCCGGCAAATGCGCCCGGGAGGCTCTCGAACGTATCGGTATACGCCAGCTCGAAGCCACGGATGTAACCGCCGTTATCGTTGTTCTCCCAGGTCTGGTAGACACCCGGCGTCATGCCCGGCGGGATGATAATGCCGAGTTCCGAGAAGTCGATCGTGCCGGGATTGTAGTTGACCTGGTCGATCAGAGAGCTGATGTCCTTCCAGAAGATAGCCGCAGTCGCCGCGCCACCGTCCTCGAAGTAATGCTCGTAAGAGAGATCGAACTGGGTCGCGCGGAACGGGTCGAGGTACGGCGTGCCCTTGGTCCAGACGTTGTAGTCAGTACCCGGGCCATTCCACGAACCAGCTCCACCCTTGAGCTGCGCCGCCGGCGGCCGTCCCATGACCTCAGCTGCGGCGAAACGCAGGATGTCCTGGTCCGTGAACTCGAAGGCCAGGTTCAGCGACGGCAGCGTGTCCGAGAAATCCGGTCCGTAGGTCACCGGCGCGTAGTCGCTGCTCGTTACGCCGACACTGTCGGTGATGGGAATACCAAGCCCGGCGCCTACCTGCTGCAGTCCGGAAGCCTTGACGTCACTGCTGACATAGCGGATGCCGAAGTTACCCGAGACCGGTACGCTGCCCCATTCGAAGTCGAAATTGACCATCGCGTAGTAGGCCTGCACCTCTTCGTCGAGCGCACCGGATTCGATGAACGTCCAGTTGTCGCTCCAGACCTTGCCGCCCTGGTAATTGCCCGGGCCGAAGATCGCATCCCCGAGTCCGGTGATGTCGGTAACGACGAAGTAGTCGGGCAATCCGGTGGTCGACTGGACCGTGACGAAACCGTCGAGCGGCTGCGGCAGACATTCAAGCGTGGCGGCGCCTGTCGTCATGTTGCGGTCACACCAGCCGGTGAACTGCCCGGCGCGGGAACCGTACTGGAACGTGCCACGATCCGAATTGAAGTAGCGATCGGAAAAGCGCACCCCGACTTCGAAAGAGGTAATCGCGCCCCATTCCACATCCTGGATGAAATCGAGGCTGATGGAGTCAATCTCGTCGGTGTATTCGTGCGGATACTCCTCGTAGCGCGACATGCGCATCGAGTTGAAGTCCGTGAAGTCGACATTCGTGAACGTGCCGGTCGGAATTGCAGTGCCGTTGTACGAGTAGGTCAACTGCTGGCCCACGATTTCCTGGTAAGTGCCCGGGCCGTTGGTGTCGAACTCGTAGGCGTGCATCGAGACGAGGCGGTCCTTGCGGGTCTTGTCGCCTTCGCTCTGCGACCAGTCCAGCATGATCGTGCTGCGATCGTTGACGTTCCATTCGAGGTTGAGGCCGAAACTGTCGCTGTCAGCCTGGGTCGACTGGTCTTCGGTACGCGCCTCGAACCACGGCTGGTCACGGTTCGGCAGCGCCGGGTCGGTCGCCTGGACCGTCGCTCCGGTGACCACACCATTCGTGATTGTCGTGTTGGTAATAATATCGTTGCCCTGGTTGCGCGCGAGACCGCTGGCCGTGATGCCATGGCGCAGGTCGTCGCGCGTGAACTCGGAGCGGAAATAGTCGAATGTCGCCTTCAGCTTATCGGTCGGCTGGAAAACCATGTTGAACACGAAGCCGTCGCGCGTGTCGGTGCCGGTGCCCGCCTGCCACTGCAGCGAGGCGGCACGGTAGTCGTTGCTGCCGTCGCCGTTGTAGTCGGTCGACTGGTCGTAGCCGAGCTGGTCGTCAGCGCCGGCACGAGCCATCTGGAACGCGTTCGGCTGTTCCAGCGCCGAGTACCCGACTGCGATACCGAACTTGTTGTCCATGAACTTGCCCTGGTAGGACAGGCTCCAGCGCGAACCGGTATCGTCGGCACCGACCGAGTCCGCCAGGTCGTTGGTCGAATAACGGGCAGTCGCCACGAAGTTGTGCTGATTCGGGGCATTCAGGGGATTAACCGTGCGGAGGTCCACGATGCCCGCGACGCCGCCTTCGATATTCGACGCTTTCGGCGTCTTGTAGACAGCGGCCTGGGTAATCAATTCGGCGGGATACTGGTCGAACGACATCCAGCGGGTGCTTTCAGTGTAACCGGCAGTCGATGCCTGTTCACGGCCATTCAGCGTCGTCTGGATGAAGTCGCCGTTCATGCCGCGAATATTCAGCTGCGACGATTGCCCGTTGTCGCGCACCGTCGAGACACCCGGCAAACGGCCCAGCGCGTCGGCGATCGATTGGTCCGGCAATGAATTGAGCGCACCGGCATCGACGACGTCCGAGATAACATCGCCGTTCCGCTTGGTCGTAACAGAGTCCAGGATACTCATCCTGACGCCGACGGTGATGATCTCCTCGATCGGCTCGTCTTCCTGTGCCATTGCCACATTGGTCATGGCAAAAGCGCCGTGCAAGGCGGCGGCGACGGCAACGGAAACGGCCGTACGGCTTGGCAGCAGAGTTGGATGCTCCGCTATGTTGGCAGCGGATTGCGCACGACTGCGCGACTTTTTACCCATGATTCTTTCCCCCCGGGAACAGGTTCAGGTGATACAGCATTGCTCGCCATGTTAAGAACCGCACCAGAGCGGGGCAATGCAATGCATACGTATTCAATCGATGAATACGTATGCATTGCATTGCGGCCCGCATGCGGGCTGACTAGTTTTCGCATCTAACCAGAATGGAATGCGCCGGCGACCCGATGACCACCTCCTTAGCACCTCGCGACTTGCAGACCGGCCGACACGCCGGCGTCTGCCTGCACATCACGTCGTTGCCGGGGCCTTACGGCATCGGCGAGATCGGTCAGGAAGCTCGTGAATTCATCGATATGCTGGCCAGCACCGGTATCGACGTCTGGCAGTTTTTGCCAACCGGGCCAACGGCTTACGGCGACTCGCCCTACCAGCCGTTGTCGTCGTTCGCCGGTAACGAATTGCTTATCAGCATCGGCGACCTGGTCGCCGAAGGCCTGCTTGCCGAGTTCGAAGTAGAAGAACTCAAGACGCTGCCGGAACGCGCTGTCGACTACGGCACGCTGATCCCGATCAAGAGGCGCTTGCTCGATGTCGCAGCGCAACGCTTCCCGTTCCAGGCCAGTAAAGATGTGCAGGCGCAATACGCGGCTTTCGTCGAGGAACACGACAGTGCCTGGCTGCACGATTACGCACTGTTTCGAATTCTCAAGAGCAGTCACGGGGAACGCCCCTGGCCGGAATGGCTGCCGAAGTACGCGCACCGCGATGAGCGTGCACTCAAGCGCATCGAGGCGACCGAGGCTCACGCGCTCCGTTCGATCAAGGTCATCCAGTTCCTGTTCCACCGCCAGTGGCTCGTGCTACGTGAGTACGCGGCCGCGAGCGGCGTTGCGTTGTTCGGCGACATGCCGATCTACATCGCACTGGACAGCGCCGATGCCTGGGCCAATCGCGACATCCTGCTCCTGGACGAAGACGGCAATGCGGAGTACGTCGCTGGCGTACCGCCCGATTATTTCACCGAGGACGGCCAGCTCTGGGGCAACCCGTTGTACGACTGGCAGAAACATGCGGCCAGCAATTACCGCTGGTGGATCGACCGGCTGTCGATGGCAATGGAACGCATGGATCTCGTCCGCATCGATCATTTCCGAGGCTTCGAGGCTTTTTGGGCCGTGCCGGCGGCATCCGAGACGGCGCGAACCGGGACCTGGGAGCCGGGCCCCGGCGACGCGATATTCGAAGCGCTGCGGGACGCACTGGGCGTCCTGCCGATTGTCGCCGAGAATCTCGGGGTGATTACGCCGGAGGTCGAAGCGCTGCGTGAACGCCATGGCATACCCGGAATGCACGTGTTGCAGTTCGACGTTTGCGATGACGATTTCGATCTGGCATGCGTTGCGCGCGACAGCGTCTGTTATACCGGTACCCACGACAACGATACGACGATCGGATGGTTCCATGGCAGTCCCGGGGACATGCGCAGCGACGAGGAAATCGAACAGACTCAAAAAGCCGTGCTTGCGATGACCGGCGGAACCGCGGAGACAGTTCATACCGACCTGGCCAGGGCTGCTTTCGCAACCGATGCACGCATCGCGATTGCGACGATGCAGGACTATCTTGGACTCGGTTCCGAAGCGCGGCTGAACACACCTGGCAAGCCGGGAGGCAACTGGCGCTGGCGCATGGCGGGCGACCAGTTCGCTGCCGAAATTCGCCAGCAGATCACCGATCTCGTGCGGGCGTCCGGACGGAGCCCGGAGAGCGACACGCAACCGGCAGAACCAGTCACTCCCCCAGCAGCAGCCTCGTCGAGTACTTGACTCGCCGTAACACGAAAGTGGAACTCGCCGAGCGCACGGCGGGATGCTTCAGAATCTGCCCGTTGAGAAACTCGTTGTAGCGGTCCATGTCCTGGACCACGACGTGCAGGACGTAGTCACGGTCGCCGGATACCGAGAAACACTCGGTGACCTCGTCCAACTGGCCCACGTGCCGCTCGAAACCCTGGCGGTTTTCGTCGGTGTGCTCGGTCATCGCGACCAGCAACAGCACCTGGATATGGAAGCCTGCCATTTTCGGATCCAGGAGCGCCACCTGGCGCTCGATCAGTCCGGCCTCCTCGAACTCGCGAATGCGCCGCCAGCAGGACGTGCGCGACATGCCGACGAGTTCCGCCAGGTCGCTTTGCCTGACGGTGTTGTCGCGTTGCAGCTCGTTGAGCAGCCGGCGGTCGGTGCGGCTCAGTTGCATGCGCCCTCCATGTTCAGAATTCCTTTATTATTGAAACAATTGTTTCTTTTCAATCGCCATTAGAAATCAAATAGGACACGATTTCTACAAAATTCGCTCATAATGCCGAAAAGTTTTTTGCAACCTCCAGTTTCAGAGGCGATCCCGATGGCAGACCTTTATGACAACCCCATGGGCCTCGACGGCTTCGAGTTCGTCGAGTTTGCGGCGCCTGATGCGAGCGTCCTCGAAAAAGCCTTCGAGTTGCTCGGCTTCAGCGAAGTGGCGCGCCACCGCTCCAAAGATGTGACGCTCTGGCGCCAGGGCGACATCAACTTCATCATCAATCGCGAGAAGGGCAGTCATGCCTATTACTTCGCGCAGGAACACGGCCCGTCGGCCTGCGGCCTGGCATTTCGCGTCAAAGACGCGCACAAGGCGTACTGCCGTGCGTTGGAACTCGGTGCGCAACCGGTCGAAATACCGACCGGCCCGATGGAATTGCGGCTGCCTGCGATCAAGGGAATCGGCGGTGCGCCGTTGTACCTGATCGATCGCTACAACGAAGGTTCGACGATCTACGACATCGACTTCGAATTCCACCCGGGCATCGATCCTCATCCGGAGGGCTGCGGTTTCAAAGAAATCGACCACCTGACACATAACGTCTACCGCGGCCGCATGGATTTCTGGGCAAACTTCTACCAGAAGTATTTCAACTTCCGTGAAATCCGCTACTTCGACATCAAGGGCGAGTACACCGGGCTGCATTCGAAAGCGATGACGGCGCCGGACGGTCGCATCCGCATCCCGCTGAACGAGGAGGCATCCCGCGGCACCGGCCAGATCGAGGAATACCTGATGGCCTTCAATGGCGAAGGAATTCAGCATATCGCACTGAGTTGCGATGACTTGCTGTCATGCTGGGACCGACTCGCCGAACGCGGCCTCGAGTTCATGACGGCACCACCGCCCGCCTACTACGAGATGCTCGAGGAACGACTGCCAGGCCATGGCGAACCGGTCGACGAACTGCAGAAGCGCGGTATTCTCGTGGATGGCAGCACCGAGGATGGCGACGCCCGCTTGTTGCTGCAGATCTTTTCGGCGAACATGATCGGGCCGACGTTTTTCGAATTCATACAGCGCAAGAAGGATGAGGGCTTCGGCGAAGGCAACTTCACGGCGCTGTTCGAGTCGATCGAGCGCGACCAGGTTGCACGCGGCGTCGTCAAGACCGACGCCTGACAGGAGGCCACTATGAAACTGAAGCGCATTCACCATGTCGCCTACCGCTGCAAGGACGCCAGGGAAACGGTCGAGTTCTACCAGCGCGTGCTGAACATGGAGTTCACCGTCGCATTTGCCGAGGACCAGGTGCCGTCGACAAAAGAACCGGACCCCTACATGCACGTGTTCCTCGACTGCGGCATGGGTAACGTACTGGCCTTTTTCGAGTTGCCGACCCGTGCCCCGATGGATCGCGATCACAACACGCCGACATGGGTGCAGCATATTGCGTTCGAAGTCGACGACTACGCTGCGTTACTGGCTGCCAGGGCACGTATCGAGAACGAAGGCATCGACGTCATCGGGCCGACCAATCACGGCATTTTCCAGTCCATCTACTTTTTCGATCCCAATGGACACAGGCTGGAACTCGTCGCCAATACACAAACCCGCGAACAGATGGACGAACTGAAGCGCGTGGCGCCCGCGATGCTCGAGGAATGGAGCAGGACGAAAAAAGCACCTCGCCACGCCGCCTGGCTGCACGAACTGGAATTCCGGGGCGAAGATCAATGAAACTGGCATCGCTGAAGCACGGCCGCGATGGTCGACTCGTCGTCGTCTCGACGGATCTCGAACGTTTCCTGCCGGCGGCAGGTGTCGCAGCGACGCTGCAACAGGCGCTGGATGACTGGGCGGGCGCGCGCCCGCGGCTCGAGCAAATTTCGGCCCGGGTCAACGCCGGTGAAGGGGACCCGTTCGACCAGGCGGCCTGCGCCTCGCCCCTGCCCCGCGCCTACCAGTGGGCCGACGGTTCCGCCTACGTCAACCACGTTGAGCTCGTGCGCAAGGCGCGCGGCGCCGAGATCCCGCAATCGTTCTGGACGGACCCATTGATGTACCAGGGCGGCTCGGACACGTTCCTCGCGCCGCGCGACGAAATCCGCATGGCCGACGAGGCCTGGGGTATCGACTTCGAGGCCGAAATTGTCGTTGTCACCGACGACGTCCCGATGGGCGTGTCCGCAGCCGATGCGGCCACTCACATCCAGCTCGTCCTGCTGGTCAACGATGTCTCGCTGCGCAACCTGATCCCGGGCGAGCTCGCCAAGGGATTCGGTTTCTTCCAGTCGAAGCCGTCGAGTGCATTTTCGCCGGTCGCGGTGACACCAGACGAACTCGGCGACGCGTGGCGGGATGCCAGGGTGCACCTGCCGTTGCTCTCTTTCCTGAACGACCAACCCTTCGGCAAGCCGGACGCCGGCGTCGACATGACTTTTGATTTCGGCCGGTTGATCGCACACGCCGCGAAGACCCGGCCGCTGGGAGCAGGCACGCTGATCGGTTCAGGCACAGTTTCCAACAAGCTCGACGGCGGGCCCGGAAAACCCATCGCCGATGGCGGTCTCGGGTACTCGTGTATCGCCGAGATTCGCATGATCGAAACGATCAACGACGGCAAACCGGCAACGTCGTTCATGAGATTCGGAGATCGCATCCGGATTGCAATGCAGGACGCGTCCGGTCGTTCGATCTTCGGCGAAATCGACCAGGTCGTGAGCAAGTACGAGACATGATCAGGCTCTACAGTTACTGGCGGTCTTCGGCGGCATTCCGGGTACGGATTGCGCTGAACCTCAAGGGACTCCCGCATGAGATCGTGCCTGTGTCGCTCGCGCCCGGCGTCTCCGAAAACCGGCAGGCTGCCTACCGGGCGAAAAACCCGCAGATGCTGATTCCGTTTTTCGAGGACGGCGACGTCGCGATCAATCAGTCGATGGCCATACTCGAGTACCTCGAGGAAACCTACCCCGAAGTCGCCTTGCTGCCGGCGAAGAACCCTTTGCGCAGCCGCGTAAGAGCGTTCTGCAATATCATCGCCTGCGACATTCACCCGCTGCAAAACCTGCGCGTCCAGAACTATGTCAGCACTGAATTCGGCGGCGACAAGGCCGCCTGGACAACGCACTGGATCTCCGAGGGTTGCAGGGCGCTGGAGGCGTTGCTCGGTGATGGCCCATACGCGTTCGGCGAGAACGTAACGCTGGCGGACGCGTTACTCGTGCCGCAAATCTACAATGCGGGACGCTTCAACGTACCGTTGACGGATTTTCCGCGGATCGTCGCCGCTGCAGCTGCGGCCGGAGAACTGGCAGCGTTCCGGCAAGCCGCGCCGGAAGCGCAGCCAGACTGCATACACTAGTAAAAAAATCGTGGCTGGCGCGTTACCGGTCCGCGAACAGCACCGGATGCGCTTCGACCCATTCGGCCACGAGCGTGTCCCCCGCTGCAATTTCCTCTGGTGTCATGCGCGAGGCAATGAATTCCTTCTTCGCATCGCCGTCGAGGTCGCCAAGTGCGCCGGCGAGACCGAACCACTTGTAGGCAGCAACCGGATCGTAGGACTCGAGGAAGTCCATCGCGTAGTAACGCCCGAGCGCCATCTGCGCCCCTACGACACCCTGCTCGGCCGCGAGCCGGAACCACTCCAGCGCAGCTTCGTCGCTTTGCGGTACGCCCCAACCGTTCTGGTGCATGACACCGAGACTGTTCTGCGCTTCTGCGTGGCCCTGTTCGGCTGCGCAGGTGTAATACTGCAATGCGAGGTCGTCGTTCATGTCGACGCCGAACCCGTTGCCATACATCAGCCCGAGGCCATAGCAGGCATTGGCATCGCCGGCGTCGGCGAGTTCCTGCCATTCAGCCAGCGCCGTTTCATAATCACCGGAACTGTATGCCTGCCAACCTTTCTGGAAGTCGCCCGCCCACACAGCAGCCACCAGCACCAGGAGTGCTGCTGGAATGACGCGTGATAACAATTGCATGGCGGAAACCTCCGTACCGGATTATGCGCGCATAAGCCCAAGGGGTACATATATGATCCCCGCCATGCCGGAGCGGGCCTATTCGGAGTTTTACCTAGTCCGGCGCGCTATTCTTTCCGGTACCTGGCAAACCAGCCGAGAATATTGTCGGCCTTGGCAATCAGGTGTGAGGGCCGTGCCACGATGCCGTGCGAAGCTTCGGGAATCTGTACCAGGATCGTATCGATCTTGCGAATTTTCAACGCCTCGTAATACTGCTCGGACTGGTCGAGCGGCGTCCGGTAGTCAACTTCACCCGTCAGCAGCGCGGTGGGCGTCGTGACGTTACCCACCAGCGACAACGGTGATCGGGCCCAATACGCATCGGGATCTTCCCACGGCATCTTGGCAAACCAGTACATGGAATAGAACGGTGCGCCATCCGAGGTCAGCGCAAAACTCAGCCAGTTGATGACCGGCTTGGCGACGACGGCTGCCCGGAACCGGTCCGTCTTGCCGACGATCCAGGCCGTCAGCACACCGCCGCCGGAACCTCCGGTCACGAACAGCGACTCGTCATCGATGTACCCGCGCGCAATCACTGCATCGACACCGGACATCAGGTCGTCGTAATCCTTGCTCGGGTAGTTGTGATGGATCTCGTTTGCGAAATCATACCCGTAACTGGTCGAGCCGCGCGGGTTCGCATAGAGCACGACGTATCCCGCGGCTGCGTACAACTGGACCTCGGCCGAAAACTGCGGTCCGTAAGCAGCGAAAGGGCCACCGTGTATTTCCAGCAGCAGCGGGTATTTTTTGTCCGGATCGAAACCGGGCGGCTTCGCCAGCCAGCCCTGGATATCCAGGCCGTCTGCCGACGACTTCCAGTTGATCTCCTCGATGGTCGCAAGGTCGACCTGGGAAAACAGGTCTTCGTTCAACGCGGTGATGCGCACTGGTGTCTTGTTGCCGCGACCAACAGCAACGTCGGCCGGTCGGTCCGGCTTACCTGCTGTGTAGGCGAACGCGCCGTTCTGCGCAACCGAAAACCCGCCGCTCGTATACGGGCGACCCAGGCCGGCACCCCCGACGTCAGACACCAGGGACTTTACGTCGCCGCGCATCGACAGCGACGCGACATGCGTCCTGCCATGATCGTCATACTGTACATACAGGCGATCCGAACTGCCGGCCCATTGCACATCGTCGATCGTGCGATCGAAAGCCGTCGTCAACACATCCACGGAACCGTCGGCAAGATTCATCACGTGCACTTCGGCAGTGTGATAACCCATACCCTTGTCGTCGAAGCCGAGGTACGCGAGTTTCCTGCCGTCGGGCGAAATCACGGGTGCAAAATCCGGCCCGTTGCGATCCGTCAGCGCAGTCATCGCGCCGCTCGCGACATCGATCGACCAGATCTCGGCCTCCAGCGGATCGTGGTCCGGGTCTTCCTGGAGGTTGGCTGCGAAAAAGATGCGCTTTGAATCGGCCGACCAGCTATATGGACCACCATGATCCTTGTCGCCGTGAGTCAACTGCCGCGGCGTACCACCATCCGCCGACACAACGAACAGGTGGTAACTGCCGGTCTCGAGATATCCGGCGCCATCTGCGCGGTAGCGCATCTGATCGATCACCGTGACCCCGGGTGCCCACTTGGCGCCCTCGGGCTTCGCCGGCGGTGTCGTCAGCGTGGGCCCCTCCGACTTTACGAACAACTGGAAAGCAACCAGGCGCCCGTCGGGCGACCACGCTAGCGATGCCGGATTGCCACGCACGTTGGTCAGGGCGGCCGTCTGCCCGGTGTCCATCCAGCGCACATGAATCTGCGCGCCGCGATCGCCATCACTCGCGACGTAGGCAATGCGATCGCCACTCGGCGACCAGCGAGGACTGCTGTAGCCCTGCTCACCAGTCAGCAATGGCCGGTGGTCGTTGCCATCGCTGCCGACGGTCCAGACTGTGGGCACCGCGCGGTCCGACATGATGTCGTTCGACAACCGCACATAGGCAACCTCTGAACCGTCAGGTGAAATTTGCGGGTCGCTGGCGAACTCCAGCTCGAAGACATCGGTGTTGGTGAAGTTGCGGTCATCCGCGACGGCAGCCGAGACCACAGCCAGCAAGACCAGAATAACGATACGCATGCATTTCTCCACTTCAGGGATGGTCATTTCAAAAACAGGTTACCGGAAAACTTGTTTCGGTAGGGAACAGGGTATCCGGTACCCTGTTCCTGTCACGACAGGTCTAGGCTTCGTACGCTGTAGGATGCCGGCGACCGCCATCCCCGATTTCGTCCCACGCGGCTCTGGAATCAACAAAAATATGATCGGTCACTTTCAACTGCTCACCACCCTCGGTGACCAGGCCTGCAGGAACGAACATGGTGTTTGCATTATTGACGCCCGGAACCGGGGAACCGCAATGGCGGCAGAATGATATCTCCCAGTCGGCATCCGGCTTTTTCCACGAGGTGATGCTGTTCGTGTCGCCCGTCCACTCGAACTTGTCGTTGTCAACGACGATGACCGCGATGCCGTTGGCGCCGGTCGTGCGACGGCAGATCGAACAATGGCAGATGATGACGCCCGGGAGATTAGCATTGATCCGGAAACTGACCGTCCCGCAGTTGCATGCACCCCTTGCCTCCGCGCTACGCTCTTTCATCGGGCGCCAGGTCTCTGCGGCCGAACGAGTTCAGACGTCGAGCAATTTGCCATCGAACCAGGCTTTCGGGCTACCGCCCTTCTCCATCCTGAAACGGAAACCCGGAGGCAGGGCCAGGAAAGGGGCGATGTTAGGCAGGTAATCGCCAACATCCCGGACCTTTACCGCACTGAAAAAATCCGCGGTCTGCAACATCTGTTCGCCGCCCCAGATGTACCAGCCGGAACTGCCTTCCGCGAGCGGATAGCGCAACCCGTTGAGCGGCATCATCCGCAGGGTCTCCATTGCCAGGCAAAGCGTTTCATCCGGATTCGGTCGCCTGGGGTCGACGTTCGGAATGTCGATCGAACCACTTGGAGTCGAGATACGCATGCCGATAGTTTAGCAGCAATAAACAGCGTCCCGGATACCCAATTTTGATCAGAAATTCGGCGTCCGATGCCCTGTTTCCCGTACTTCTACGTATACCTCGGCTGCCTGGACGAATCTAGCATTGCTTTGTACGGCCACTTTCCCACTCCTGTGGGAAAGGGATGAAATGCCACATGGGCCCTTGTGGTGTTTTCTCGTCAACTTCAAACCACCACCAGCGACCGATGAGAGTCGACACGTATCGGAGGTGTAACCATGCAATCGCATTCCTGGGCGGAACCTTACAAGATCAAGGTCGTCGAGCTCCTCAAGATGACCACGCGGGAGCAGCGCGAGGCGGCGATTCGCGAGGCAGGCTACAACACGTTTCTGCTGAAATCGGAGGACGTCTATATCGACCTGCTGACCGATTCCGGGTGTGGTGCGATGAGTGACCGGCAGTGGGCCGGCATCATGCGCGGTGATGAGGCCTATGCCGGCAGTGCCAATTTCTATCATCTGCGAGACACGGTCGAAGACTATTACTCCTACAAGTACACGGTTCCCACTCACCAGGGACGGGGCGCGGAGAATATTCTCAGCAAGATACTCATCAGCGATGGTGATTTCATACCGGGCAACATGTACTTCACGACCACTCGCCTCCACCAGGAACTTGCCGGCGGCACATTCGTCGACGTCATTATTGACGAGGCGCACGACGCCGAGTCCACGCACCCTTTCAAGGGCAATGTCGATATCGACAAGCTCGACGCGCTGATCGATAAAGTGGGCGCCGGAAGGATTCCCTATGTCTGTATCGCTACCTGCGTCAACATGGCTGGCGGCCAGCCGATCGCACTCGCCAACCTCAAGGCCGTTCGAGACTGGTGCGACCGGCACGACATTCTCCTCGTCCATGACATGACCCGGGTAGCCGAGAACGCTTACTTCATACAGCGACGCGAGGAAGGGTTCCGGGACAAGTCTATCCGCGAAATCGTTTACGAAATCTGCAGTCTGACCGACATCGCCACGATGTCCTCCAAGAAGGACGCGATGGTCAATATCGGCGGCTTCCTGGCCATGAATGATGCTGATCTGTACGAGCAGGCTTGCGCGCTGGTTGTCGTTTACGAGGGCCTTCACACCTACGGTGGAATGGCGGGCCGCGACATGGAAGCCCTGGCCATCGGCATTACCGAAAGCGTCAACGATGATCATATTCACGCCCGCGTCGGGCAGGTCGAATACCTGGGCAACAAGGTCCTGGAGGCAGGTATCCCCATCGTTACACCGATAGGCGGCCATGCCGTCTTTCTCGATGCACGGCGTATCCTGCCCCACATCCCGCAAACCCGGTTCCCGGCGCAGGCGCTCGCGGCCGCACTCTATCTGGAGTCCGGTGTTCGCTCGATGGAGCGCGGCATCGTCTCGGCCGGGCGCGACCCGCTGACCGGCGAAAACCATATGCCGCAACTGGAACTGGTGCGGCTGACAATTCCTCGCCGCGTCTACACGCAGGCGCATATGGATGTAACCGCCGAGGCGGTGATCGAGGTCGCCGAAAAGGCCGGAGAGATCAGGGGCCTGAAGTTTGCGTACGAACCGAAGATGCTGCGTTTCTTCCAGGCGAGGTTCGAGCCGGTGTGAGGCTGGTGGTATGGGGTGGAATGGATGGCAAAGAAAAAGGGCCCCGCAAGGGGCCCTTTTTTGTTGCGTGGTGGTGATGGGTGGAATTGAACCACCGACCTACGGGTTATGAGTCCGTCGCTCTAACCATCTGAGCTACATCACCAATCGGGGGTCACAGCCGAGTCCGGCCGTGAGGGGCGCAAATTGTCCGTAAGCGGTCCCCCAGTGTCAAGCTGTCGGCCCCCCGTTCGAGGTATTTTCCGGTACAGTCGCGCGATGAGCCTGAGCTTCGTCTATACGCTGGAAATGCTGGGCACCGCGGCGTTTGCCATCAGCGGTGCGCTCGCCGCATCCCGCAAGAACATGGACATCTTCGGCTTCTGTGTGCTCGCACTGATGCCAGCCGTCGGTGGCGGCACGATACGTGACGTCATCATCGGCCGCATGCCGGTCTTCTGGGTCAGCGACAACCGCTACGTGGCCGTCGCGATCATCGCGGCGCTGGTCGTGTTTTTCACTTCCTACCAGCCCGGCGCACGCCGCCGTTTCCTGGTCTGGATGGATGCGCTGGGCCTCGCACTCTTCGCCGCGCTCGGCACCGAGATCTGCCTGCAGCAAGGCACCGGGCCGATGGTCGCCGTCATGCTGGGCGTCACCACCGCCGTGACCGGCGGCATGATTCGCGACGTCATTTGTAACGAAATTCCGCTGATCCTGTCGCGGGAGATTTATGCGACTGCGGCGTTTGCTGCCAGCGTCTGCTATGTCGTGATTGTCCAGTCGGGATTCGGCGAGATGATCTCACTGGCAGCCGCAATACTCATCGGTTTTGCGGTGCGGGCACTGGGCATCATCTACAACTGGTCATTACCTGCCTTCGGCAAGGAACGGTAGTCACGATCGCGGAACCCGGCCAGGGTCCCGATCCAAGAGGTGACTGTCCCCCGAACTAAACGTTGAAGCGGAAGTGCATGACGTCGCCTTCCTGGACGATGTACTCCTTGCCTTCCAGCCTCAGGCGCCCCGCTTCCTTCGCACCCTGTTCGCCGTTACCGGCGACGAAGTCATCATAGGCAATGACCTCGGCACGGATAAAACCCTTCTCGAAATCGGTATGGATCTCACCTGCAGCCTGTGGGGCCGTGGCGCCGATCTTCGTCGTCCAGGCCCGCACTTCCTTGGGGCCGGCTGTGAAAAAGGTCTGCAGTCCGAGCAGCGAGTAGCCGTGCCGGATGACCCGATTCAGTCCCGGCTCTTTGGCACCGAGATCTTCGAGGAACACCGCCTTGTCGTCGTCATCGAGCAACGCAATTTCCGCCTCGATGGCCGCGCAGATTGCGACAACCTCGGCACCGTCTTGCGCCGCGTACGCTGCCACTGCCTCGAGATGCGGATTACCGACAAAGCCTCCCTCGTCCACGTTGGCAATGTACATGACGGGCTTTGCCGTGATCAGGTGAACGCTCTTCAAAATGCTCTTCTGCAGCTCGCTGGTCGCCAGCGTGCGCACCGGCAAACCCTGGTCCAGGTGCGCCTTGATACCTGCGAGCGCGTCGCGATACGCGATCGCGTCCTTCTGGCCGGTCTTGGCAGTCCTGGTTGCCTTGTCGAGCTGCCTCTCCACGGACTCGAGATCGGCCAGCGCCAGCTCGGTATTGATCGTCTCGATGTCGTCGAGCGGGTTGATGGTGCCGCTCACGTGCGTGACGTCATCGTTCTCGAAACAGCGCACGACATGGGCGATCGCGTTGGTCTCGCGAATGTTCGCGAGAAACTGGTTGCCGAGGCCCTCGCCCTTCGACGCGCCCGCTACCAGGCCCGCGATATCCACGAACTCCATCGTTGTCGGCAGGATTTTCTGTGGCTTGACGATACCGGCCAGCACCGCGAGCCGCGGATCGGGCACCGGCACGACGCCGACATTCGGCTCGATCGTGCAAAAGGGGTAATTCTCGGCCGCGATCTCGGCCGCCGTCAAAGCGTTGAACAGTGTCGACTTGCCGACGTTCGGCAGGCCGACGATGCCACAGGTAATTGCCATGGATCAGTCTCGTGTGTGTAAGGCTTTCTGCGCCGCGCTCAAGCCGTCTTCGATGAGCGTCGGCAGTATCTCAACCGCTTCCGCGACGTTTCTCTCGAGCGCCGCTTCGACCTCGCCAGAGCCACGCTTCAGCACGTAGCCGGTGACCAGGTCCTTGTCGCCCGGATGACCGACACCGAGGCGCAGCCGCAAAAAATCCGCCCCGCAATGCCGAATAATGTCGCGCAAACCGTTGTGCCCGCCGTGCCCGCCGCCCTCTTTCAGCCGTGTAATCCCGGGCTGCAGATCAATCTCATCGTGTGCCACCAGCAATTCACCGATCTCCAGGCGGTAGTAATCGAGCGCCGCACGGATCGGCCCGCCGCTGCAGTTCATGTAGCTTTGCGGCTTGATGAGCCAGACGTCGTTGCCGCACACGCTGATGCGGCAGACGTCCGCGTCGAACTTCTTGTCGAAACGGAACTCGCCGCCGAACTTGCGCGCCAGCGCGTCCACAAACCAGAAACCGGCATTGTGCAACGTGCGCTGGTATTCCGGCCCGGGGTTACCGAGGCCGGCGATAATACGGATCTGCTTCGCCATGGGGTCGCAATCTTAAACAAAAAGACCGCCGTGCGGCGGTCTTTTCGCATCTACAGAGGAAAGGTCTAGTCCTCGCCAGACTCGCCTTCGTCGGCTTCTTCCTCGCCAACCACCGGCACCTGGGCCGAAGGGGCCTCGGCGCCTTCCTCGAGTTCTTCGTCCGTCGAGATTTCCCTGATCACGTGAATCGAGACGACCGGGTAGTCATGGTCTTCACCCTGCGCGAGCTCGGTCAGCGTCACACCTTCCGGCACCTTGATGTCGGAGAGGTACAGCATTTCGTCGAGCTCGAGCGCGGATACATCGATTTCGAGGTATTCCGGCAGGAACCTCGGCAAACACACGACTTCGACATCGGAGATCAGGTGCGACACCTTGCCGCCGCCGACCTTGACGCCCGGGGCCACGTCTTCGCCGATGAAGTGCAGCGGCACGTTCATCCTGATTTCCTCGTCCTCGAGGACGCGCTGGAAATCCATGTGCATGATGATCGGCTTGGCCGGATGACGCTGCAGATCCTTGAGGATCGCGGCCTGGTTCTTGTCACCCACCTTGATGTTCAGGACACTCGAATAGAACGACTCGTTCTCGAGCTGTTGCACGACCCGGTTGTGGTCAAAGGTCAGTGCACGGGGCGGGCGTCCGCCGCCGTAGATGATTGCGGGTACTTTTCCTTCGTGACGCAGGCGGCGGCTCGCACCTTTCCCCTGGTCCTCACGAAGTTCCGCAATCAGATCGAAATCGTCACTCATGACATATCTCCAATAACTGATTGAATTTGCTTAACAATTCTAAGCGTTAGAAAAAGCGTGGATCGCGACCAATCCACGCAGGGGCGCGCATATTACCCCAGCGCCTAATCGAGGTAAAGAGAGCTGACCGACTCGTCGGTGCTGATGCGGCGCATCGTCTCGGCCAGCAATTCCGCCGTCGACAGTTGCCGGATTTTCGGGCAGGCGCGGGCCTCTTCGTTCAACGGGATCGTGTCGGTGACCACGATCTCGTCGAGATCCGACTCGGTGATCCGGGACACGGCCGGTCCGGACAATACCGGGTGCGTGATATAGGCATCGACGCTCTCGGCGCCGTGGTCCTTGAGTGCGGCGGCGGCATGGCACAGTGTGCCGGCCGTATCGACCATGTCATCGATCATGACGCAATTCTTGCCCTTCACCTCGCCGATGATGTTCATGACTTCGGACTGGTTGGCCCTGGCACGACGCTTGTCGATGATGACCAGGTCGGCATCGCCGAGTCGTTTGGCCAGCGCCCGGGCACGGACCACGCCACCGACGTCCGGAGAGACGACGACCATCGACTTGTATTTCTGCTTCCAGACGTCGCCGAGCAGAATCGGCGACGCATACACGTTATCCACCGCGATATCGAAGAATCCCTGGATCTGGTCGGCATGCAGGTCCACGGTCAGTACGCGGTCGACGCCCGCGGTTCCGATCAGCTTCGCCACGAGCTTGGCCGTGATCGGCACACGTGACGAGCGTGGCCGCCGGTCCTGGCGGGCAAAGCCAAAATACGGGATGACTGCAGTGATCTGGGCGGCCGAGGCCCGCCGGGCGGCATCGACCATGACCAGCAATTCCATCAGGTTCTCGGCCGATGGCGGACAGGTCGGCTGCACGATGAAGGTTTCGCGGCCGCGGATATTCTCCAGAATCTCGACGTTGATCTCGCCATCCGAGAAGCGACCGACGTGGGCACGGGCCAGGGGAATTCTCAAGTAACGCGCTATATCGAGGGCAAGCTGCGGGTGGGCATTGCCCGAAAACACCGCCATTGTTCCAAGTTCCACTAGATTCCCCTGGTAATTGGAATGGCTGGGGCGGCAGGATTCGAACCTGCGGTACACGGGATCAAAACCCGATGCCTTACCACTTGGCTACGCCCCAACTGAAGTCGCGTATCGCATTGCGGCGCAATTGTGCTGGCCGGTCCCCGGCCTGTCAACGATCGAGGAAAATCCACTGGTCAATGACCATGCGCACTCTCGTATCCGGGTTTGTCGCGGTCATGATGCGCGGCATCGACTGTCCACCGCCCTCTGCATAGCGTGAAATCTCGACGATCCAGTCTCCCTGGCTGAGGCGCGTGAGCCTCCCCTCGGCATCGGTTTCACTGTCACCGGGTCGCGACGGATCCGGTATGCCGAGCGCCCAGTAACGCAGACTGGCAACCGGGATCGTCCAACCATAGCGGAAATAAAGCTCCTGCTCGGCGTCATGCAGATCCGTCCTGACACCGTCGTTGTCGGTCAGTACGACGGCCCGGCCATCACCTTCGAGACGTACCGTACCCATCCCGAGCGGGCCGCTCACCGAAGCGTCGAACGCTTCCCCATCCTGCGACCAGTTCAGCTTGCCGTTGAAGCCGTCGTCCCCTGCCTTGACCGCGATGCGTCCCTTGAACTGCCAGTCTTCGATCGCACCGAGCACTGCCTGGCGCTGCGCCCAGCTGTCGATTGGCGGCAGGTCAACGCCTTTCGGGGTCGTCGCACAGCCGGCCAGCAGCACCGCGAGCGCCATCAGCGACCAGCGCGAACGGAACTCAGGGCGTCGCGAACAGGCGTGTACGGACATCGGCCAGCAACTCGCTGTCGGGAAACTGGACTTCGGCCGCAAGCAGCATTTCGAGCGCTTCGTCGGTGCGCCCCATCGCGACCAGCGTTTCGATGATGTGCGCGGCGACCTCGGGATCTTCCAGCCCTTCGTATGCGCGCTCCAGCTCGAGCAGCGCGGCATCGTACTCGCCCTGTTTGAAAAGTACCCAGCCGAGACTGTCGATGATCGCCGCATTGTCGGGCTCGAACTCGAGGGCCTTGCGAATCAGTTTTTCGGCCTTGGCATAGCGATCGGTGCGATCGGCCAGCGTGTAACCGTAGGCATTGAGCGCCAGCGC
>Ga0210081_1000081_pt1 | contig 20947 bp, 19 predicted proteins | sample White_ThreeSqA_D_FD_185589 | JGI IMG/M metagenome (GOLD analysis project Ga0210081, IMG submission 185589) | Wetland microbial communities from the San Francisco Bay, California, USA, that impact long-term carbon sequestration -... | ecosystem: Environmental > Aquatic > Marine > Wetlands ...
CTTGAAGAAGAAAGAAACTCCATTGTGAAATTTATTGAGGGAATTGAAAAAGATAAGCGCCAAACCTTCCTTGATGCATTTGATTTAGTAGATAAAGAAATTAGATTAATTTTCAATAAAATGACTGGCGGTAATGCATGGTTAGAACTACAAAATGAAGATGATATATTTAATTCAGGAATATCTTATCTTATTCAATTTAAGAATAAACCAAAAAGAGAGTCTACATCGATTAGCGGCGGTGAGAAAACATTGGCAGCTATTGTTTTTGTACTTGCTCTACAGAAATTAAAACCATCTCCATTTTATCTCTTTGATGAAGTTGATGCACACCTTGATGCTCCTAATGCTGAAAAACTTTCAAATATTTTAGAGGAGCGATCTAAGGAAAGCCAATTCATAATGGTTTCCTTAAAAGATTCTGTTGTGAATAAAGCAAAACTGATTTATGGAGTTTATCCAAAAAATGGCGTTTCTCAAGTTATTACTTACAAGGACAAGAGGATGCCTTCTGTAAAAGCTAGTTAATCTAACTTCACATAGCAAGCAACAGCATGATCATCTTTTATGATTTCTAGATTTGGTTCAATCTTGCATTTATCAACAACGTAGGGACATCTGGAACGAAATTTACATCCTTCCGAAGTATCTATCTCTGCATCTATTATTCTAATTTTTTTTTCTTTGTTCAGGTTTTCAGGATTGGGTTCTGAAATTGCATCAATCAAAGCTTGTGTATATGGATGTCTTGGATGAAGCAAAACATCATCGGTTCTTCCAATTTCTACAATTTTTCCTAAATATAAAATTCCTATTCGCTGTCCAAAATATCTGGCTGTTGCTAAATCATGAGTGATGTAAATAAAAGAAATATTGTATTTTTTCTGCAATTCGTGCATTAATTCTAGCATCTCTGCCCTAATCGAGACATCTAGCATTGATACCGGCTCATCTGCCAAAATCACCTTTGGCTTAATCGACAATGCTCTTGCAAGGACTACTCTTTGCCTTTGACCTCCAGATAACATGTGTGGGTATTTTTTGATAATGTCTTCGGCAGGTTCTAATTTGACTTCTCTTAGAACTTCTAAAACTCTTTTGTTCCTTGCTTCCGAATCTCCTACACTATGAATTTCCAATGGCTCCGATACGATGTCTGCAATTTTCATTCTAGGGTTTATGGAATCATATGGATCCTGGTGAATCATTTGACAATTCATACGAATTTTTTCTAAACTTTTATGATCATTTCCAATCTCATTTTCCTCAAAAAAGATTTTTCCAGAATCTGCTTCAATGGACTTTAAAATTAGTTTGGCTATGGTTGATTTTCCAGATCCTGACTCCCCAGCTAGAACAAAGACTTCGCCTCTATGAAGAGAAAATGAAACATCATCTGTGGCCTTTACTATGGATGATCTAGATTTGAATAGACTTTTTTTGACGAAATATTTTTTTAAATGCTCAATTCTGAGAATCTCACTCAATGCATATTCTTGTGATTAGAAGTATATCAAGAGATACTATTACTACCTGCAATTTAGGATAAAGCATTTATGTCAAATAAAGACCACCTTAATACTTGAATGAAACCATCCAAAAAAGTTCTAATTACAAAAAATATGTAATTGATTCCAAACTTCAATATTTCAAACCTCATTCCACTAAAATAGAAAAAACATTTGCTGATGAAATTTCTTCTAGTCTAGGAACTGATCCAAAATCTATCAACCCCAAATTTTTTTATGATAAAAAAGGCTCTGAACTTTTTGAGCAAATTTGTTCTTTACCAGAATACTACCCAACACGCACTGAAATTAAAATTTTAAAAACTCTTCAACATGATTTACCTCAATATTTGGATGATTCCTTTAGGTTGGTAGAACTTGGGAGTGGTTCCTCAAATAAAACTAGATTGATTTTAGATATTTTTGATAACATTCAAAGCAACATTGAATATTTTCCAATCGATATATCTGAAATTTTAACAGAGAGTTCTGAATTACTCCAAAGAGAATACAATAATTTACACATTACAGGAATAGTAGATACGTATGAAGGTGGTCTTGAATTTATTGAGAAATACGATGATAAAAAAAATCTAATTATCTTTTTAGGTTCTAGTTATGGTAATTTTTTACCCAAAGAAGGCAAAGTTTTTCTAAAAAAAATAAACTCAATTATGAAAAATGAAGACCTTTTCTTAATTGGCTTGGATTTGGTAAAAGATAAGAAAATATTGGAAAATGCATATGATGATTCTTTGGGAATTACTGCTAAATTTAATCTAAATATTTTGTCTCGTATCAATGATCAATTAGATGCAGATTTTAATTTAAAAAACTTCGAACATGTGGCAAAATATAATGATCTTGATCAAAGAATTGAAATGTACTTAAAATCAACCGTAAATCAATCTGTTGAGATTTCCAAGGCAAACATTTCACTAAAATTAAAGGAAGGTGAGATGATCCACACGGAACACTCTCACAAATATACCATTCCTCAGATACATGAATTAATGAACAATGCTGGATTTACAATAAATAACATTTGGTCCGATAAAAACAATCATTATGCCTTAGTTTTGGTTTCTAAAAAATAATCTAAGCATTTTCCGCACACCTAAATCCAGAAAACAACCATCTCTCATCTAATCTGAAAAAATTTCTATATGATCCTCGAACTGATTTACTTGGTGTACCAAAAGATCCACCTCGTAGAACTTTTTGATTTGTAAACCATTTATCATTATATTCGTCAAATCCAGATTTGAATCCGGGATAACCTGTAAATTCTGAAGATGTCCATTCCCATACATCTCCTATCATCTGCTGGCATCCGTAATGGCTTTTTCCTTCTGGAAATGATCCAATGTCCGAGGGTCCCCAAATGTAAGATTCGTACAAATTAGCTTTGGTTTGGGTTGGTAATTCATTTCCCCATGGAAAAATTGTTTTTTCCTTTGACTTTTCATTCCAACAAGAAGCTTTTTCCCACTCTGCTTCTGTGGGTAGTCTTTTTCCAGCCCACTTGCAATATGCGTCAGCTTCGTAGTAACTTACATGACATACTGGTTCCTCTGGGTTTATTTTTCTTATTCCTAGAAAATCACGAACCACCCATTCGCCATTAATTTTTTCCCAATACATCGGTGCGTTCCAATTATTTTTTTTCACTTTTTCCCAACCATCTGAAAGCCAAAATTTGTAATTCTCATATCCTCCATCCTTCATAAATTCTAAATATTGCAGATTTGTGATTGGATATACATCGATTAGATAATCATCAAAGTATGTTTTATGTTCTGGAAGTTCAATATCGTAACAAAAATCTTTTCCATTATACCCCATAACAAAAATACCTCCATTGATTTTAACCGATTTAGTTTGCACCTTGGAAGTTTTGGGCTTTTCATATTTTTTGACAGGTTTGTATTGTTCTGCCAACAAATGCTGCAAATCATACACTAACAATTCTTGATGTTGGCATTCATGGTGAAATCCCATGGTGATCAATCTCTTGTCTTCGAAACTAATGGTTTTTGATTTGATAAATTTCTCCACTCTTTGATTTACAATGTTAAAGTACTGGAAAATTTGTTCCGTGGTTGGTCTAGATACTACTCCTCTTAGACCCTTATCATGCGGAATCCCAAATTGTTGATAATACGAATTTAGATATTCTGAATATTCTTCAGAATAAAACTCATAATTTGAATCCAATTTACTCATTATTGCTTCATAAATCCAACTGACATGACCGATATGCCATTTGGGTGGGCTCATGAAAAAAGCTGTTTGAACTACAAAATCATCTTTCTCCAATGTTTTTACAATTTCTAAAGTTCTATTGCGTGTATTCTTGAAATCTAACAGTAATGGTTCTTTTTGTATTTGTTCTGAAATAGAAGTCATTGCTCTTGAATTATGTTTTTTTTATCATTATATTTGTTCAAAACATCTGTACGTAATTGTCCACATGCAGCCGAAATCTCTGTTCCTTTTTCAACTCTAACAGTGCAATTAATTCCTGAATTGTAGAGGATTCTTTCAAATTCTATTACATTGTTTCTTGAAGGCCTTCCAAAATCACCTGCAGTAGGATTAAGAGGGATGAGATTGACATGAGACCCATTATCCTTTAATAATATGGCTAGTTTTTCTGCAATTTCGGGAGAATCATTTATGCCTTCAATTAAAGCGTATTCAAACGTGACTCTCCTACCTGTTTTCAAAAAATATCTCTTACCTGCATCAATCAATTCTTCTACTGAATCATTACTAGCTGTTGGAACCAAGGTTTTTCGAAGATTACTTTCTGGAGCATGAAGAGAAATGGCCAAACCAATCTGCAGATTTTCTTCCGCTAATTTGTCTATGGCTGATACTAACCCAATTGTGGATACTGTAATGTGTCTTTGACCTATTCCGAACCCTCTTGGATGTGTCAACAATTGAATTGCTCTTAATGTTTCTGAATAATTTGCGAGAGGTTCTCCCATCCCCATAAATACAATATTTGTTATGTGCTGACCTCTGTCATTGAGAATTCTTGCAAAATGAATCACTTGACCAACTATCTCTTCAGCCTTCATGTTTCGCTCGAATCCCATTTGTCCAGTGGCACAAAACACACATCCCATCGCACAACCTACTTGTGTTGAGACACATATGGTAGACCGTGGATGTCCAAACAATTTTTTAGATTGGTATTGCATTAAAACTGATTCTATGGGTGTATCATCGTTGAGGTTAAGGAGTAGTTTAGTCGTGTCCCCATCATCGCTTGTCACTCTTAAGGTTTCGGTAGTTGAACCAATGGTAAATCCTTCAGAAATTAATTTTTCTCTGAAAATTTTTGGAAGTTGTTTAATTTCTGAAATATGTTTTGGGAATTTATAGTACAACGCATAAAGGATTTGATCTGCCCTGTATCGTGGTTCACCCAAATCTATCATGAGTTGTTCCATTTCTTCAGGAAGCAGTCTATAAAGATCTGTCATCGTAATCATCTTCTATTTTCAGATAAAAATTAGTTTTGCTTGAATTCTTTTACTAGTATCCTCTAGCAAAAATAGGAATTGATTTGCTTTGTTCATTACAAAATACACATTTTCCACTATTGTCTTCTTTATCAAATGGAATCACTCGAATATCTGCACCTGTCTCTTCTTTGATTTTTTCCTCACATTCCTGATTCCCACACCAGTAAGCATTAAGAAATCCACCCTTTGTAATTCTCTCCTTGAATTCTACATAGTTTGAAATGTTTATTGTGTTAGATTCTGCTTCTGTCCTGGCTTTTTCTAGCATGGATTTTTGAATCTCATTCAGAATTTCTTCGATTTTTTCTATTTCTTTAAAATTCAAATCTATTTTCTCCTTGTTGTATCTTTTGGCAAGCACTGTCTTTTGTTTTGCTAAATCTTTTGGACCAATTTCTATTCTTAATGGAACTCCTTTCATTTCCCAATCATTGAATTTGTAACCTGGTGTTAATTCTGTTCTGTCATCTAAATGAACTCTTATTTTTACTGATTCTAAACTTGTCTTGATCTCACTTGATTTCTCCAATATCCTTTTTTTATCTTCTTCTGAATTGTATATTGGAACAATTACTACTTGTATTGGCGCAACTTTTGGAGGTAAGACCAACCCTTTATCATCCCCGTGAACCATTATCATAGCTCCAATTAATCTCCATGATACTCCCCATGAAGTTTGCCATGCAAAATGTTCGATGTTATCTCTATCTGCAAATTTTACCTCAAAGGGTTTTGAGAAATTTTGTCCTAGGAAATGAGAAGTTCCCATCTGAAGAGCTTTTCCATCTGGCATTATAGATTCCATTGTTGTTGTGTATACTGCACCCACAAATTTCTCCTTCTCACTTTTCTTTCCTGTGATTACTGGGATGGCTAATTCTTCTTCAACGGTATTTTTGTAAATTTTCAAAATTTTAAGAACTTCTTCTTCAGCTTCTTCTTTTGTGGTGTGAACTGTATGGCCTTCTTGCCATAAAAATTCAGAAGTTCTTAAAAATGGCTTTGTTGCTTTTATTTCTGCCCTTAAAGCGGTATTCCAAAAGTTAATTTTTAATGGAAGGTCTCTCCAACTTTTTATCCACTTTGAATATAGTGTATATGCTAAGGTTTCGGAGGTTGGTCTTAATGCCAATCTATCCCCTACTTCATTTTCACCAGAATGTGTTACCCAAAAGACTTCCGGATTAAATCCTGCAAAATGTTTTTGCTCTTTGCCTAATAATGATTCGGGAATTAAAACTGGAAGAAATCCATTTCTAATGCCGTTTTGAGCAAATTTATTGTCAAATGTTGATCTAAGTGATTCCCAAATTGAATATCCGTCAGGCCTTAAAACAATCAGACCCTTTACCGGCGCATAATCTGCCAACTGTGCTTTTAATACTACTTGGGTGTACCATTCGCTAAAGTCCTCTTTCTTAGTTACTGAAATACCTACGCTCTCTTTACCCAAATCAAACTTTCACAATATAATTTTACTAATGAGCCTTTCGTGATGTTTTAAAATCTCTTGATTTGTGGCTAATTACTTTCTATTTTTTTAAAGGGTCGCCTTTGCAAAATACTTTACCCATTACTCTACTCTGAAAATTTGGACAAACAAAACATTGGATAAATTGTATGTCGCCTTTTAATACTGGACAATCCACAAACTCTTGTTTCATTCTTTTGAGCATTTTTGGACTAACGCCTTTAAGCTTTAACTTTCCTTTTTCGTCCATCATGCCGGACTCTTGAAGCTCTTCTTTTACCTCTTTTGGAAGTTTTTGCTTTTCCTCCGTCGTTTTAATTTCTACTTCATATTTGCGTTCTAGTTCATCACTCATGTTTTACCCCTTTCTTTCCTCGATTTATTACTAGCGCTTTTTTTATTTAAAAACCAATATTCCTTTAAAAGTAATCTGAAGAATAGTAACTCCTAAATCCTTGAAGGTCTGAAAATACTCATGCCTAGAGTAATGATTGTAGAGAATCCAGATAAACCGCATTGGTCTGCAAAGAAGCTTCTATCTTCAATCAACTTTGACATTGTTTTTGAAACTGGAAATGGCTATGAGGCAATCGAAAAATATGACATCGTGAAACCTGATTTCTTAATTCTTGATCTCAACATCTCAAAAAATGACGGGTTAAATGTTCTCAAAGAAATTAAAAAAATTAATTCTAATGCAAAAATCATCATTGTAACTACATTTTGTGATCAAAACCAACTTGACGAATGTATTGAATGTGGATCTTATGCTGTATTGACAATGCCATTTAAACTGAAAGAATTTCTGTCTCTGGTAACTCACAAAGATTTGAAATATTCAAAAGACTCTGTCGTTGCACCTGTACTGGTCGATGACACTCTATAGTCAAAATAATTAATATTCTTAATTTTCTCTCAAGATTGTCATTTTTTGTTTTATTATTTTGCCCTTCTCAAAAATTTTGGGACTGATGATGGAATATTAACCATTAATTTTTACTGGATTATTTTGAATCTAAGGTGTAACTTTTGTTTCTCCAACAGCCTTAAGTTTGGGATCTAACTACTTGTTTTATGGGACTAATGAATACATTACGCAAGTTTTGTGTAATGAAAAGTGTTCGAGACAAGGCAAAAGAAGAAACAAGTCAAGGAACATCAAATAAAAAATCAAAAGAAGATTAACACTGAAAAAACTGAAAAATATCGATACATAAAAAATTCATTGATATATAATTAAGATAACCATTCGTGTTACTTTTATATTATTAGTTTTTTTTTGGAGAATAGAAACCAATTGCTTGTAATTTTTGACGTCGAAGGGGTGCTTTATGATGCAGAATACCTTCCTATTCTAGCTGAAAAACTTGGTAAAGAAAAGGAAATATGGGAAATTACAAAAAAAGGGATTCAAGGAATAATTGATTGGGAAGAAGGTCTAAGAACTCGAGTTGATGCATTAAAAGGACTGGATTTTGAAACCTGCCAAGAAGTTGCCAATGAATTGCCTATAATGACAGGTGCAAAGGAAGCATGCAGAATCCTAAAAGCTGCTGGCTGGAAGCTAATGGCAGTATCAGGAGGTTTTACAATAATGACTGACAGACTAAAAAAAGAACTTGATTTAGACCATGTGTTTTCAAACGAGTTACTATTCAAGGATGGAAAGTTAGATGGAGTTAAGATTCACGTGGATTCAAACAAAGCGAAATCCGCAAAAATAAAAATTGCAGAGTGGAATGAATCTAAAGAAAACATTGCATGTGTTGTAGATGGTGCAAACGACATTAAATTATTTGATATATGTGGATTAGGAATTGCTTTCAGGGCACAAGATATTGTTAAGGATCTTGCTACAACTACTTTAGAAGAAAAAGATCTGTCAAAAATTTTGGATATTATAAATAAACATTACAAGATGGAGCTAGAAACCCCCACAATAGCATAAACAATATTTTAGTCCTAATATCACATAACACTGCTTGGAAATAATACCACTCCCCATTCACAAAGAAATTGAGTTTGGAGATAATCTTTCAGAACTAATTACAGCTTCATTTGAACTTCAGGATAACGACATAATTGTCATTGCACAAAAAATAATTTCAAAACAAGAAGGTCGAATCATTAACCTCTCTTCAATAACTCCTTCATTACTAGCTCGTGGAATAAGCTCACAATATCAAAAGAACCCACAAATTGTAGAGCTGATTCTTTCAGAGTCAAAAAAAATTGTACGTATGTCTAACGGGATACTAATTGTTGAGACAAAAAATGGATTTGTCTGTGCAAATGCGGGAATTGATGAAAGCAATGTAAAAAATGGTTTTGCCACTCTTCTTCCAATGGATTCTGATAAATCTGCAGAAAAAATAAGAGATGAATTGCTTAAAGTTAGCAGGTGTAATGTATCTGTAATTATTTCTGATACTTTTGGTCGACCTTTTAGAATGGGCCAAACTAACTGCGCAATAGGAATTTCCGGATTGAAGCCCATTCTTGATTATGCTGGAACGCGTGATTCTTTTGGGAATGTTTTACGTGTTACAGCTATTGCTATTGCAGATGAAATCTGCGCTGCAGCAGAATTAGTCATGGGAAAAGCTTTGAACTGTCCTGTGGCAATAATAAGAAATTATGAGCACCAACAAAATTTATCATCTATAAGGGAAATAATTAGATTAGAGGATGAGGATCTTTTCCGATAATTTGAAAATTGTTGAAATAGGGTTAGCTAATCTGAAATAGATTTTAATATGACAAATCGAGTATTATGAATTAGATACACAAATGTCAGAATCTACAGAAAAAAAATTAGATGCAACAGGTCTTTTCTGCCCTGAACCTGTTTTCAGAACAAAAATAGAAGTCGAAAAGATGCAAGTTGGTGATGTTTTGACAGTGTCTGCTGATGATCCTGCAGCTGAAGATGATATTTCAAGATGGGTTACAAGAAATGGTCATGAACTTATGAAAATGACAAAAGATGGAAACACAATAACCTTTCAAATTAAAAAGGTGAAATGATTATAGCTACTAAAATTATCGCTGATTCAGATACCTTAAAGCGTGTTGGTAATACTCCTCTAGTAAAATTAGATTCTTTATCCAATGGCAACAAAACCTATTATGCAAAACTTGAGGGGCATAATCCATTTGGTTCCGTCAAAGACAGAGCTGCTTATTGGATGATTAAAGATGGCGAGGAAAGAGGAATACTTACCAAAGGAAAAAGCATCATTATTGAGCCAACTTCGGGAAATACTGGTATTGCTTTAACTGGTATTGCCAACCTTTTAGGATACAAAGTTGAAATTGTAATTCCTGAAAAAGCAAGTAATGAAACTAAAGATATCATTAGAAATCTTGGAGCAAAAGTCTTTGAAACCAGTGATGATCTTTGTCCAAAGGTAGGGGCAGGTACTGATCAAAGTATTGCTCTTGCAACTTCAATTGCATCTTCTAGACCTGATACGTATTATTCCCCAAACCAATATGCAAATGAAGCGAACTTTAAAGGTCATTATCAAGGAACAGGACCTGAAATCTGGGAACAAACAAAAGGTAAGATTACTCATTTCTTTACAGGTGTTGGAACTGGTGGAACAATAACTGGGATTGGAACCTATCTTAAAGAAAAAAATCCGAATGTGAAAATTATTGGATGCCAACCTCAGCAGAATCATTTGATTCAGGGCTGGAGAAACTTTGAAGAATCTGCAAAGCCTGATTTATTCTTAAAAAGAGAAAATGTTGTAGATGATTGGGTATCTGTAGATAACAAAGAAGCTTTTTCAGTTGTAAAGGAAGTTTTTGAAAAAGATAGATTGCTGATCAGTCCTTCATCTGCTGCGGTTTACGCATGTATGAAAAAATACCCTCTAGAAGACAATGCATGTGTTGTTGGGATTTTTGCAGATGATGGACGAAAATTCAAAAGTGTTTATGTTGATCAAAAAATAATGTCTGCTAACGAATTTGATAATTGTCTAAAAGAAGCTAAACACATGTCTGAATTAGCCTATTGATGTAAGTCTTGAATTCAATTAATTTTACTTTAAATTTTTTTCACAAAATTCTCTGAAAAGCAAATTCATTTTCTTTTCATGGTTTAGGCATTCTTCATTTGCATTCATTAAAAGATCTTTTTGCTCTAAACTCCATTTGCTTTGTTGCTTGTCTTTAACATTCATTATTGAAGGTGTTTTCTTTATTTCTTCCATATTTTCTAATAATTTGACTCCTAGCTGCTTTAACTTACTTAGTCTCAAAAGGAACATTCCTGCTTGTTCTTTATCTGCATCTATCATCAAAGAGTACGCTTGAGAAAAATATTCTATAGTTTTTTTATGATATCTCTCAAATTCATCAATTCTTTTGATCCAGTACTTTTCTGAAGGATTGTTATTAATTTTAAAATCAAACTGGATCTTGGTCAATTCATTTCCAAGTACTTCTAAATTTTTCCTTTGTCCATCGGTATTTGATTCCATATTTTTATAATTTGATTTATCTATAAAGAGTTTGAATTGATGGCTAAATTCATTTTTTAATTAATTTTCTTTAGTATTTTTCTGTAAGATATTTATCTACATCTATAGCTGCCATACATCCGAACCCTGCGGCTGTTATTGCTTGCCTATAATTCCTATCATGTACATCTCCAGCTGCAAAGACTCCTTCAATATTTGTATGAGTTTTATTTTTCAAAATAATGTACCCTTCATCGTCCAAATCTATTTGATTCTTGAATAATTTTGTATTGGGTTCATGTCCTATTGCCACAAAAAGCCCTCCTACATCAAGTGTTGCTTCTTCATTTGTTTTTAGATTTTTAATAACTGCCTGATGCATTTTTTGCTCTCCTTTGATATTGACTACTTCTGAATCCCAATGGAATTTTATTTTTTCATTATTGAAAGCTCTTTCTTGCATAACCTTACTTGCTCTCAATTCATGACGCCGATGAACTAGATGAACCTTTGTTGCAAATTTTGTAAGAAATGTTGCTTCCTCTATGGCTGAGTCTCCTCCCCCCACCACAACTAGCTCTTGATTTCTAAAAAATGGTCCATCACAAGTTGCACAATACGAAACGCCTTTTCCTGAAAAAGTCTGTTCCCCTTCTAATCCTAATTTTCTGGGGTTTGCACCTGTAGCAATGATAACTGCCTTTCCCTCATATTCTTCTGAAGCAGTAAGTACCTTGAATGGAATATTTCTAAAATCCACATTTATGACCTCATCATCCACAATTGTGGTTCCCATCCGTTGGGTTTGTTTTCTCATTTCTATCATTAAATCAGGACCCATGATTCCTTTTTCAAATCCTGGATAATTTTCTACCTCAGTCGTATTCACTAATTGACCTCCTGGAAGTATTCCAGAAAGTATCAATGTGTCATACCCTCCTCGTGAACAATAAATTCCAGCAGTATATCCAGATGGGCCTGCACCAATTATTATTACATCAAACTTTGTCCTTTTTTTAACAGGGATCTTTGGAGAATCTTCTTTTTTTTCAAGAACTGTAGCTCCAGAATCTGCTGCCATCATGAAAAGTCTCTATAGATTTCATTAATTTAAGTGATAGACCTTTCCCTGTTTTGTAAATAAATGCAAATTATGATCGATCAATTAACAAAAATTAACCTTCCTTCTTTTCTTCTAAAAACACTTGCAATAATAGGAATCAAGTCCTGCTCTCTATCGCCCGATTTTGATTAGGCTTGATTTCCATCTACTAAATTTGTAAAAATTTCCATCCCTTAGATCATTATGATTTGACAACAGATCTTTTAGAGAAAATATGAAAAATCGATTATGCAATTTAGACCGTTTTTTGATCAATTATGTGGTGTGTGCTCTAATTGAAGTATAGTAATTCTTTTATGAAAAGATCCGATGTCTCCTTTAAATTGATAAAACCTACACTAGGTCTTTTTTCTTTGATCGTATTTTCGTTGACGCTAAATCAATCTGCGATTGCCTTCCCTGATGAATCATATCAAGAATACTTGGATTTCCAACCTTATACTGGAAATAGATTGCTTGTTTTTAACGATACTAGAATTGATTACTGTGTAACAAACAATGATGAAAATCCTGTTTTTAATCATATTGCTGCAAATGCAATTAAAACCTGGCATGATAGAATTGTGGAAGTTACAAAAAATCCTCAAGTATGGGACATGACAATGCATGTTCATCCAAAAAATGAATCTATTTGTGATGGGTACATTAATTTCGTCGGTACACCTGATCCAACCATTTTTCAATTGTCTGGAGTTGCTGGATTTAGTCATCCTTTAACACCTGTTGCAAATGTCACCATTTACACCGATAACTACCAAAAAACTTTGATGAACATGGCAGAAAAGGATAATGATTTTTGGAATACTTTGACATTAGAAAAATTTGAGGACATAATAAAAAATAGACATCATGAACAATTTGATTATGATATGATCAACAGAATTACGTTGCATGAAATAGGTCATTCTCTTAGTTTGAACCATCCAGTAGTTTCTGATGGCAATCTACAAAATGTTAATGGTATCATGGGATACAACATGTCTTATAACAAAATTGATGATGATGAAGTAATAAAAATAGTAAAAGCATATCCAAATGGTTTTACGAAACTCTCTACTCCCAACTCCATTAAACTAGGCTCTCCTGATGGGACTAGAACTGTTCATCTTGGCGAGGTAACAAATTTGACAATAGAACTTCCTTATCAAGAAGGCAAATTGGCACCTACCGGTCTTGAGGTATACATATTCCCTGAAGGAACAAATTCTCAAAAGCCAGATTATGCACCAATTAAAATTCTCAAAACTGATGGAATAAATCAACTGGTAAACGATGAAGAATATCTTGAAGACATCCATGTCTCTTTAACTCATTGGGATACATTCTCCAAGGTAATGTCTATACAATTCAAAGTGGTAAAAGAATTTGAGAATGCAGACATCATTGTAGTTGGACATAATGTTGGCGGTTTTGAAAAGCAATGGTTTCTAAACGATGTCATGACTGTAGACAATGCATTATTTTCCAATCTTTTGTTAGATCTAGAAACAACAGAATACACTTACCACTTAATGGGCATGAATCCCAACCGTGAAATAGAAAAAGATTCTGCTTTTGAGGTAGAACAGGATAAATTATATCATGAGGCATTAACCCAATGTCTTTCAAATAAAAACATGAAAAAATGCACCGATGAAATAAAAATAGATGATTTTAAAGTAGAACGAGAAGACAAGCCTTTATGGATGCCTCTTACGTTGATGATGAATTAATTTTTGTTATTTTATAAAAATTAGCTTGATTGAATCATGTTTTCAAATATAACTTGATGTTGTTTGCACAACTTTCCAGTTTCTATCTGTGAATGCAAAAGATCTTTTTGCCAGTGTGCATTGAATAATCTGCAATCCAAATCCTCACAAAATGGTTGTCCTGTTTCATAATAAAAAATGGCTTGTAAAAGATAGCCTTCAATGACTTTCGAAAGACGAGGATCTTTATACTCTAGATAACTTCCTTTGTATTTCTGTTTTATTGACTCTACATTTACTCCTAAAGGAAAATTTATCATCAAATCATGATAATATTCCCTAGGTTTTGCAGGTGCCTCTATAATACCTGTGGTAGAAATAATTGAAGGATTTGCACCGATTAATGCTCTCCCATGATATCTATAATCATTATAGTCAAAAGTACATGTTAACTTGTTAGTAAAACAAACATGAAAAACATTCTCTGATTTCTCTTGTTCTGGAATTAGGTCTGCAAAGATTTTCTGTAAATGAAACCCATCATACATGATAATATTTTCAGTAACTGATGTGTCCTGAATGTTAGATTCTTCAAACTTAATCTCTTCTTGAGTGGGTGTGTGTTTTTCAAAATCTCTTTTTAGATGGTATATTTTACATTCTGCGATCTTTCTTGAAGTCTCTCTTGAAGAATATCTCAAAATATTCTGTCTTGTCTCTACTTCTATGGGGAATGTTTCCTCTAGGAAATTTTCTAATCTTGTAACTTGAATATTGGGTACTGCAGGTTCATCATAAAGTATGATTTTTGAGATTTTCAATAATTCTTAAAAATAATTATCAGTTATCTTTCTAACTCTTTTATTTTCTCGGCTGCTATTTCTGCTGCTTTTTTACCCGAAAATAGCATTGAACCAAATGTTGGTCCCATTCTTGCAAGTCCATGTGTTTCTGTAACTGACATGCCTGCAGCTATTAATCCTGGGTAAACCTCTCCTGTTTTTTCAACCACGTGTTCTTCTCCTTCATTCACATACATTGGATTCATTCCTTTCCAAGTAACTAGACCTCTATCTACAAGTCTTTTTACTGCAACTGAATCATGTCCTGACGCATCAATTATTATTTTTGCTTCAAATGCTACTGGATCAACACAAGTAATGTTTCTTGGTAATGCCGAAACTGGCATCCAATTAACCACAATTCCTGCAACTCTACCATTTTTCAATACTAAATCGTCAAATTTTGTTAAATTAAGAAATTTTACTCCTGCATCACATGCACCTGCAATTAATTTTGAAACTGCATGAGGCCCCGGAGTAATGTATAATCCTTCCATGACCTTTTTGTATGGAACTCCAAGCTCATCCCAAATTTTCTGAGCTGGTTCTCTCACAGTAACTGGATTCATCATGTATCCTCCAAGCCAGTAACCTCCCCCCAGATAGTTATTTTGTTCAATAACTAGTACTTTGAAACCTCTGTTGGAAAGCTCTCTACTTGCAGTCAACCCTGCTGGACCTGCACCAATGATGATGACATCTGACTCGGCTCTGTCAATTAATACATCATGGAATTCGTTTGCTATTGCACGTGTAATTTCTACCTCTCTGACATCTGTGAATATTTTTTCAGATTTTTGCGCAATAGTTGCTTCTTGCATAAATAACATAATTTTTTAATTGACATTAATACTTTCGCACAAGTCTTTTAGTTAGTGGGTCCTAATTTTCTGATATTTGATTTAAAGAAAAATCAAAATTTGTGTATTTCATTTGCATGATTTGTACCAAAATTTCCTATATCAAAAATTTATAACCGAATTAAACAACAGTGATGTGTATTAACATTGTCTACTCTAAAGCAATCTCGAGTTGCCTCTAAAAAAGGGAAAATAAACTGGGCAAGATCTCAGGAGGCTGATTACTTTGCAAATACCGTAAAACTTTATCGTCAAGGGAAATATGACTCTGATAGTTTTAGGCGTTTTAGATTACAACATGGAGCTTATGGAACACGATTAGCAGACGATTATGCAATGGTCCGAATAAAATTACCTGCAGGCGAAATCTATCCTCATCAACTAGACAAAATTTCTCAGCTTAGCGAGCAATTTTCAATTGGCAGTGCACATTTTTCTACACGTGAAAATATTCAGCTACATTGGGTGGTACTTGAAGATGTTTCAGAAATTTTTAGAGGGTTAGCAGAAGTAGGCCTTACCTCACGAGAAGCATGTGGAAATTCTGTAAGAAATGTAATGTGTAGTCCATTGTCTGGTGTTTGTCCTGAGGAAGAATTCGATGCAACACCATATGCTCTTGCAACAGCCAGATTCTTTTTAAGAAATCCAATGGCTCAGAATTTACCTAGAAAATTTAAATTCAATTTCACATGCTGTGAAAAACATGGAATGGTGAGAATGGTAGATGTAGGACTCATTCCACAAATAAAGCAGCATGATGGTTTCAACCAAAAAGGTTTCAAAATTTTTCTTGGTGGAGGTTTGGGAAACAAATCGTATGTAGGCCATCAATTAGAAGAATTTACACCCGAAGAAGATCTATTATACACTTCAATAGCTGTAATGAGAATTTTTGATAGACTAGGAGATAGAAAAAATTTGGCAAGAAACAGAATGAGATACTTGGTTGCCGATATGGGATGGGAGAAATTCCAGAATTTAGTTTTAAAAGAGAGAGCGGTTGTAAAGGCTACACAATCTGTAGTGACAAAATTAAATGTTGATTATACTCCCACTGAAATTAAAAGACCTGTTAGAATCACCGATGAAACCGGTTCTTCTCCCGAAGGATATGCACGGTGGTTAAAGGGCAACACGTTTAAGCAAAAACAGTCTGGATATCATTCTGTATTCATTACTTTGGAGGCGGGTGATATCACCTCTAATCAACTTCATGTGCTATCTGAATTAATACAAGACTTTTCTGCGGAGGGACTAGCTAGAGCAGGATTCACACAAAACATTTCTTTAAGATATGTTCATGAGGCTGACCTTCCACAATTATACTTAAAATTAATTAATTCTGGACTAGCAAAATCAGGTTCATTGACAATGGCTGCTCCCATTGGGTGCTCTGGAACCACATCTTGTAATCTCGCATTAACGAATTCCCATAGATTAGCCAAAGAAATTCAAAGAAAATTCTTAGAATTAAAACTGGATGAAGATGATGATCTACGAGAATCATCGATTAAGATTAGTGGATGTCCAAACTCATGTGGTCAGCACGGTATTGCAACAATTGGATTTTTTGGGGGAGGAGGCCGAGTAGACAAGGACATGTATCCAAACTACATGATGCAATTAGGTGGCCGATCGGATAATGAAACAATGTTGGGAGTAAGCTGTCTTAGAGTTCCTGCAAAAAGAGTAATCCCAATGATTCTAAAAATCATTGAATTATTCAAACAAAACAAAAAACCAGAAGATGATCTCAAATCTTGGATTCATCGTGTTGTAAATGGAATTGATGATTCTGACATTAGCTCCATTGATGATCTCAAAAAGATTCTCCTTCCTCTTACGATACCTCCCTCAAAAGCAGAAGATCCTGACTTTTATGCTGATTATGGAAGTGACTCAAGCTATCATACTAAAACTGGAAAGGGAGAATGCGCAGCTTGAGTCAGGAAAAAATTGTAAAGATAACCACTGATGTTGACACACTGAGATCAGAAATTCGGGACAAGAGCGTTAGAGTAATTGATGTTAGAAGAGAAGACGATTACAAACAAAGTCATATTCCAAATGCAGTAAATTTACCTCTTGCAACACTACTTTCAGATGATAGTCCTGAAAGAGTGATAAAATTAGTAAACTCTATGGGGATAGATGATGAAACTCCTGTTGTTGTATATGATGACACCTTTGGAGCTCTTGCTTCTAGAGTGGCATGGACTATGGAGTATCTTGGGCATTCTGATGTTTCATTGTTGGAGACCACTTACAGCAACTGGAAATCTATGGGGCTTGAAAACGACAATTTAATTCCAGAGATTCAAAGCAAGGTTCACTCTATGAAATTAAATTCCAATATTCTTGCAACATCTGATTATCTAGAATCTGCCAAAGGGAAAGAAGGGGTAATTTTAGTTGACAATAGAGAAAGACTAAACTATCTTGAACAGCATATTCCTGGAGCAATCAGTCTGCCTTATCGTACTCTTGCCACAAACGGCAAAATTCTTAGGCCAAAAGAAGATATGAAAAGGCTTTTAGACAATCGAGGAATTACTGGCGAATCTGAAATTATCACTTATTGCGGAAGTGTTGGAACTCTTTCAGGACTTGCATATTATGCATTAAAATCTGTTGGACTACCAAATGCCAAACTATATGTTCGCTCCTTTAAAGAATGGAAAAGTTTGTCAAAACCTACTGAAAAGCAACAGGATGCAAATTATTGGGATTTGTCAGCAGAATAGACTAGGCTATTTCTTCTCTTAGTTTTTTGGTAACTGTACTTTCTATGTTATCAAATAAATCTAGCATTTTCTCTTTGTTGTCAATTAAATAATCTACTCCTCTATCTTTGAGTCGTATCTTCCATAATCTAATTTCTCTGTGTTGGTCAAAGAAATTTTCTATCATTTGCTCCCCTGATCTTGATGTTTCGATAAATTCATCAAAAATAGTTATAGTTTTTTCTACGTCTTCTTCTTCAATTGCTTCTTTCGCAATCTGAATTGACTCACTTAGATTTTTCAAATTCTTAATTGGGGTAGGTAGTGATTTTTTTGTAATTCCAAACAGTCCTTTCTTTTCTTCTCCCATTTTCCTTGCAACATCTGGTGCAAGGTCCCATACTGGAATTCTATGCAAACCATCTCTTTTTTCATTTTGAATTATCAATCCTTTACCCATTAATTTGTTCAAAGCTTTTTTTACATCAATCGTGTCAATGTATGTAGTCCAAACAATAGCACCTATTGTATGATATCCTTGTCTAATGGATTCTAAAACTACCACTTCTTCAATTCTTTTAAAACCATCTTCTGTTCTTACATTTAGAAAGTCTCTGTCTCTGATTGATTTTCTTGCATTCTTGACATCAATTTCTATTGAACGTTTTAGTGATTCTAAGGATTCTGGGACTTGATTTAACAAAGATTGAAAACATGCTTTATTGTACCATGCCATTCCATATGTTGGATCTGATTCAACTGCTTTTTCTGCAGAATCTAGGGCTTTAGCATATTTCTTTTGTTCATAATGAACTAATGACTTTAAATTCCATGCCTCTGGATTAGTAACATCGATATCTAAAATTTTATCATAAACGCGAAGGGATCCTAAATGATCATCTAGGTGGAATCTTGCATAGCCTAACTTCATTAATGTTTCAATGTTGTCCGGATCAATTCTTAGGGCTTGCTCAAAAACCTCAACGGCTTCTTCAAGTTTTTCATCTGCCATCAAGTTTACTCCTTTTTTAAATAATTTTTTACGATTATAATCTGCATCAACTAGACTGGTAATTTCTTTTTTTTCTGGTATTTCAGAAGTTTTCACTTGCTTTTTTCTTTGAAAAGGTTTTTTCACTAGCTCATAATGGACATTTTATCTAGATAAATACTATCCTTAAGGGAGCCTGAGTTAGTACAAATCCTTGAAAATATAGAAATACTTGAGATTCGCACAAACGATGTGTCTTATTCCAAATTACCTATAGAGGGACCAGCACCTTTTAAGGAATCAGGTGTGTATGAAGTCCAAATATCTATAGTGGGCGAGAAACCCGAAGAAGGTCAAATTAAAAATAAAACTTTCACTCCTTTGTGGAAAGGAACTTTTCATCTTAGAGTAAAAAATGGTGTTTTTACAGAAATTTTGGGCACACCAGAAAACCCAATACCTGAACCTGTATACTCTTTTGAAAAAATTTGGATTGTTGTTAATGATTTACTATCATCTTTGTATTCTGTTTTTGACATCTCTACTGGGTCTCAATTTAAGAAGCCATCACCAATTCCTTCAGAACCAAAACCTGTACATGTCTCTGAGCAACCAAAAACAATTCCTGTTTCCGAACCATCTTCTTTTCAATCTAAACAAAGTTCAAATGATTTTTCAGGTACAAGGGGTCCTACTGGACCTCCTGGACTACCTGGGTTACAAGGGCCTACTGGACCATCTGGTCCTCCTGGACCTAGAGGGCCTACCGGTCCTCAAGGTGATAAAGGTCCGCAAGGACCACCTGGTGACAAAGGCCCATCTGGAGAAAAAGGTCTAACCGGCCTTAAAGGTCCATCAGGAGATAAAGGACTAGTTGGAGATAAAGGTCCATCAGGAGACAAAGGTCTCACTGGAGATAAAGGTCCATCAGGAGACAAAGGATTTACTGGCGATAAAGGGGATAAAGGGGATAAAGGAATTACTGGACCACCTGGAGAAAAAGGTGACAAAGGTCCAACAGGCCCAATGGGAGACAAAGGTCAGGTTGGTCTTAGGGGCCCAATGGGTGACAAAGGTGACAAAGGAATTACTGGACCTACAGGTGATAAAGGTCCTCTTGGATTACGTGGACCACCTGGTGACAAGGGTGACAAAGGTCCCCAAGGTGTACCGGGAGATAAGGGCATTACTGGACCTACTGGACCAATTGGAGAAAAAGGCCCAACTGGTGTTCCAGGAGTTCAAGGCGAAAAAGGTCTTCAAGGTCCATCTGGTCCTCAAGGTGAAAAAGGACCTACAGGTCCGTCTGGTCCACTTGGCGATAAAGGAGTAATGGGACCTCCAGGCCCTAAAGGTTCACAAGGTCCTGTTGGCGAAAAAGGTCAACAGGGTCTTCAAGGTCCTGTTGGCGAAAAAGGTCTAACAGGTCCATCTGGCCAACAAGGTGACAAAGGTCCTCCTGGCCAACAAGGTGAAAAAGGTCTTACCGGCCCAATTGGTCCTCCAGGTGAAAAAGGCCCTATTGGTCCACTAGGACCGATTGGAGAAAAAGGATCAAAGGGCCCTGAAGGTCCTGTTGGCGAAAAAGGCCCTCAAGGTCCTCAAGGTCCATCTGGCGAAAAAGGTCTAACAGGTGTTCCCGGACCTCAAGGTGAAAAAGGAGAAAAAGGCCCAACTGGTACTTTGGGTGACAAAGGACCAACTGGCCTTCCTGGACCGCCAGG
>Ga0210081_1000083_pt1 | contig 20498 bp, 13 predicted proteins | sample White_ThreeSqA_D_FD_185589 | JGI IMG/M metagenome (GOLD analysis project Ga0210081, IMG submission 185589) | Wetland microbial communities from the San Francisco Bay, California, USA, that impact long-term carbon sequestration -... | ecosystem: Environmental > Aquatic > Marine > Wetlands ...
CGTGCTGAATGCGCTGTACGTCCAGGACGAGATCTTCATCGATCACCTCGACCTGACCATTACCGCGGGACTGCGTTACGAGTGGTTCACGAGCGACGACCGCCCGGTCTTCAACCAGGCATTTACCGACGCCAACGGCTTCCCCAACGACGCCAACATCGACGGCGTCGACCTGTTGCTGCCGCGCTTCGGTTTCAACTGGGAAGCGAAAGACAACGTGACCGTACGCGGTGGCTTCGGCATGTTTGCCGGCGGCAATCCGAACGTCTGGATTTCCAACGCCTGGAGCAACGACGGCCTGACCAACGCGCAGTTCACGCTTGGCAACTTCGGTGGCAACAATACGGTATTGCAGGGACAACCTGATTCGTTCGTGCTGTCGGGCAACATGCAGCCCGGTTTCAACGTACCGCAGTCACTGGTCGACCAGGTACTGGCTGTTTCACCGGCCGACGCCAACGATGAGAACCTCGCTTTGATCGACCCGAACTACAAGCAACCGTATGACTGGAAGATCGCGCTGGGCGCTACCTGGGAACTGGACTGGCAGGAAGTGACACTCGATATCGACTACCTGCATTCAACGTCCGAGAACCCGGCATACTACGTCGATGTTTCCCAGGAAATCGTGGCTTACACGTCGGCCGGTTCGCCGATCTACGACTACGTCACGGGCGAAGACAACTACATGTTGACCAACTCGTCTGAAAGCCCGACCACGGACGTCTTCTCGATCATCGCGAAGAAGGACTTCGACAACGGCATCAGCCTGCTGTTCGGTTACGCCTACACGCGTGGCGAAGACGTGTCGCCGATGACGTCCTCAGTCGCAGGTTCCAACTTCGACAACACCGCGTTGCTCGACATCAACTACCCGCTGGCGGCCGGCTCCAACTACGTCGTGCCCAATCGCTTCACGATGGTGTTCGACTACGAAGGCCAGATCTTCGGCGATACACTGACGAGCTTCACGTTGTTCGGGTTCTTCAACGAAGGCCAGCCGCAGTCCTGGGGCATGTCCGGCAGCAGAGGCTGCGGAGATGGCATCTACGAAAACGACTGCACCAACCTGGAAGGCGACGGTTTCTTCGGTCGCCACTTGTTGTACGTGCCGAACGGTGCGAACGATCCGAACGTCGTCTACGATCCGAGCTTCGACCAGGAGGCTTTCTTCAACTGGATCAACGACAACGGCCTGGCACCAGGCTTCCAGGGGCGCAACGCCCAGAATGCGAGCTGGAGCACGCGTTTCGACATCAAGATCCAGCAGGAAATCCCGCTTCCCGGCGACGTAGTCGGACGCCTGTACTTCAAGGTGTTCAACATCGGCAACATGCTGAACGACGACTGGGGCAAGATCAACGACGCGGTATTCTTTACGCCGCAAGTGGTCAACGCCGGCGTCATCGAATCAACGGGCCAGTTCTACTATGACTCGTTCAACGACGTTCCGCTGGAGGAAGTCATTGTCAACAGCACCCTGTGGGAAGCTCGCCTGGGCTTCGACATTCGCTGGGGACAGTAAGAAGACGATCAGGCAGCAACCTGCTTGAGGAAAAGGGCGGCCACTGGCCGCCCTTTTTTTTGCCGGGGACTACCTTTTGGCCGGGAAGTTAACCGTCCCGCGCTGAAAAGGCAGCCAGCCCAACCTACAGGTCGGCGATAACGAGCTTGACCGCACTGTCATCCGGGTCGTCGTGGATCACGAACTTCAGTGACGTCACCAGCTCCAGCATCTTGTGGTTGTTCGCGAGCACTTGTCCTTCCATCCTTGCAAGGCCCCGGTCGCGGGCGACATCCATCAGCCGTTGCATCAGGTGATGCGCAATCCCGCGGCTCTGCCATTTGTCGGACACGACGAGCGCGAACTCGCAGCTCTCCTTGTCCAGGTTGGTCGTGTATCGGGCGACACCGATCTGTTCCTCGCCGCTGGCAACGGGTCGCACTGCGATCAATGCCATCTCGTAGTGGTAATCGATCTGCGTGAAACGCACCAGCATTTCCTGGCTCAGTTCCTGGATAGAATTCATGAAGCGGAAATACTTCGCCTCCTTCGACAGCTCGCGAACGAACTTCGCTTCGATCTCCGCGTCTTCCGGCCGAATCGGCCTGATCACGATGTCGGTACCATCGTGCAGCTGGATCTTGTTGACCAGGTGCGCCGGGTACGGGTGAATCGCCAGGTGATGGTAGGGATCCGTCGACGGCTGCGGATAATCGACCTTGATACGCGCATCGACGGCGACAATGCCGTTCTCGTCCATGATCAACGGGTTGATGTCCATCTCCCGGATCCACGGCAGTTCGCAGGCCATGCCCGACACGGCCAGCAGCACGTCGACCAGCTGGTCGATATTCACGGCCGGCAGGTTGCGGAATTCGCCGAGCAAACGCGACACCTTCGTTCTGCGAATCAGGTCCAGTGCGAGGCGGTGGTTGAGAGGCGGCAACGAGATCGCGACATCGCCCATGATCTCGACCGTCGTGCCGCCACTGCCGAAACTGATCACCGGGCCGAATACCGGGTCCCGCGCAATCCCGATCATCAATTCCCTGCCGGTGGCGCTGCGGTACATTTTCTCGACCGTGACGCCGTCAATCGTTGCCCCGGGTTGCCTGGCCTGGACCTGGTCCACGAGCTGCCTGTAGGCACCCCTGACTTCCTGGGCCGAATTGATATTCAACCTGACGCCGCCGGCATCCGACTTGTGAGAGATGTCGGTCGACAGCACCTTCATCGCGATTGGGAAGCCGATCGATTCGGCGACCACGAGTGCCTCATTCGGTGAATGCGCGACGGCATTGCGCACGGTCGGTATGCGGAACGCGTTCAGGACTGCCATCGACTCCGGCTCGGTCAGCACACTGCGCTGCTCGGTCAGTACGCCCTCGATGATCATGCGGGCGCCATCCGTATCCGGCAATTCCCTGCCCCTGCCGAGTGGCGACGGCGTCTGCAGCAGGAGACGCTGGTTGCGGTTGTACCGGGCAAGGTAGGAAAACGCATCTACAGCATTCTCAAGCATGCGGAAATCCGGCACGCGGGCGTTGTTGAAGAGGCGCCGCGCCTCGGCAACCTGCGCGCCGCCCATCCAGGTCGTCATGATCGGTTTGTTGCTCTTTGTTGCCGACTGGATCACCGCTTTCGCAACGTCTGTCGGCCTGGTCATTGCCTGCGGCGTCAGGATGACGATGGCGCCATCCACGCCCGGGTCGGCAATGCAGATATCCAGCGCATCCTGGTATCGTTCGGGCGGCGCGTCGCCGATGATGTCCACCGGGTTACCGTGCGACCAGACCGACGGCAATTTTGCGTCGAGCGCCGCGATCGTGGCCTCCGAGAGCTTGCTCAGCTCGATCCCCTGTTCCGTCGCGCGATCTGCGGCCATGACGCCGGGACCGCCACCGTTGGTAATGATCACCAGGCGCTCGGACGGGCCGCGATAATGCAGCGACGACAACGCCTTCGCCGCGGCAAAAAGCTGACCGATCGTTTCGACACGCAGCACACCCGAGCGCGACAGCGCCGCCGCAAACGTCTCGTTGCTACCGACCAGCGCGCCGGTGTGTGACATGGATGCCTCGGCCCCGGCGGCGTACCGGCCGACCTTGAGTGCGATTACCGGCTTGATTCGCGCAGCAGCGCGCAGGCTGCTCATGAAGCGTCGCGAGTCCTTGATGCCCTCGATATAGAGCAGGATGGCCTTGGTCTGGTGATCGGCCACGAGATAATCCAGGTAGTCGCCGAAGTCGAGGTCTGCCGCGATACCGGTCGAGACCACGGCCGAGAAGCCGACATCGTTGTCTTCGGCCCAGTCAAGAATGGCGGTGCAGATCGCACCGGACTGCGACACCAGCGCGAGATTGCCCGGCCGCGCATTATTGTTGCCGAACGTGATGTTCAGTCCCAGTTCCGGCCGGATGATACCGAGGCAGTTGGGCCCCATCAGGCGAATCCCGTGACGGTTGGCGAGTTGCACCACGCGCTCTTCCAGCCGGCGGCCCTCGGCCCCTGTCTCACGGAATCCCGCCGACATTATCAGCATCGTCTTTATGCCTTGCTCACCGCATTCCTCGACGATGCCGGGAACGCTGGCCGCAGGTGTTGCAACGACGGCGAGATCGACAGGCTCGCCTACCGCCTCGATCGATGGCCAGGCTTTCTGGCCCTGCACCGTTTCGCGCTTCGGGTTGATGGCATAGACGCGCCCCTTGTAGCCGGAACCGAGCAGATTCTTGAAGACGATGCCGCCAACGGCATCCGCTCTGTCGGTCGCACCGTAGAGCGCGATGCTCGTCGGCGTAAACAGGGATGCGAGATAATGTGTGCTCATGTGCCCGAAAAACTCCAAATTCCTTTTGCTCGGCTGAGCTTTTACACTGATTGCCGAACGAGTCTCAATAAGGGATTACACCGTTGGCCACAGCCTACATCAGCCACCCGGAATGCCAGAGGCATGATACCGGACCCGGCCACCCGGAGTGTGCGCGCCGCCTGACCGCCATCGAGGATCGATTTCTCGCACGCGGCCTGTTCGATGTGCTGCGGCATATCGATGCGCCAATGGTCACGACGGAACAACTCTTGCGCGTGCATACGAGGGAACACCTCGCGACAATCGCCGCGATGCTGCCGACCGAAGGCTACGCACGCCTCGATCCCGACACGGTAATCAGCGCCGGCAGCCTCACCGCCGCGCACCGTGCTGCCGGCGCGCTGGTCGCAGCAGTCGACCTGGTCATGAGCGGCGACATGGATTCGGCTTTCTGCTGCGTGCGCCCGCCCGGCCACCATGCAGAGCGCAACCTGGCCACCGGGTTCTGCCTGTTCAACAACATCGCGGTCGGCGCGGCGCATGCGTTTGCCGAGCATGGAGTAAACAGGATCGCCATCGTCGACTTCGACGTGCATCACGGCAATGGCACCGAGGATATCTTCAGGGACAATCAGCAGGTGCTGTTCTGCTCGACTTTCCAGCACCCGTTCTATCCATTCACACCGCTGCTGGAAGATGCGCCGAACCGTGTGAGCGTGCCGCTGGACGCAAAGGCGAAAAGTGCCGAGTTCCGTGCAGCCGTCACCGACCGCTGGCTGCCGGCCCTCGAAAGTTTCGCACCGGAACTCGTGCTCGTGTCGGCCGGGTTCGATGCGCACGAAGCCGATGACATGTCGAACGTCAGCCTGACCGATGCCGATTTCGACTGGGTCACCGAACGAATCGTCGACATTGCCGCAAGGCATGCCTCCGGCAGGGTGATATCAACGCTGGAAGGCGGTTATGACTTCGACAGCCTGACCCGCTGCGTCGAGCAGCACGTGCGCATCATCATGGGACTGCGCTGACAATAAGGTACCAAAGACCACAAGAAAGCAGGGAGTCCGATGCCTTATTGTGCGAAGCAGGGTTCCTTGGCCTCGCGCAGCGCGTGATAGCGCCGATTCTCTGGCGTCACGGCAACGCCAATCGCCTCGCCTTTGCCCTGCGCCTCGAGGATCGCGTTCAGTACCAGGTACTTGAGCTCTGAACCTGGCCGTGACGCAAAGCGGTCCTTCGGGATCTCGTAGCCGTCGCCGCCGTTATAGAGAAAGTCCGGCATGACGAGCATGTACTCGGTATCAGGATCGATTTCCTGCCAGCCGTCTGCGCCAGGCACCTGCAGGCTGACGATCCGATCGAATTCGTTGCGGCTGCGATCCACGCATACCCGGAAACCGGCAATCTGCGGAAAATAACCCTGGCTCTCCGGGCCGCCACGATAACCGGCCTCCATGATGTTCTTGAACTCCTCGCCCGTTACTGTCGTATAGCGGAGGAAGGAGCTGAAGCCGAACGTCCGGCCAATATCCTCGAAACGGATATCGCCTTCGATGACGTCGTCGAGCCGTAGTGTTCCGCTGTTGATGAACGCGAGATCTGCCGGCGGGTCGCGAAATGCCGTCAGCATCTGGTCGGTAATGAAGTCGCCCCAGCTCGATTCGTGACTGCGGACGTATTCTTCCCGGGCATCCATCGGCACCGCGGCAACGCCGACCTCAGCTTCGAGAAACGGAAATTTCTCCAGCAAGCGCTGATTCCAGACGTTGGCAACTTGCTGGTACTCCGGGTCCTCTGCCACCGACTCGTCGAGGACCAGCTTGGTCTCGTTAATCGAGAAATTGCCGGCAGCGTCGAAATCGACATCGACGCGCCAGACAATGCGTGCGTTCGACGCGCCCTTCATGACCGCGGCGGCACCCGTTGTTGCCGGACTGTACTGCGGCTCGTGCTCATGACCGCCGACGATGAACGCGAGCTTTGGATGCCGGGCTTTGAGGCCCGCGAGTTTCTCGTCCTGCCACATATGCAGATGGGTCAGGCCGATTATCATGTCAACGCCTTCGGCTTCCAGAACGTCGATAACGGCCTCGGCAACGCCGATGTAGTCGCCATTGTTGACGACATAATCGCGCAGATTGCCACCGTCCGCCGGGCTCAGCGTCAACGCGAACACGCCGATCGTCTTGTCCGCCGCATCGAACGTAAACGCCTTGTGCACGGCATTATCGACGACGACATCACCGGTCCTGAAGAAATAGTTGTCGCCCAGCCACGAGAAATTGGATTCGCGTACCGCTGCTTCCAGCGGGCCCGGCGTGCTCCGGTCGAACTCGTGATTCCCGGCGACGAGGTACAACGGCGCAACAGCATCAACGAAGTTCATGACGTCAACCATCTGCAGGCCGTTCCAGATCTGGCTTTCGAGCGACGGGTACAGGAAGTCGCCGCCATGCAGAACACGCACGTCCCGTCCCTCAGCCTGCGCCTCGCGGACGACAGTGACGACGCGGCCGAAACCGCCTGCAGTGCCGTCCTCGACCGCACCGACGCGATACGTGTCATTGACGTGGATGAAAGTCAGGCCGGTTGTCGTCGTTGGTGACGCGCCCGCACAGGCCAGCAAAATGAGGCACGAAGCCAGTAACAGGAGGATTTTTTTCATGCGCGCATGCTAACCTGATTCGCGGCACATTCGCATCAGGAGATACCATGATCCGCACACTCACCTTGTTACTTCCAGTCTCCCTTCTGGCGCTGGCCGCCTGCAACAAGCCGGCAGCGGAGCACAACCCCGCCAGGGACCTGGGCCTGCTGTGGGTGGACCATGCCGCCGAATATCACGCGATTACGCGACAGGTATACCGCTTCGCAGAAATGGCATTGCCCGGCTTCATCGAGGACACCACCTGGACTGCGATGCCCGGGCATGTAGCCGACCCGAGCCTGCCACCGGCCGTAATTCTCGATGTCGACGAAACCGTCGTCAGCAATGTCGGCTTCCAGCTGACATTCGAACGACCGTTCGCCAACCACAAGCTGGACACCTGGAGCAGTAACGGCGAGGCCGTCGAAGTGCAGGGTGTGACCGAGTTCGTCACCGCGGCGCGAGATGCGGGCGTTACCGTGTTCTTCGTCACGAACCGGCCGTGCGAGCCGATTGCCGGAAATGGCAGCGCCTGCCCGCAGGAGCAGACGACGATCGACGATATTCGCGAAATCGGTATCGACGTCGATGCGGAACACGTCATGTTGTCCGGCGAACAACCCGGCTGGGACCGGGAGAAACTCACGCGCCGCGAATACATCGCCCAGGACTATCGCGTCATCATGTTGATCGGCGATGACTTCGGCGACTTCGTTCCCTGTGCCCGCGACAAAGTTGTTGCGCCGTGCACCGAACCCGCTACACGTGCGGGTCGCCACGAAGCACTCGATACTTACGACGCGTACTGGGGTCACGGCTGGTACATCCTGCCGAATCCGATGCACGGATCGTGGACTTCAGTGCTCTGATAAGCGTATGCTGTAGAGCGCCAAAAGCACTGTAACACGTTGAAAAGAATACGAATCGGGGGAAATATCCGTGGCTAAAGTGAAGTGTGGTTTGATCCAGATGGCGCTCAAGGGCGATGGCTCGATGGAGCCCGAGGAAATTCGGGACCGGATGATCGAAGCGCACATTCCCTACATCGAGGATGCCGGCAAGCAGGGCGTGCAGGTGCTCTGCTTCCAGGAGGTCTTCACGCAGCCCTACTTCTGCCCGAGCCAGGATCGCAAATGGTATGCCGCTGCCGAGAAAATTCCCGACGGTTACACGACCAGCCTGATGCAGGAATACGCGAAGAAACACAACATGGTCATCGTCGTACCGATCTACGAGGAGCACATGACCGGCCTGTACTACAACACGGCTGCCGTCATCGATGCCGACGGCAAATATCTCGGCAAGTATCGCAAGACGCATATCCCGCAGGTCGACCCCGGCTTTTATGAAAAGTTTTTCTTCACGCCAGGCAACAGCGGCTACCCGGTATTCGATACTGCGTACCTGAAGCTCGGTGTGTACATTTGCTACGACCGGCATTTCCCCGAGGGCTGGCGCGCGTTGGCACTGAATGGCGCGGAATACATCGTCAACCCCTCGGCAACGGTCGCTGGCCTGAGCAAGTATCTCTGGGAACTCGAGCAGCCGGCGTCCGCAGCAGCCAATGGCGTATTCATCGGTGCGATCAACCGCATCGGCAAGGAAGAACCGTGGGCCGACGGCATGGGCGAGTTCTACGGCTCGAGTTACATCGTCAATCCACGTGGCACGATCGAGGCCCAGGCCAGCTACGGCGACGACGAGTTGCTCGTCCATGAAATCGACCTCGATATGATTCGCGAAGTACGCAACACGTGGCAGTTCTTCCGCGACCGGCGACCCGAAACCTACACCCGGCTCACTGACGAATAACCGGCCGCACTTCCAGCAGGGAGGCACTTGATGTCCGAACCTATGGCAGTCAGCAAGCTTCGCGTTGTTGGCGAACACATCGAACTCGATGTTGGCGATGATATTGCCAACAGTCCCCGCTACAACGACGACATCGCGCCGACCAAAGCCGCACAGCGCACCTGGACACGCTGGAATGTCGCCTCGCTCTGGGTCGGCATGGCAATCTGTGTGCCTACTTACACGCTCGGTGGAGTACTCACGGCCTATTTCGGGCTGTCCGTCGCCGAGGCGCTGTGGACGATCCTGATCGCCAATATCGTCGTGCTGGTGCCGCTAACGCTGAATGCCTACCCGGGCACGCGTTACGGCATACCCTGCCCGGTCGTGCTGCGCGCATCGTTCGGCATCATCGGCTCGAATGTACCGTCCCTGATTCGCGCCCTGGTCGCCTGCGGCTGGTTCGGTGTGCAGACCCTGTTCGGCGGCATCGCCGTACACCTGATGTTGGCGGCGATATTCCCGGCATGGGCAGCACTCGGTGGCACTGGCGAAGTGATCGGGTTTTTCATTTTCTGGGTCGCCAATCTTGCCGTCGTCATTCGTGGCTCGGAGGCGATCAAGCATCTCGAGGCGCTGGCGGCGCCGTTGCTGCTGCTGGTGGCAATCGGCCTCCTGGCCTGGGCCGTGCCGAAGATCTCGCTGGCCGAGGTGCTGGCGACCCCGGCCACGCGCCCGGAAGGCGAACCGATCACGAAATACTTCCTGTCGGGCCTGACCGCCATGGTCGGGTTCTGGGCCACCCTGTCCCTGAACATCCCCGACTTCAGCCGCTTCGCGCGCACCCAGAAGAGCCAGGTGCTGGGACAGATCATCGGCCTGCCGCTGACGATGCTGCTGTTTGCAGGACTCGGCGTCGTGCTGACGGCCGCCTCGGTCGAACTGACCGGTGAACTGATTTCCGATCCGATCAACCTGATCGGCAGGATCGACAGCAGTGTCGGCGTCGTCATCGCCATGATCATGATCATTCTCGCCACGATCTCGACCAACACGGCCGCCAACATCGTATCGCCGACCAACGTGTTCCAGAACGTCGCGCCCAAAACCATCAACGAACAACGTGGCGTGATCATCACGGGCCTGATCGGGCTCGCGCTGATGAGCTGGGAATTGTTGAAGAAGATGGGCTGGCTCGAGACCGATGTCAGCGTCGAGAGCCTGTACTCGAACTGGCTGCTCGGCTACTCGAGCCTGCTTGGCCCGATCGCCGGCATCATGGTCGTCGACTATTTCCTCATCAAGAAACAGTCCTACGACCTGCTGTCGCTGTACAAGGATGGCGGCACTTACCCGGCATGGAACATGCCGGGGTTCATCGCATTCGCGGTTCCGGTTGCGTTGACCATCATCGCAATCACGACCGGTAAGATAAGCTGGTTCTACGACTACGGCTGGTTCACCGGCTCGATACTCGGTGGATGCATATACTATCTCGTGGCAAGAAACGAGAGCGGAGGATCCTCATGACGGTTTTGATCAAGGGTGGCACGGTTGTCAATGCCGACCGGACGTTCCGCGCGGACGTGCTGTGCCAGGATGGCGCCATCGCGGCAATCGGTGACGAGCTCGAAGCACCATCCGGCGCGACGATCGTCGATGCCGGCGGCCAGTACGTGATGCCCGGCGGCATCGACCCGCACACGCACATGCAGCTGCCCTTCATGGGCACGGTGGCGAGCGAGGATTTCTACACCGGCACCGCCGCCGGCCTTGCCGGCGGTACGACGATGATCATCGACTTCGCGATCCCGAATCCGCAGCAGAACATTCTCGAGACCTATCACCAGTGGCGCGAATGGGCCGAGAAAGCCGTAGCCGATTATTCATTCCATGTCGCGATCACGTGGTGGGACGACTCGGTCTACAAGGACATGGGGACGCTGGTCGAAAAGCATGGCGTCAACAGCTTCAAGCACTTCATGGCCTACAAGGGCGCGATCATGGCCGACGACGAGATCCTGGTGAACAGTTTCTCGCGCGCACTCGAACTCGGCGCCATTCCGACCGTGCATGCCGAAAACGGTGAACTGGTCTTCCGTCTGCAGCAGGAAATCTACGACAAGGGCATCCGTGGCCCGGAGGGTCACCCGTTGTCGCGGCCACCCGAGGTCGAAGGCGAAGCGGCGAATCGCGCCATCCGTATCGCGGAAGTCCTGAACACGCCGCTGTACGTCGTACACACCTCGTGCCGGCAGGCGCTGGAAGCGATCACCCGCGCTCGCGGCGAGGGCCAGCGCGTCTTCGGTGAGGTGCTCGCCGGACACCTGCTGGTCGACGATTCGGTGTATCGCGACCCCGATTTCGAAGCCGCCGCTGCACATGTCATGAGTCCTCCGTTCCGCTCCAAAGACCACCAGGAGGCGCTCTGGCACGGACTGCAATCGGGCAGCCTGCAAACGACCGCCACTGACCATTGCTGCTTCTGCGCGGACCAGAAGGCGGCAGGCAAGGATGACTTCCGGCTGATTCCGAACGGCACGGCCGGCGTCGAGAATCGCCTGGAGGCGCTGTGGCATCACGGTGTCGGCACCGGGCGGCTGACGATGAATGAATTCGTACAGGTGACGTCGACCAACGCGGCGCAGATTTTCAACATCTATCCGCGCAAGGGCAGTATTTCTGTCGGCGCCGACGCCGACATCGTCGTCTGGGACCCTGAGGCCAGCAAGACCATTTCGGCGAAGACGCACTTCCAGAAGATCGACTACAACATTTTCGAAGGCATGACGGTCAAAGGCTGCGCGTCGCACACGATCAGCCGCGGCAAGCTGGTCTACAAGGATGGCAAACTGGACGTCGAACGCGGTGCCGGGCGCTACGTCGACCGGCCACCGTATGCACCGTACTATGACGCGCTGAAGCTGAAGGCCGAGAAAAACGCGCCGGTCGCCGTAAAACGCCAATGAACCGCTCGCCGGACATCAGGAGCCATCGCCTCGACCCCGAGGAGATCGCCGCCAATTTCGACGACCTGCATCCCCCGCTGTCACGTTCGGAAGCGCTGATCGAGGCCGACCGCTGTTATTTCTGCTTCGACGCACCTTGCACCATCGCATGCCCGACGGGCATCGACATTCCGGGGTTCATCCAGAAAATCCGCAGCGACAACATTCGTGGTTCCGCGCGCACAATCTTTGCCGAGAACATCATGGGCGGCATGTGCGCACGCGTCTGCCCGACCGAAGTGCTGTGCGAAGAAGCCTGCGTACGTAACACGCACGAGGAAAAGCCTGTCGAGATCGGGCTGCTGCAGCGCTACGCGACGGATCCGATCATCGACTCCGGAGAGCAATTGTTCGCACGCGCCCCGGCCAGCGGCAAGCGCGTCGCGGTCGTCGGTGGCGGCCCCGCGGGACTGTCCTGCGCACATCGGCTCGCGGTGCTCGGACACGAGGTCGTCGTCATCAATCGCGCCGCAAAGCTCGGTGGCCTCAATGAATACGGCATCGCCGCCTACAAGACCGTCGACGATTTCGCGCAGGTCGAGGCCGGTTACATCCTTGCGGTCGGCGGCATCGAGGTGCGCAGCAACTGCACGCTCGGCACCGACGTGACACTCGATGAGCTGCGCAACGAATTCGACGCTGTGTTTCTCGGCATCGGTCTGTCGAAGTCGAACGATCTGGGCATCGAGGGCGAGGACAAGGAAGGCGTCGTCAATGCCATCGACTACATCGCGCAACTGCGCCAGGCCGAAGACAAGAGCACGCTGCCAGTGGGCAAGACAGTCGTTGTCATCGGCGGCGGCATGACCGCTATCGATATCGCGGTGCAGAGCCGTCACCTCGGTGCCGAGCATGTGCATATCGTCTATCGGCGCGGCGCCGAGAAAATGAGTGCCAGCGCCTTCGAACAGGCGCTCGCGCAAACGACTGGCGTCACGATTCATCACCGCGCGCCGCCGCAGCGCATTCTCGGCGACGATCACGTCACCGGTGTCGAATTCGACACCGATGGCGGCAAGCTGGTGCTGTACACCGATGTCGTATTCAAGGCGATCGGCCAGCAGATGGACGCCGTCACGGGCCTCGAACTCGACCGCGGCCGCATTGTCGTCGATGAAGGCCAGCGTACGTCGCTCGGCGATGTGTGGGCAGGTGGCGATTGCGTGGTCGGCGGCGAAGACCTGACGGTTACCGGCGTGCAGCACGGCAAGATCGCCGCAATCAACATCGACCGATTCCTGCGGGGGCAATAAGTATGGCTGACCTGACTTCCGAGTTCTTAGGTGTCAAATCGCCGAACCCGTTCTGGCTGGCGTCAGCGCCGCCGACCGACAAAGCCTACAACGTCAATCGCGCCTTCGAGGCCGGCTGGGGAGGCGCGGTCTGGAAGACGCTGGGCGAAGACCCGCCAATCGTCAACGTCAGCGGTCCGCGTTACGGCGCGTTGCACAGCAACGACCGGCGCGTCATCGGCTTCAACAACATCGAGCTGATCACCGACCGGCCCCTGCAGACGAACCTCGACGAGATGCGGCAGGTCAAGAGAGACTGGCCGGACCGCGCGCTGGTGGCGTCGGTCATGCTGCCAATGAACGAAGCCGCCTGGGCGAAATACCTGCCGATGATCGAAGACACCGGTGTCGACGCCTTCGAGCTGAACTTCGGCTGTCCGCACGGGATGTCCGAGCGTGGTATGGGTTCCGCCGTGGGCCAGGTTCCCGAGTACATCAAGATGGCGGCGGAATGGGCGAAGAAAGCCGCAACGGTGCCGGTGATCGTCAAGCTGACGCCGAACGTGGCCAACATACTGCCGCCCGCCAGGGCGGCACTGGATGGCGGCGCCGATGCCGTCTCACTGATCAACACGATCAACTCGATCATGCGCGTCGACTATGATGCACTGACAATGTATCCGGCGACCGACGGCATGGGCACGCACGGCGGCTACTGTGGCGAGGCAGTGAAGCCGATCGCGTTGAATATGGTCGCGGAGATCGCGCGTACCGCCGAGACGCGCTCGCTGCCGATCTCCGGCATCGGCGGCATCACGGACTGGCGCGACGCCGTCGACTTCCTCGCTCTCGGCGCAACCAATGTGCAGGTGTGCACGGCGGCGATGGTTTACGGCTTCAAGATCATCGACGACCTCATCGACGGGCTGTCGACGTTCCTCGATGACAAGCAACTGACGCTGCAACAACTGATCGGCAAGGCAGTGCCCAGCGTGACGGACTGGCAGTACCTGAATCTCAACTACGTTGAGAAAGCCGTGATCGACCAGGACCTGTGCATCAAGTGCGGCCGCTGCCATATCGCCTGCGAGGACACGTCGCACCAGGCGATTACGAGTGTTGTCGACGGCGAACGTCACTTCGAGGTCATCGACGCCGAGTGCGTCGGCTGTAATCTCTGTGTGTCCGTCTGCCCTGTCGATGGCTGCATCACGATGCGGCAGATGACCGCAGGCGTCGACCCACGCACCGGGCAAGCAATTTCTTCGACGAAAGCCAACTGGACCACCCACCCCAATAACCCGATGCGAAAGGATTAGGGCATGACGATAGCCGACGAAGACCTGATCAACGCGGCAAAGGAAGCCCGCAGGAACGCTTACAGCCCCTATTCGGGTTACAGCGTCGGCGCCGCGATTGTCGATGATCGCGGTCATCTGCATGTCGGCTGCAACGTCGAGAATGCCGCCTACCCGCTCGGCAACTGCGCAGAAGCAGCGGCCATCGCCGCGATGGTGCAACAAGGCGGCAAGCTGATCGTGCGCATCGCGATCGCCGGCGGCTCCGGCGCGATCGCGCCCTGCACGCCGTGCGGCGGCTGTCGGCAGCGCATCAACGAATTCGCCAACGCCGACACAGCCATTCTCGTCATGGACGACAGCGAGGATTGGCGTGAGTACGCGATCGACGAACTATTGCCAGCTTCGTTTCACCTGGATTAGCGGGACAGGGGCACAGGAATGTTCCCCGGAAAAATACCATGGCCCATTGCGTGTGGATGCAACGCAATGTCGGCTGCCTATGCCAACCCTTTGGAACTCTTGGCAAGTAGCCAGCAGCTGCTTTAGTCCGCAAGTCATCGGGCAGATATACGAATCCCTCGCCCGATAAGATCGAGCGTGCCGCCCTTCCGGCATCACGCTATGACGTGACGCGACTCCTGCGCCCGGCCGCGCGTTGCGAGAAGAGAATCAGGTTTCGTAACGCCAGGCCGAACTGTTCAGGCGCCTAGTGAATCTCGGCGGGCTCGTGCCGGTTCAGGATCTCGACGATTTCCGGTTTGGTCTCATCGGAGACCATCACACGGATCTTTATGTGTTCCTTGTCGATCTTGATCGCGTCGGTCGGTATTCCGGTTGAGATCAGGTCGTCTTTGACATTCCAGATCGTCTCGGCGTCTTTGTAGGTTGCTACCACTGCTGTGGTCATCGTACTTCCTCCGGGCTGATACGGCGGGCAGCTCGGAATCGCGCTGCCCGCTCAGCCATTAGCGTCCCGTACCAACGGAACATCGTTAATATTGGATCGAATGCGCGCATTTCAATGCGTCGCGGGGCGATATGCAGGCCTGCACTTCTCTGCTCGGGGACGGATACCGGGGCCGGACACGGCCAGTAGCGGCCAGTCGCCAGGACTCCGCTACAATGATTGGCATTGTCCCAAAGGGGATGCTCGTGACACTTTTGCAACATGCCCATTATCGAGTTACTTGACCACAGTGCCGAAGACGTAGCGAACCGGATCTACCGGGTTTTCCAACAGTCATACAGAGTGGAAGCCAGGTTGGTCGGAGTTGCGGATGAGGCGTTTCCTCCTTTGCGGCGCAGTGCACCGCATATCCGGGCGTCAAGCAGTCAATTCCTTGGCGCGCGGATTGGAAGCGGTCTGGCAGCCATAATCGAACTCAGTTATGAGGGAGAACACCTCGGCATTGACAGCCTGGTAGTACGCCCAAAGTACTTTAGACGCGGATTGGCAGGTCAACTCCTGCAGTCGGCGCTCGACAAATTCGAATGGCAATCCGCCGATGTCGAAACGGCAGCGGCGAACGCTCCAGCGATCTCGCTTTACAGGAAATTTGGCTTCTCGAAAGCCCGATGCTGGAAAACGGACGCTGGAATTGAAAAGGTCCTGCTGTCGCGCAGAAAGTCGACCTGAATGAGCCCGGCTTGCCGCCATTGGCGATTCCTGCGGTGAGCAAAGTGCACCGGCAACGCCGGCTGTTGGCCGATTCCGGTGGTTCGCCTGGTGATACACTCGAGGGCTGGTACTGACTCATACAAGACGGTCGCGAGTCTCACCACAGATACTCGGAACGCTCTATGGATAACTACATACCGTTCTTCCTGATACCCTTTATCGGGTTCGGGGTCCGGCATTACCTGATCAAACGTAACGACTACAACACACTCAAGAAAATCACGCTCGCCATTGGCATTTCAGCCTACTTCGTGACGGAAATGGCAAGAAGCTTCTACCGCCCGTATATCTATGCCAACAACATTGATGACTGGGTCATTGCAGACACGATCGGGAACTCCCTGGGGACCGTTACCGCCGTGTTTATGATCGTCACCATGTCGGGCAAGGGTACAAACCGCGACTGGCGGCTTGTCGCACTGGTGATCGGCGGCCTGATCGGTTATGAAATGCTCAACATTATCGGCGATCATCCGTTCGACATTAACGACGTTCTGGCGACGATTCTGTTTGGCGGAATCTCAGTCCTGGTATATGCCCGCATTCTTGCCAGGCACGGGAAACAAGCTGCTCCAAAAGAGTAAAGCGTACCCTGCCAGGAATGCCCATGACCGGCTGCCCCAGCCATTCGCCAATGCCGACACCGAGATCCTCCCGCGGGAACCGCGCGTCGGCAGCCCCGCGGGAAGCCCTTTTCAGCCTAGTCCTGGATACCGCGCCCCGGGGTCCACGGCACCCGCGCCTTGTTGAGCGCCTCTTTGAGGCTGCTGTACTCGTCGTCGACCAGATGCGTCAGCTCGGTAACGACCTCGTCGTAGAGCTTGCGTGCGATACGTAACGATTCTTGCTGGGACGGCGTAGGACCGTAAGCGCTGACGTCCGAGACAAATCGGGCGTGCGCGGTACGCTCCCCGACCGTCATCTCGTTGAGCACATGATGCATCGTTTGAATCTCGTTGTTGCTCAGGCGATCGCGCTGTACGACGAGACGTTGCTGGATCGAATTGGCAATCTCATACAGGGAGCCGTCCGTCATCGACCTCGCCAGCGTAGCCTTGACAGCGTCCAGCTCGGCCACAACGGCATCGATGGCCGCGATGGTACCGGTCGCGGCACGGATCAGTTCGTCGGCCTGCATCTCGAACACGACTCGCTGCTCCTGCGTTGTACCAGGCAGTACCGGATCCTTGCGAATCGAGACGACGTCGAAGTCCTGCGCCTGGCCGAGATCGGTCGTTACACCGTCAACGCGCTTCTGCATGCTGACCTTGAACGAACCTGGCACGACCAGGACGCCTGCCGACAGACCCTGGTCCTCGCCTTCCGGCGACCAGGGCTCGACGGCGGGGTAACGCAGGTCCCATGCGACCCGGTGGAACCCGGCTTCGGCCGGGCCCTCGACCTGCCTGACGATGTCTCCCTTACCGTTCCTCACCGTGAACACGATAGCGGGGCCATCTTCGCGCTGCTCCTGGAGAACCTTGTCCCATGACGGAAAGTCGACGTCCTCGTTGGCGGCCTCCCGCTCCATTTCCTGTTCGCGGCGGACGTCCTTGCTGGTCTTGAATCCTTCCGCCAGGTAGTAGGTAAACGTCGCGCCGAAAGCCGGGTTCGGCGCCGTGAAGAATGCATCACCCTGGCTGCCAACGCAGCCCGCTTCGGCACAACCGAGGGGACGTCGCGGCACATACCAGCGCGCCGTGCGCACCGGGAACAGCACGTTGCCGCTCTCGAGCAGGTTCGCGTTGACGTCACGCAGCGGCGTGTAGTCATCCAGCACATAGAAGCTGCGGCCGAACGTTGCGCCCACCAGGTCGTTTTCGCGAGTCTGGATCACGAGGTCCCGGAACGGGATGTTCGGCGTATTGCCGGACAACTTGGTCCATTCCTGGCCGCCATTGATCGTGAAAAACACGCCGAACTCGGTGCCGACGAACATCAGGCCGGGCTTGACGTGGTCCTGCACGACACGCCAGAGCACGTGGCGCTCCGGCAAATTGCCGGAGATGCTCTTCCAGCTGCCGCCGCGATTGGTGCTTTTCAGGATGTACGGCGCAAAGTCACCGCTCTTGTGGTCGTCGACGACGACGTAGACGGTATCCGCATCGTGCAGATCGGCCTTGATGTCATTGACAAAGAAGCGGTCCGGTACGCCTGGAAGCTTGTTGATGGCTCGCCAGTTGTCGCCGCCATCCTCGCTGACCTGGATCAGGCCGTCATCGGTACCGGCATAGATCAGGCCCTGGACCAGCGGCGATTCGGACAGTGACGTGATCGTGTTGTACTCCGACATCGCATACAGGTCCCACGGCGCATCGTAGCTCCAGGTCCGTCCCATCAACGGTTGCTTCTGACGCTCCTCGTTGCGCGTCAGGTCGCCGCTGATTGCGGTCCAGGTATCGCCGTAGTCGTCGCTCTTCCAGACCCGCTGGGCACCAAAGTACAGCGTCTTAGAGTCGTGCGGGCTGATCAGGATCGGCGAATCCCAGTTGTGGCGGTCCGGCGCCTCCCCTTCCGCCGGCTGCGGCCGGATGTATACGACTTCGCCGGTACGGCGGTCGTAGCGCGTCAGGTTGCCCTGCTGCCACGTTGCATACACGATGTCCGGGTTGTTCGGGTCGACGGCCGACTGGTGACCGTCGGCAAACAGCGTAATGAACCAGTCGCTGTTGCGTATGCCCGAGACATTGTCCGTGCGCGACGGCCCGCCCTGGCTGTTGTTGTCCTGGGTGCCGCCATAAACGTTGTAGAACGGCTCGTCGTAGTCGACGGCCACCTTGTAGAACTGCGTGATCGGCAGGTTGTTGACGAAGCGCCAGGTCTTGCCGAGATCGAACGACTCGTAGATGCCACCGTCGTTGCCAACGATCAGGTAATTCGCATCGTCGGGCCGGAAGGCCATCGCATGATGGTCGACGTGCTTCGAGTCGTGCTGCATCGCCGTGAAATCCGTGCCGCCGTTCTCGGTGACGTGCAACTGCACCTCCAGCAGGTACACACGATCGAATTGGTGCGGGCTGGCGAACAGCTCCTGGTAATAATGCGGACCGGTACCGCCCGGAGAGATGTCATTCTTTTTCTCCCAGGACTCACCGCCGTCGGCCGACCGCCAGAATCCGCCGCTGCGGTTCTCGAGTTCGATCGTCGCATAGATGACGTCCGGGTCCTGCGGACTGATGGCCAGCCCGGTCTTGCCCATGTTGCCCTCCGGCAGACCACTGGTCAGTTCGCGCCAGGTCTCGCCTCCGTCGGTCGACTTGTGAATACCGGTGCCAGGACCGCCATCCATGACGACTGCAACGTTGCGAAAGCGCTGCCACGATACCGCGTACATGACGTCCGGGTCGCGCGGATCCATGAAGACTTCCGAGACGCCCGTGTACTGGTCATCGACGTCCGTGTTACCAAGGCCGTCGCCGAGCACTTTGCGCCAGTTCTGCCCGCCGTCGGTGGACTTGTACAGGCCACGCTCGCCCCCGGCCGACCACAAAGGTCCCTGGGCCGCGACGAAGATCGTGTTGGAGTCGCGCGGATCCACGCGAATCATGCCGACGTGTTCGGACTGTTCCAGCCCCATGTTTTCCCAGGTCTGGCCGCCGTCGCGACTGCGGTACACGCCATCGCCGTAGCCGACATGGCGGCCGCTGACGTTTTCGCCGGTGCCGACCCAGACGGTATCCGGGTCATTGGGATCGAGCGTGACGCAGCCGATCGAGTACGAGCCCTCGTTCTCGAAAATCGGCGTCCAGGTCGTGCCTGCATTTTCGGTCTTCCAGACGCCGCCGCTGCCCACCCCGACATACCAGATGCTCTCGTTCTCCGGGTGCAGCACGATATCCGCGATGCGGCCGGTCATGAACGCCGGCCCGATGCTGCGCAATTCGATCCCGCTAAACGTTTCCTCGTTGAATCCCGGTTCAACATCGTCGGCCGAACAGCTTGCCGAACAAAAACCAATGGCGAGGGTGACTGCGATCCAGATGTATTTCATAGTGCTCTCTTCCTGGTTGATGTCTGCTCGTGCCTACAGTAACCCGATGACTGTCGCACGCGTTGGTAATGAAGTCTGTGCCCCGAGAACCGTCGCGGCGGCGGCGCCCGCCGCGCAAGCGAATGCGAGTGCTTCGTTCGGAGCCATGCCTTCGAGCAGTGCCACGGTCAGCGCGGCGGTAAAGCTGTCACCGGCGCCGGTCGTGTCGACTGCATCGATGGCTGGCGGCTGCGCCTCTGCAATGATCTTGTCCCCGCGTTGCAGCGTCGCGCGGCCCGGCCCTCGGGTCGTCGCCACGAGACCGCCGCAGGCTTCGAGCGTCGTACCATACCAGTTCGATTCGGTTTCGTTGACGACGACGAGGTCCGCGCGCTGCAGGACGCGAACGTCGATCTCTGCGGCGGGCGCAAGATTCACGCAGAAAAATCCTTTGAATTTGTTCGCCACGTGCAGGATCGTCGCGACCGGTACCTCCAGTTGGCAGATGACGGCGTCCGCTTCCAGTACCCCGGTATCTTCGGGCGACAGGGCCCG
>Ga0210081_1000084_pt1 | contig 20422 bp, 21 predicted proteins | sample White_ThreeSqA_D_FD_185589 | JGI IMG/M metagenome (GOLD analysis project Ga0210081, IMG submission 185589) | Wetland microbial communities from the San Francisco Bay, California, USA, that impact long-term carbon sequestration -... | ecosystem: Environmental > Aquatic > Marine > Wetlands ...
CTTTTTACTGACAGTCGATAAACTCGTTTACCAACAAATTTTGATTTTAAAATGTGTGGCGCCATGACCAAAACTGGAATCCTCAAAAATGACTATTTTACGCCTAATGAGCATGACACATCTAGCCAAATAATTTAACCCCATTGCTAGAAATTTCTGATATCTGGTATGATAAGCAAATCTTCACAGAGTAGTGCATGTCAGTTAAACTTCAAGAATCTAACATGATTGCAGCAGACTCTTTCACAGGAAAGAAGGTCATTGATAGAGAGGGAATAGAATATGGAACTGTAAAGCATATTCACATTAGTCCAAATACATTATCTGTTTCAGGCGTAACTATTCATCAGGGATTTCACAAGGATTACTTTCTTTCAGAAGACTATATTGACAAATTTACAGAAAAAACACTACTCTTAAGCAGACCGCCTATCCGAGTCGGTATTTCAGTAATTGACACTGATAGAAGGAAGATAGGTAAAGTCAAACGCATTCATAGACATCCAGAAACAAAGGAAATTGAGTCTATTGAAATTGCAGATGGGCTTGCACACTCCAAAATCATATCAAAATCCGAGATCTGGGGAGTAGGTGAGAGAGTTATTCTCGGAATATCAAAAGATCAATTCAAAAAACTAGAATAATTTTCAAGTTTCCCTTGTCATTCTTTTCATTAACCATGCCCATTCAGGTCTTTCCTCTTCATCGTTATTTTGGGCATTTTGTGCCATGTGAAATTTTTTGATTTTGCTTGTGATAAGAATTTTTAGTGTAATTGTTTTTTACAAAATAGTTTTTTTTGACGCGTTTTTATCTGGTAAATTAGAAAGGAGATCGCGCCTAATCAAATATCGGGCAATAGTGAGAAGGGCTTGACTCCTATATTGTATTGAAATTTTTGTGACATTTAAAGAACACGTATAATTTATCAGTCAAATTTCTGATCGATTAAAATCAACCTCATAGTATTAGATGTTTTTCAACATCCAATACCATGTTGTGCTAGGTATCACATGATTGCAAAATTTCTATTTAACGCCGATGGATGATTTGTAAGTGAAATGACTTTGTCAATTAGGCTTCTTTGGATTTTTGTACTTCTTCGTAATGGCTAATTGCCTTTAACAGGGATTCTTTGGAAATGGTTCCCTCTGATATTATTTTTTGATAGAGTTCAGGGTAAATGAATTCTCTTTCTGAATACTCTATTATTTTGTCATAATCTTCTTGGAAATAATGGGGAATTTCACCTGAACCTAATGTGGATTTCACTGGGAATCCATATGCGTAGGCCAAAACATCGTGTCTTAGTCCTTTAGTTTTAAAGTCATTTAACGGGAGATGAGTTTGCAAGAAGTCAATTACCTCTGGTTTGTTAATTATCCACTGGTGAAGCCATTTTTCATCCTCGATTTTATGAAATTTCATTCTGTTGTAAATAAAAAATAAATCAAATCTCAAAATATTATGTCCGATGATTTTCAGTCTATCTTCGCCTGATCCTCTCTGTAAATCCACTACAAGATCATAAAATTTTTTCAACATTTCTTTTTCACCCATCTCCCACTCCTTTAAGCGAAAAATATGTCCATTGTTGATCTTGTAAGTGATGAGAATTACTTTGCCTTCAAAAGGAGTTAGTCCCCCCCTATCAAATCTCCAAAATAAATCTCTGTCTTGAGAATTTCTATTTGTCTTGCCAGAATCTATTTTTTGTTTAGTCTCAAAATACTCTTCTTTTGAAAAAAGTGGGGCTGTTTCTATATCTAAAAAGAGATCAGGCATATGTGACTATTCTAATGATGAAAGATTAATTTTTTGAATTGATATTTGTTGAGTTTTGATGAATTTTTAGTTGATTAACTTTTGGTTTTTTTAGTTTGTTGCTGTAAATGAATTCTGGAGGGTGAATTCATCTCCATTAATGTTTATGGCCGTTACGTCATAAACAAAATCTTTTTTCGGTCCAGCAGTACTTCTAGTAACGTCTATCTCGATTGTATTTTCATCCAGTATTGCTGTGTTGATCACATTTGGCAAATATTTGTCCCCTTCAAATTTTATTATTGTACTCTGATCAAATCCTGCACCTGAAATAATCACGGTAACAGTTTGGCCTTTTACCATCAAATTAGGTGATATGGAATCGATTCTAAGACCGTTAGATTGATCTGATATGGTGACTGTTGTTGAATCAATATCTGTCAAACCTTCATTGTCACTGACTGTCAAAATCGCGTTGTAGTCTCCTACTGCTGTATATGCATGGCTTGGATTGCTCTGGGTTGATGTCTCCCCATCTCCGAAATCCCACAAATATGTCAAATTCCCTTCTAAATCATAAGATCCGGTTCCATCAAAGGCAATTGGATTGTTTATTTGACCTGAATAGGGGCCACCTGAGTCAGCTGTTGGCGGGGTGTTCTGGCCTGGGATGGTCCCATCTCTATTAACTGAAATTGATTCGCTGACAGCATTTGAACTTGAATCGTATGAGGTATTGCTTCCAACTATATCATTTACTCTAAAAGTAAGATAGTCTCCGTTGGTTGATTTTGAAACATTACACTGTCCGGAATAGTCTGTTGTACAGCTTGCAACTCCAACAGATCCTCCTGACCATTCTCCTGTCACAGTTGCTCCAAAAACTGGATTGGTGTTTTGATTAAAAACTGTAATTTGAGCTGTTGCACTCCAACGTTTGTTTCCCGATTTTGAAATTTCCAAATTCTCCAAATGTATTGGACTGTTTGGTGTTGGTTCTCCCGTGAAGGTTTCATTTATTGTATTGAGCAATGATGTTTGATCGTAAGTATCTTGACCTAAATTCCAAACCATCACGCCAAAATAGCCTTGGTCTAAGACATGTTGAGTTTTTTGATTCACCAAATCAATTCCGTTAAAAAAATAACCATTACATGTATTTGATGATGGTTGCGGATTACATAGAGAAACAATTTCTTCATACTTCAGATCTCCACTTTTGTCATTTCTCCCGTAGAATGGTATTCCAAGTGCAAGTTTTTCTTTTGAAATTCCTTCTGTTTGATATCTTTCCAAGGCTGCAACTGAATCTGCATATGTTGAGTGTTCTGCAGAACCCCAATTCATGTCATATGCCATGATGTTCACCCAATCTACAAAATTTCCAGCATTTGATTTTAGTTCAACTACTTCTCCATTTGCTGCAACAGTTACAAGTTTTCCAAGAGGATGTAATCCATTCACTAGCTCTAAAAGCAATATGCCCTGATTGTCAATTTTGGTTTGATCAATTGGTGTCTCCCAATCAATGTCCACCCCGTCTAAATTGTTTGTAGCTATAAAATTAATTAAATTTGAAACAAAGATTTCTCGAATAACTGCATTCTGTACAACCTCTGGAAATGACTCAGATACACCCCATCCGCCTACTGCAATTAGGATATTTGCCCCCGCATTATGGGCTCTATCTCTAATGGTTTCAAGATCATTTTGATTAATCGCACTTGTATTTAGTGAGCCGTCAGTATTTGGCCATATGTGGAAGTAGATGACATCTGTTACTTTGGAGTAGTCGATAGAATCAAAATCTCCTGATTCCCAATATGGCAGATAACCGACAATTCTTTGTGCAGGTTCTGCATGAACTTTTTGAATAACAGATGGTGCAAGCTGAATTCCTGATGAGCTTGCTAAAATCAAAATTCCAAGAAATATCGGTACTGTTGTTTTTACACTATTCACTGTTTCCTCCCTATCGCCAAAATTACTTTAAGAAAAATTCCTATTAAACCTGTTCAACTGTAATATTGATTTTTAACATGATCACAAATGACTGAATTTTTTTTTCTAAACTCTCTAAAATTAGGGAAAATAAAAATGAAAAAATTGAAATTTTTTTAATCACTTGCTCTTACAATTAGAACAAATTGGAATTCCTGTTTCCACTGTCACATCTACATTTGATGAATGACACATTTGACAAAGGCCTTTCATACGAAATTTTTTTTTTTGACCTTTAAATTTTTTATGAGGATCGAGTAGAAAAAACGATTAGCAATTTATAATTGAACCAAACGATCAAAGTATTGTATTCTATAGAAACAAAGTCTCTCTCTAAAATTTTTGGAGATCTTAGGGCTGTAGATGACATTTCCTTTAATGTAGAACAAGGTGAGATTTTTGGATTTTTGGGGCCTAACGGAGCTGGAAAAAGTACGACTATGATGATTTTAACCACTCTTCTTAAGCCTACATCCGGACAGGCACTTGTTTCAGGTTATGATGTGGTTACTCAACCAAAACAAGTAAGGCAAAGTATAGGGTATGTGCAACAAGAAACAACGGTAGATGAATACCTTACAGGAAGAGAAAATCTCTTACTTCAAGCAAGATTAAATCACATTCCAAAAGATCAGATAGATGCAAGAATAGATGAGGTCTTGGAATTAATTGAATTATCTGACAAGCAAAAAGATCCTGTGGTCACCTATTCTGGAGGGATGAGAAAAAGACTAGATATTGCAGGAGGTCTGTTGCATAGGCCCAAAGTTTTGTTTCTTGATGAACCAACAGTAGGCCTTGATATTCAAACTAGGAGAAAAATTTGGGAATATATCAAAAAAATCCACACCGAATTTGAAATGACTATTTTCCTCACCACTCATTACATGGAGGAGGCTGATCAACTTTGTAATAGAGTTGGAATAATTGATGGAGGTAAGATTCAGGTAATTGACTCTCCTCAAAACATGAAGTCTGCCATGGGAAATGAAGTAATTTCTTTGACTCTTGAAACTGATGAATCTGAAGCATTTCTTTCAGAGCTGGAAAAAATTGATTTAATAAAAAAGATAAACCAAGATCAAAACAAAATTGTTTTGTTTGCATCAAAAGGAACTGAAGTAATTCCAAAAATATTTCAAATCTCATCTGATTTGGGAATAAAAATTACTTCCATCTCTCTGACCCAACCTACTCTTGATGATGTCTTTATTTCATACACTGGACATGAGATACGATCTGAGGAGGGAGGATTTAATCGAAAACGTGAACATGCAAAAATGAAGAGGCTACGTGCATGAATTCTTTGTTATATGATACATATACAATTTTTTGGCGTGAGCTGAAAAGATACAAAAAATCCCGAAGCGGTGTCTTAATTAGGCTAATTCAACCTGCAATTTGGATTATTGTTATTGGAAATACATTTTCTGGAACCCAACCTCTTATACAATCAGTTGGATTTGAAGGACAATACATAGAATTTATGGCACCTGGGGTGATTATATTGACTGCAATTTTCACGAGTATTTTTGGAGGTGTAAATACTCTGTGGGATAGAAGATATGGGTTCATGAATAAGGCACTTACTTCTCCAATCTCTAGGTCTGCAATAGCTTTAGGAAAAATGTCTGCAATTTCTCTCATAGCTGCACTTCAAGCAAGTTTGATTTTGGGAATTGCACTTGCAATAGGTGTTTCATTTCCCAATCCAATAATGATTGCACCTATAATGGCAATTGTGATTTTATTTTCTCTAGGTTTTTCCGGAATTTCAGTAATGGTTGCAGCTACAGCCAAATCTCAAGAAACTTTTTGGGGAGTGATTAATTTTCTAGGCATGCCTTTATTCATGCTTAGCCCTGCATTATTCCCTCTGGAACTACTTCCAGATTGGCTTGCCTCTATTGCTAAACTCAATCCTGTCACATACACTGTTTTGCTTGTTAGGGAAATGATGACTGGAGTCTCAGAAGGTGACGTTCCTGCCCTTCTTAGCATTGGTGTAATCTCTGTATTTGTTTTGATTATGGTGGGTTTGGCAAGCTATGTCTTTACACGTGAAGTAAACAAACCATTTTGACTCAACCAATTTCAGTTTTTTGAGTGTAAATAAAATTCTCTTTAACATTCTATATAGAAAATATGGTGATACGGTTTGTCCGTAATCTATTATTGATATTTGTAAATAAACTAAAACTCGTGGTTTCTCAATGAAATCAAAAATAACTTCAATGCTGATGATCGCAACTATTGTTGCAATCTTGCCACCTGTTTATGTAAATGCTGAATCGGTACCTACTCTACCAGATCAAAATCAAGAGTTTAATCTTAATGGTGCTGGTGCAACATTTCCTTTCCCTCTAATTGATTTATGGAGAGTTGAATACAATAAAGAACATCCTAATGTAAATCTCAACTATCAATCGATTGGCAGTGGTGGTGGTGTAAAACAACACATAGAAAAAACTGTAGATTTTGCAGCTTCTGATGCTCCAATGAGTGAAAAAGAAAGAGATCTAGCTCCTGGTACAATTACAATCCCTGAAGCTATTGGGGGAGTTGTTATTGTGTATAATCTTCCAGAACTCCCAAACAAGGGTCTGAAATTAACTGGAGATGAAATTGCGGATATATTTTTAGGCAAAATCACAAAATGGAATGATTCTAGAATAACTGCCCATAATCCTGGGGTAACTCTTCCAGATCAAGATATTGTTGTAGCTCATAGATCAGATGGTTCAGGAACCACTTTTGTCTTTACTGAATATCTGGTATCCGTAAGTTCTGAATGGGATGAAAAAATAGGTAAAGGAAAATCTGTTCCATGGCCAACAGGATTGGCTGCTGCTGGAAATGAAGGGGTTGCAGGTATAGTAAAATCAACTCCTTACTCTTTAGGCTATGTTGAACTGGCATACGCATTTCAAACTGGAATGAGTTATGCCTCAATTCAAAATCATGATGGAACTGCCTTTATTGAGCCTACTTTGAAAAGTATTTCAGCTGCATCAAGTGGAGTTGCAGATACTCTTCCAAGGGCAGAAGATAGTTGGGTGGGAGTTAATTTAGTAAGTGCTCCCGGTCCTGATTCATACCCTATTGCAAGTTTCACCTATCTTCTAGTGTATGATGATCTAAAACCTGTCACCAAAAGCAAAGAACATGCCAAAGCAGTAATTCATATGATTTACTGGATGATTACTGATGGACAAAAATACTCTTCTGATTTACTTTATGTCCCACTAGCGGATAAAGTAGTTGAATTAGGAAAGAAAGGTTTGTCTAAAGTAACATTTGACGGTGAAGTTCTCTGGGAATACTCTGGTGTTGTAGACACTAAACAATATGAAATTCCTAACTGGATTAAGGATAACGCCAAATGGTGGGCAGAAGGACTGATTACAGATCAAGACTACATCAACGGACTACAATATCTTATTTCACAAGGTATTCTCAGAGTCTAAACTTTTTCTTCTATTTTTTTAATTCGATTATTTTTCTAATTGTTACATTCATTGAACTCTTTAACAAATTTAGGTAGATCTCCATTTGCTTTCAACGATGCGGATTCCATGCAGTTGTAATTTCCAGAAAGAATAATTTGGCTATATGTTAACTGCTCTATCTTTTTTTGGGGCGGGTGTTTTCCATAAAGAATTTGTTCACCCACATCTGGATAAATGACAAACGAGACTATGAAAAATATGGAAAATAATGCAAACAGGATAATTGCTACGATATTTTTCCCAATTCTTTTCATGTTTTCAGTTTAAAACAGCCGGTAAAAAGGGTATTTTGAACTAAGGAGTACTTTTAGCTAGCCTATTCCATCACTAATTGAAAAAAGTGTTTACCGCTGTATTGTTTCTAAAGAATGATTTTTTAAAAAAGATCTCTATATAGAATTACGATAACTATCTACTGATATGTTATATCTGTATAGAATAAAGATCCAACTTATAGCAGGAAAAACAAGTCTTAGTCATAATGACAAACAAAAACGAACTTCCTATTTGGAGTTTAATTGCACTAATTGCAATTTTCTCAGTAATAGGACTAAACAACGCATTTGCTGAAGATGAACCTGCTTTGAAACTGGCGGACAACATTCACACTGTTTTGACCTTCACTTTCAAAGATGGTGTAGAAGTAATCGAATTTCCAATCTTCAATATGGGGGATGATTATATCGACAAAAATAACTCTCCAAGCTTCTCTGTTGAAGGGGTAGTTGGACCGTATCCTTATTTGCATAGAGCATTAGATGAGGCATTCAAATACAAAGCAAATCCAAGCTATGAGTATGATTATCAGCTGTTTGAAATAGATATTGCATTCATTAAAAATGATGAAACAATCAAGACGCTGTCTTATCATGATTGTTTGGTAGATGACTATAAGGTAAGAACTCTTAATGATTCTTACGAGTCATATACTTCATCTTCAAGTGGTTTTGCAATCACTGATGAAATAAATTTTCAATGCGGTGGATTAGATCCTCTATCAACAATTCCATCAGATAGTACCTGGAGAAGAGAATTTACAACTACTGAATATGTTGATACTCCATACAAATTTGCTGGAGATGTAAGAACCTTCATCACATTTGAATTTGATAAGGGTATTGAAAAAGTTGAATTTCCTGTATTTGTTCTTGAATCTGGATTTAAAGAAGACGATGATAACGTTGTTCCATCATTTTTTGTAGAGGGTACAATATCTGAGCATCCACTATTAGATGAAGCGATAGACAGGTCAAGAAGTGTTGGTGGTCAAAAAACTGGGTTTAACACAGACTTTGAGGCAACTGTAGAATTTGCAACAGAAGATTCAGTTCTTAGGACTTTGAACTTTAAAGACTGCCGTGTGGATTCTGCCAAAATTGCAACTCAATCTGATAAGGAAGAAGGATTTACAGGAAAAAGTGGATTTGCATATGTAGAGCAAATTGGTTTTGAGTGCATAGGGCTTACTACAACTAATACAGTCTATGATGAACTCAAAGACTCTGTTTCTAGAGGGGATTTGATAGAATCTGTAGTGACTACTCATAATTTTCCATTAGGTGCAGGACCAATGGCAATTGTGACTTTCACATATGACAATGGTATAGAAGTGATATCATTTCCAATTTTTGAGCAGGATAAAGTTCTGGTAAAAGCAAATCCTTCCTTTACACTGACTGGATTAGTGGATAATACTCCTATGCTTTACAAGCATGCTGATAACAGCTTAGCCTTGACAAGTTCTACTGGTTCAACGAACTTCTTGGAAGATTTTGACATCGATGTTGATCTTTACAATGGTGATAATGCTATCAGGGGATTCAACTATGTTGATTGTAGAGTAGTTGACTATGTGGTTAAAACCCAAACCAACAAGGAGGAGACATATTTCAAGACATTTGCACTATCAAACTCTATACAGTTTGAATGTCAAGGATATCATCCAAATAATCCTGTATACGATGCAATGTTTTCCTACGAAAAGGCAAAAACAACAAACACAAAAGATCTTCGAGACACCAGTCAATGGGGTCCGGGATTTTTCATAGAAAGATAACTTTTTCCTTTTTTTCTATTTTTTATTCTTCAGAAATAATGTTTTGAATATTTTCATCGATTGATACTTCTGCAATATCTCCAGAGTATTCTGAAATTCTTCTTAAATCTTCTAGAACAAATTTTATTGTTGTTGCATTTTTATCACTGTCTTTAATTTTTTTCATTATTTGTTTTTCCTCATCAATGATTTCTCTAACTTTTTCAGCCACATTTTCAGCTTTTTCAAAATCATGTTCTTCTACTGCTTTAATTGAATTTTCAAATACTTCTAGTGACTTTTCAGAAAGAACTTTAATACTGTTTAGTGTTTTGGAATCGATTTTATTTTCCAGAAATTTAGTTTTTTTGGCAATCAAACTAGCATGATCAGCTATTCTTTCAATTCTTGTAACTATTGATCTATAAGCAAGGCAATCCGAAGGTTTTTGCAAACCAATCTCTTGTAAAGATCTTTCATTTCCTACTGCTAATGCCAAATTACGTCTCATGTATAGACCAAATCTGTCAACTTCATCATCCATAGTTATGACCTCTTCTGAATGGACAATGTCTACCTCCACAAAAGCTTCTGTTGCCTCTTTTATCATGTTATTTGCCATAAGGGACATTCTTTTCAATGCAGTATCAAATGATAAATCTGGAAGTCTAGTAAGAACTTGAATCAGTATTGACTCTGAACTAGACTCGACAATTTCTGTACCTATCATAGAAGTACGGACCAACTCCCTTATGCTTTTGGAATGTTCTGTGGGAATTCTCATTCCTTTTGTTTGAATTTTAATAATTTTGTATCCTGCAAGATAAACTGCAATAATCTTTCGTTTAATTGCGTCTCCTGGTTCTTTCTGACTTGATGGTATGATCGCAACTTTTTCCTTTGTTTTGTTATCTCTGTGATCAGAGAATAATGTTAAAGATTGATTTGAATTTTTTACCATGGTTATATTTTCTCCAACTTTGATTTTCAATTCATCGATCCAATTTTTTGGTAATGAGATAATGTATGTTGAACCTCCACTTAGTTGCATTTTTCTTGTTTGTTTTGTATTTTCTACTGTTTCCATTTGATCTCTCTTTCTGTAATTTCCTTTTTACACTATAGATTAGGATCTATATAGAACTATGATCATATCATAAAGTATAGTGAGATCTTAGATATTCTCAGATTTACGCGCAAAAACTATGAGAAAAGAATTGTTAAAGTCTTCTAAAGTTGGAAGACGCCCTATCTCTGACAAAATTTTCAGAATAGGTGCAACCGCCGCCGGCGTCTATGTTTTAGTCATGATTGTTTTTCTTACATTTCAATTAATCTCAGAATCTTATCCTATATGGGAAGAAAATGGATTATCCTTTATCACAAAAACTGAATGGAATGCAGTGGAAGGTAGAGAAGATTTTGGAGTCCTTCCATATATTTTTGGAACTCTAGTAACTTCTGCACTTGCAATGGCAATTGGTGTCCCTTTGAGTATCGGAATTGCCATGTTCATTTCTGATGCCCCTGCTAAAATAGGTGGTCCTTTAGGTTTCTTGGTTGAATTACTTGCTGCTGTCCCAAGTGTCATTTACGGGTTATGGGGACTTTTTGTTTTTAGAGTTTATTTTGTAGATTGGGTTGAAAAACCTCTCCATGATGCATTTGGTGATAGCATTTGGATTTTTTCTGGAAATCCATTTGGATTGGATATTCTTACCGCAAGTGTCATTCTGGCAATAATGATTATTCCCACAGTATCTGCAGTATCGAGAGAAGTAATGAAAGCAGTGCCACAGCAACAAAAAGAAGCAGCATACATGCTTGGGGCAACAAAATGGGAAATGTTCAAACTTGCAGTATTTCCATATTCTAAAACTGGTTTGATAGGAGCTTCCATCTTGGGTCTTGGAAGGGCAGTAGGAGAAACAATGGCAGTTACAATGTTGATTGGAAATGCCACAGGAATAAATGCAATCACCTCCTCCTTTTTCAAACCTAGTCAGACAATGTCAAGTATCATTGCAAATGAATTTGTGGAGGCCTCTCCGGCTTCTCTACATCTTCCTGCACTAATTGGTGTAGCTTTGGTTCTATTGATCATTGCAATTTGCATTAATGTTGTGGCGCACATACTTGTAACTAGAATGCTCAAAGTTAAGGAGGGAGCTATAAACAATTGACGACAACACAACAACGGAGGTTGGAATACAGAGCGCTCTTCAAACAAAATGTTGGGAAACGACTTGCAGTAGATAAAGCAGTTAGGATAATTATTTTTTCTTGTGTTATTATTGCAATTATTCCACTAGGTAGTATCTTAGTTGAGGTTTTCAAAAATGGTATTACTGCTATAAGTTATGAATTTTTAACTGAGGTGCCAGGATCAATTGGATCAGGGGAGGGAGGTATTGGCCCTGCAATTCAAGGAACTCTCATAATTATTGGATTATCTAGTATGATCGGCGTTCCGATTGGTGTAATGTCTGGAATATTTTTATCCGAATATGGTGACAATCAACTTGCAAGAACGATTCGATTCTTTAATGACGTGTTTATGGAATTCCCATCAATTGTTTTGGGCATATTTGCATTTTTGATGATTGTTTTAATTTTAGGCCACTTTTCTGTATGGGCAGGGGCTTTTGCTCTATCTTTAATCATGTTTCCTATCGTTGCAAGGACCACAGAGGAATCACTGAAAATGGTTCCTGTAACTTATAGAGAAGCAGGAACTGCACTAGGACTCAAAAAATGGGTTATTACATTTAGGATTGTTATATCTGGAGCAAAAAGTGGAATGATCACTGGGATTTTACTCTCTGTTTCAAGAATTGGTGGAGAAACAGCTCCATTAATAATGACTATTCTCGGAAGCAGTCAATTCTTTAGCAGCATGGATGTGCCTATGGATGCATTACCATTAAGAATATGGCGATTATCTTTACTTCCATATGATAGTGCACAACTTCAGGGTTGGGGAGCTGCTTTAGTGTTAATCATTATCATTCTTGGAATAAATCTCGGTGTTCGATATTACTTTGCAAACAAAAAGGGATCTATTTTCGGACGATTAATTAAACAAGGAGTCTCTGGTAAAAAATGACTGCATTGACTACGCAAAGTAGACCGTCTTTGGACAATTCCTCTTTGAGTAAGGAAGATTATGCGGGAATTGAAATTGAAAAAAAATACAAGATGATTGCAGAAAATGTAACAATTAGTTACGGGGATTTTGTCGCTGTTAAAAATATCACAATGAAATTCCCAGAAAAATCTGTAACTGCATTGATTGGTCCTTCTGGCTGTGGCAAGACAACATTTCTTAGATGTCTTAATCGCATGCATGATATGACAAAAAATGCCCAAGTTGAAGGAAAAGTAATGCTTGATGATATTGATCTTTATGACAAGTCAGTTGATCCGATTTATCATAGGCGAAAAGTTGGCATGGTTTTCCAAAAACCAAATCCTTTTCCTACAATGTCTATTTATGATAATGTCGTCGCAGGTTTAAAGCTAAACGGAGTAAAGGATAAGAAAATTTTAGATGAGATTGTGGAGGATTCTTTGAAAATGGCTTACCTTTGGGATGAGGTTCATAATGATCTGAAAAAATCTGCAATCGAATTATCTGGAGGGCAACAACAAAGACTCTGTATTGCAAGGGCGTTAGCGATTCAACCTGAAGTTTTATTGATGGATGAGCCTGCATCTGCATTAGATCCTATCGCAACTCAAAAAATTGAAGAGACTATCACGGAATTGAAAAAAGAGTATACGATTATCATAGTCACTCATAACATGCAACAAGCCGTTCGCGTTTCAGACTTTACCGGATTTATGTACCTAGGGGATTTAATTGAATTTAGAGAAACTAAGAAACTTTTTACTGACCCAAAAAACGAACTGACCGCAAAATATGTACAAGGGCATTTTGGTTAGATGACTCGCTTAATAGATCCATCATTGCAAAAATTGTCATTTATCATGGCTGAGATGGGGGATATGGTGATTGAATCAATTTCTCTTGCAATTGATTCCTATCTTGATGGAACGAACACAAAAGATAAGGTGTTAGAATTATCTGATGCTATTCGTTCAAAGTATTTTGACGTCGAAGATTTAACATTTGACATGTTGCTCAAATTCCAACCAGTAGCTGATGATTTTCGATTGATTCGCTCTTCCACTGAAATATCTTATGCTTTCTCCAGATTTGGAAGGTATGCATACGATATCACTCTAGTGAGAGATCTTTTTGGAGATATTTCAGAATGTAAAAACGCCTCTCTTGTAGAATCTTCAAAAAAAGTAAAGCATATGATAAAAGAAGCAGTTCTATCCTTTGCAGAACTTGATGTTAGAAAAGCCGTGGCCATAAGAGAAGATGAACGATTCATTGATGCAATTTACAAGGAACGACTTCCAAAATTAATTGAATCAAACAATACAAAATGCGCCTTGGCCGAAGCACTCCTTCTCAGATATTTAGAAAGAATCGGCGATCATGCTGTGTTTATGAGCGATGCCATAAACTATATTGTTACAGGAAAGCATAGGCCCTCTGAAGATAGAATTGCATCACACACAAAACCTAAAGAATCATCTCTTGATTTATAACCGCTACTAAAAGAAAATAACACCATATGGATTACCATCGTATCGCTTACATCAAAGTAGATTGTTGGATGTTCTTGCTTTAATTTTGATTTGTGTTGTTGTAAAATGGATATTCTCGAATTAATTCAATCAAATCTCTTAACGCCAATAGTTTTGTTCTTTTTATTTGGGATTATTGCTGCAAGAATAAAATCTGATTTAAAAATTCCCGATGCGATATCTGAATTTCTGCCAATTTACCTGCTTGCAGCAATTGGCCTTCACGGTGGAATTGAAATGAGAAATACTGGATTTGAAACCATGTTCGTTCCAATGATTGTTGCAATTGGAATGTCTTTATTGTTTACTCTAAACCACTATCAAATTCTAAGACGATTGGGAAAGTTCAACCTCTTTGATTCTTATGCCTTGGCCTCTACATATGGTGCTGTTGGTGCCGTCACATTTTCTGTGGGCTTGTCATTTATCAAAAACCAGGGAGTTACATCAGAAGGGTATCTAGCTGCTATACTTGCAGTCTTAGAACCTGTCGCCTTTATCCTGGCAATTTTTTTGACAAATATGGCAGTTTCAAAACAGATCAAAAACAAAAGAAAATCTCTTGGAAAATTGGAGGATTCTCAATCCGAGTTAGACATTGGGATTAGCGAAACAAAAAGCAATCTCAAACAAGTATTGCATGAATCAATAACAGGAAAAGCTATAGTTATCCTTCTGGGAAGCATAATTATTGGCTATGTGATTGGGGAGAATGGTTTTGAATCCATCAGCATTGTCTTTGATGAATTATTCACAGGAGCGATTGTAATCTTCCTAATTGAGATGGGAATAATTGCAGGTCAAAGACTAGATGATATTAAAAAAGTTGGAGGTTTCTTAATTGCATTTTCAATTATCATGCCCACTTTTAATGGAGTAATAGGCGTTCTAGTTGCGACTGGATTAGGTTTGAGTCTTGGTGGCTCTGTGATGTTTGGATTACTGCTTGCAAGTGCATCATTTATTGCAGCTCCTGCAGTTTTACGACATGCAATTCCTCAGGCAAAACCAAGTCTTTACATAACATCTGCTTTAGGAATTACTTTCCCTTACAACATTATTGTATTACTTCCAATAATGTTTATGGTTTCATCAATTGTACATGATGCCGAATCGATAGACTTATTCAATTATATCTCACAGGGTTTGATATGAAACTTTACAATGTCAAACTCTTAACCGTTACATGTGAAATACTTGCTCAAAAAAATGTAATTGACATCTTGGCAAAACATGAGATCACAGGTTATACTTCTTATGAAGTTGAAGGAAATGGTGCCCGAGGCTTAAGAGGACAGGGACTAAAAAATGAAAAAAATGTCAAAGTTGAGGTAATTATGCAAGAAGAAAAACTTCAATCCGTGGTAGAAGAAATTGCAAGAACTCTGTTTACCAATTTTGCCATTGTTTTGTATGTCAGTGATGTTGGAGTTCTACGTACTGAAAAATTCGTTTAGCAACAATTTTCATCATTACACAAAATAGGAATTTTTTTACTAGCTTTAGTAATATTTGAGATCAACTCTGATAATTGAAAATTTGAAATGCTGTACATTGCTTTTTTCCCCTGGTCTCTTGACTTTACAACTCCACATTTTTTTAAGGTCTTTAGGTGGTGGGAGATTAGGGGCTGGTCCTTTTTTATTTTGTCTACGAAATCATTTACGCATAACTCCTTATTTTTTTGGAGCATTTCGAGAATCTCAAATCTTGTGTCATCGCAAATGCATTTGAGAAGATTGACCCCATTCATATCAATTTAAATTTATATAAACTAATATTTATGTGATTTTATGTCTGATGATAAAAAAATACTATTTGTGTGCGTGGAAAACTCTGCTAGGAGTCAAATGGCTGAAGGTTTTTTCCAAAAATACTCTAAAAAATTTCAGGCATCAAGTGCAGGAACTGAACCGAATTCAAAACTTAACTCTATGGCAGTTCAAGCGATGAAAGAAATTGGAATTGATATTGTTAAACAAAAACCAAAAATTCTTTCTGATGTAATGATTCAAAACTCTTTAAAAGTTGTAAACATGGGATGCATGAATAAAGAATCATGCCCTTCTCTATATGTCAAAGATGTGGTTGATTGGAATATTTCTGATCCAAAAGACAAAACTATGGATGAAGTAAGAAAAATTCGAGATCAAATAAAATTAGAAGTCCTTGGACTAATCAAAAAACTTGAAGATAATAAATGACATATTCAAATCTTAAAATTTTCACAGTCGAATTAATTGGAACTTTTATTCTTGTAGTTTTTGCAACCGGCTCTATTGTTTATGATGTTCAGATAGGTGGTCCTTACGGAGTTTGGTTTGCAGCTTTAGCTCCCTTTATTGCCTTGATCATAGGTGTGTACTCTTTTGGAAAAATTTCACTTGCTCATTTCAATCCTGCAGTTACAATTGGATATTATGTTACCGGGCATATCACTAAAACTCAAATAATTTGGTATTTTGCAGCTGAAATAATAGGTGCTCTTCTCGGGTCTTTGTTTGTTATGATGTTTATTGGAACAGATGCCAATCTTGGTGCAAATGCCCCAAACAATTCATTTTCAATGTTCTTGGTTTTCCCTGTGGAAGTTTTAGCATCTGGATTATTGATGGCGGTAATTTTTACTGTGGTTTATACAAAAGGGCTGAAAGGATTTAGCGGAATAGCTATTGGAGGTATTGTGGGTCTTGATATTTTCTTTCTTTCTTTTATTTCTGGAGCATCAATGAATCCTGCAAGGGCTCTGGCTCCTGCAATTCTTTCAGGAAATATTGAGAATCTTTGGCTTTATTGGAGTGCCCCTTATCTTGGAACTGTGATTGTGGCAGTTTTATTTCGAGGAAAATTCCTAAAGCAGAGAAAACAAGGAAATTAGCAATATTACGAATAATAATGACTAATTTCAGACTAAAATATTGAGTAATTCTAGACTGTTTTCAGATTCTAAAAAAGTAATTCCATCAGGAGTTAATAGCCCCGTACGATATTTTGAGCCCTATCCCTTCTTTACAAAAAAATCAAATGGTGCATACATTTGGGATGAGGAAGAAAAAAAATACATTGACTTTTGTAATGGCTATGGTGCACTACTATTAGGACATAGAAGAAAAGAGATCATTCGTTCTGTATCTGATCAGCTAACTAAAGGAACTCTGTATTGTACTCCAACACAATCAGAAATTGAACTATCAAAACTAATCAAAAAAAATTTTCCATCAATTGACAAAGTACGTCTTGTAAATACTGGTGGTGAGGCAACAATGACTGCAATTCGTCTGGCACGTGGCTATACAAAAAAGAAAAAGATCATAAAATTTGAAGGATGTTATCATGGTGCACATGACTCTGTTCTTGTCAAAGCTGGTTCAGGCTCTGCCCATAATGGTATTTCTGTATCTGACGGAGGATTAGATGAAGTTTCAAAAAATACCTTGGTAGTTCAATACAATAATTATGAAGATTTGGAAAAAACAATAAAGAAAAACAATGACATTGCTGGAGTGATTGTGGAACCAGTTCTTGCAAACATGGGATTGATTTTACCTGAAAAAAATTTTCTAGCTCAAATCAGAAAAATCACAAACGAAAACAATATTCCATTAATCTTTGATGAGGTAGTTACTGGATTTAGAGTAACTGATGGCGGGGCACAAAAACATTTTCAAATCAAACCCGATATTACTACTCTTGGCAAGGCTCTTGGAAACGGGTTTACCATCGCTGCAGTGGGAGGCAGAAAAGAAATAATGGATTTACTCTCTCCTGGAGGAAAAGTGTATCAGGCAAGTACTTTTGCTGGAAATCCTATTTCTGTAAGTGCTGCAATTAGTTCTATTCAAACCATAAACAGGATTAAAAACAAACTTTATCCAAAGCTTGAAAAATACACTTTAAGATTTACTGGGGCTCTTGATGATATGGCAACAGATCTGAAAATCCCTCATCAAATCAACTCCATGGCTTCAATGTTTCAAATATTTTTTACAGACAAACCTGTCACTGATTACACATCATCTAAAAAGTCCAATGCAGATAAATTTCAAAAAATGTTCCATGCGTTGCTAAAAAATGGAGTATTTATTGCCCCATCACAATATGAGGTAGTTTTCTTGTCTGATTCTCACACTCAAAAGGATCTAAATCAAACTCTAGACGCATATGATATTGCCCTCAAATTGGTGAAAAATTGAAGTATGTGGTGGGAGCAAGAGGAAGCCAACTATCGCTTGCACAAACAAAATGGGTTATCTCGGAATTAAAAAAAAATTCTTCGGATCTAGAATTTGAAATAAAACCCATAAAGACAAAAGGTGACACCGATGCTAGGCCATTATTTACTATAGATCAAAAAGGAATCTTTGAGAAAGAAATTGATAGAGCTGTAGCAGAAAACAAAATTGATTTTGCAGTTCACAGTCTAAAAGATGTTCCTTCCAAACTTGATGAAAATTTGATTATCTCATGCATTCCAAAACGAGAAGCAGTCAATGATGTCTTTATCTCTGCTGATGGAAAAACTTTGGACACCGTTAAACCAGGTGCAGTTATCGGTACAAGTTCTTTGAGAAGGGCTGTGCAAATAATTCGTAAAAGGTCTGATGTGATTGTTAAGCCAATAAGGGGAAACATTGAAACTCGAATTAAAAAGGTTTTACAAAATGATTTTGATGCAATAGTTCTTGCACATGCTGGGATTTCTAGATTAGGGATTGATGTGGATTATTCTGTCTTATCAACAAATGATTTTTCCCCCTCTCCTGGTCAAGGCGCCCTTGCTATTGTATCTAGAGTAGATGATGCTAATACAATTTCAATGTTAAAAAAAATCGAGGACCTCAATTCTAGAATAGAGATAGAGGCAGAACGTGCACTTTCTGATTACGTGGATTCAGGATGCCGTTTTCCAATAGGTGCATATGCAAAAGCTAATGGGGATGAATTAATTCTAGATGTATCTGCGTTCTCTGTTGACGGCGAAAAATCTATCATAATAAAAAAAATAGGTTCTAAAAATGATCCCTATTCGCTAGGAAAAATTGCAGGAAAAGAATTGCAAGAAAAAGGAGTAAATGATCTTGCATTAAATTGGAGAGAAAAAGTAGAGGAGTGGAATAAAAAATGACGGGAAAAGTCTATCTTGTCGGTGCAGGCCCTGGAGATAGTAAACTAATTACTCTAAGAGCTGTAGAATTACTCAAAAAAGCCGATGTTGTGCTATATGATAGATTAGTAAGCAAAAAAATAATTTCATTAATCCCAAAAAAGGCAGAAAAAATCTATGTTGGAAGAGCAGTTGGAGATGATACAACTCATCAAAATACTACAAATGATTTGATGGTAAATTATGCAAAATCCAAAAAAAACATTGTTCGACTAAAGGGAGGTGATCCAATCATCTTTGGACGTGGTGGAGAAGAAGCAGAATTTCTAAAGGAGCATAATGTAAAATATGAAATTGTTCCTGGGATTACCTCTGGAATCGGTTCTGCAACTTATGCTGGAATTCCACTGACTCATAGGAAACATGCTTCATCGGTAGTTTTTGTTACTGGCCACGAAGATCCTGAAAAGCGAAAAGAGGCTGTAAAATGGAAAAGGCTGGCCAAATCTGTAGATACCATTGTAATTATGATGGGATTGTCTCGAATTGACTTTATTTGCAAGGAACTAATTGCAGGAGGAATGGATAGGAACACTCCTGTAGCAGTTATTCAAAATGGGACTACTCCAAAACAAAAAACAGTTGTTGGAACCCTATCTAACATTGCAAAAATTGTGAAATCAAATAAAATGACTCCTCCTACCAATATTATAATAGGCAAGGTAGTTGATTTATCAAAAACAATAGGTTGGAAATAATATGATAAATGGAAAAACTATTGCAATTACCCGTTCTGAAGAAGATGCATCAGAATTCATTGAGCTGGTGCAACAAAATAATGCAAAACCAATCCCTCTTCCTACCATTGAACTAGTCAGCAAAGGGGAAATGATAGTTGATGAATTTTTAGAATCTATTAAAAATTATGATCCTGATTATTCGGTTTTTATGAGTTCAAAAGCAGTCAAACTTCTTTTTGATACTGCAAAACAAATTGGAAAATTAGAAAAACTCCAACTAGCAGTAGCCAACACTATGGTGATGTCTGTGGGTCCAAAAACAACTAATGCTCTTGAAGCTGAAGGAATTAAGGTAAATTTTCAACCTACAACATACTCTTCTGTAGGGGTAGGAGAAGAATTTACTCGAATTCATGCTGTTGGAAAAAAAGTAATTGTTCCTCGCTCTGGTGCGTCTACTCCATTTCTAAAGGAATTGCTAAACAAGATTGGAATAGATGTAATGGAAATTCATCTGTATGATGTATGTGCATTTCGAGATACATCCCAATGGAATGAATTTAGGAAACTTTTTGCAGAAAATAAAATAGATGGAATTGTATTTACA
>Ga0210081_1000085_pt1 | contig 19504 bp, 21 predicted proteins | sample White_ThreeSqA_D_FD_185589 | JGI IMG/M metagenome (GOLD analysis project Ga0210081, IMG submission 185589) | Wetland microbial communities from the San Francisco Bay, California, USA, that impact long-term carbon sequestration -... | ecosystem: Environmental > Aquatic > Marine > Wetlands ...
TCCTTGAAATCCATGTACTCCGTCTCCTGAAACTCCATTTGTAAACATGTAAGTCGTCGATAATGCTTCATCAGGAGTGTTTGCAAGCAATGGTGCAAGCTCAACATTCCATCCCTGGTTTTCAGAGATTATTTCAGCGTGAGTAGGGTCGCTTGAGTCTGTAATAATGTAGTAAACTTCACCTCCATCATAGAATCCTTGATGTAAAGGAATTGTTGCTGGAACATTGGTTCTAGATAGTGGAAGCATGAGACCAGTAGTGGTCATTTTGTCTGCTTCTGTAACCATAATGTTATCATTGGAGGAAACAATAGTTCCCCATCCTCTAGATTCTACTATTTTTGCAGTGGATTCATGAAGGCATGCATGATTTCCCGTATGAGTCTTTTTTACAAGAACAGAACCATCAGAGCAGGTGACCATATCAATGGCAAATGAATCACTAATGAAATTAGTCACTAGAAATATCACCATCAGTGGAATCAACATTGCTAGAGATAGTTTTGTTGTAAAGATTGGCTTCATTAAAAAAAAGCATCAGAAATACTATAAAATATTTTTACCAAATTTACATAATGGACAATCTATTTGGAATTTAAAAGTGAATTAAACCAGTTTGGAGAATTTTTTTTGTGCCACTATTGTGCCTAACATTCCAGATAGGACACCTGGAATTATGGTCATAACCCAAATGTTAGCAAGAGTATCTGATGAAGAATGAATTACATCATAAGAGAAAACATCATTAAAAACGTAAAATTCTAAAAAAGTCATTGCAATCATTGGGAAACAAAACATGAAAAACATTGATCCTAAGATAGCCCCTGAAATTTTATTGGAATGCTTGCAAAGAAACTTTCTCCCAGATTTATTTTGAAGAACATAATCTGCAGCTATTGCACTGATCATTGGAGCTACAAACCAAGGAAGATAAAACAAAAGATTTTCTGATGTTAAGATATTTGATGTAATGTTCATTAGAAGAAATGATAATGCAGCTATACTTGCAGCTCCAAATTTGTTAATGGTTTTGGAAGTCAACCAAAAAACAAGCGAAAATGAAAAGGGTAGTAAGGCCATTCCAAGAACTAAAGCAACATAGGGATTAGGATTGAAGTTATGTGTATCACCCTCCGAAATAGGAAGAACAAAGAAAAAAATAAGCCACATTACGCTAAACCAAAAAATTCCAAAAGAGATGGGAAGAGTTGTTTGAAGAAATCCATTGCTTCTTTCCTTTTCTAAGAACATTCGTGTCATACCAACTAAGGATCCAATAGAAACAACCATTATTCCAAGAGCAAGAGTAAGGTGAGTGGGACTAAGAAGCCCATCTATTCCAAATAATTCATGCCAGTAAAAATCTCCAGGCCCTGCAATTATTTGCATTATTGAACCTATGATGATTATTTTAGAACCAAAAACAAAGGACTTTGCTTTTACATCCTTCCTTGTTAGAATAAAAATTAGCCCCAAAATAGCACTTATCACACTTATTCCAACTCCTAAATACAATATACCATGAGAAGGTGTGAAAAAGGTCTCAGGAGTCCTGAGCAAATGAGATGTAATATCCCAACTAGCACCCCACATTGAAAGAGTCACACCTATTTGTGCAATAATAAATGAGATCAGGAATAATCGTATGGAATCAAATTTCATGTGAGTTGTTTTTGAAGTCTCCAACAATCAAACTTGATATGAGAGTTTCATAAGTTCTTCTAATCTAACATCATCCCTCAATAGTCAAAAAGATTGGGCAAAATTGCCCAATCATAGGACGCAATGCCAACCAATAGACAAACAATGATTCCTATTAGCGGTAATTTACAAAGTATTTTACAAATTTTTGTTTAAAAGACTCACGTAGAAATTATCAGTATTAATCATTAGCATCCCCTAAATATCATTTGAAAAAATAAAATTCAATTGGGCCTGTCACCAAATAACAAAACGTTGTTGGTCTTAAGATCCAGGTTTAAAAAATGAATTTGTTTAATTGGTCATAAATAGGATCAGCTAATTTTCTAACAATTAATATGCAGTAAACTAACAATGTTTTCAACAAACAAAAGGATGTTAAAAATGAGAACTGAATCATGTCGTAATTGCGGAAAACCACTTTCAGTTTTAAAAATTTGTCAAACATGCAAGCAACCAAAACAAATCAAATGCGAGCACTGCTTCAAATACGTTGATGATCCAATACATTCCAATTGTGAAACAATTTCAGTATGATGTAATAAATTCAAAAAACATTTATTAAAATTATTTTTTTGCTATAACTAAATCTACTTGATAATTTAATGTAGCTCGTGGATTAAGATTTAGTATCCATGGGATTTTTGATGGGTTGATTGTGGGTTTTGTTATTTTAAATCCTAATTGTTTTAGATTCTGTCTTAAACTGTTTTCATCAAGTGGTCTTTTTACAGAGTTTTTTCCTCTATCATAGTCATAAGGATCAGAAATGACCAAACTTCCCTTCTCTATTTGAGAGGAAACATGTGTTAAGAAATCTAAAGGTTCAACAAGCTCTAAAAGATTCAGAGCCACAATCAAGTTGAATTTTTGTTTGCCAAAAAGTGGAGAAAGTAAATCTGCTATAAAATAGTCAAGATTATCTTTTGACTGTTTTGTTTTTGCTATTTTTATGGCACTAAAAGAGTGATCTATACCAAAAACGGTAGTATTCAAATCAGCCATAGAATTTGTCACAGTGCCTATAGAGCAGCCATATTCAAGAGAGACTTTTGAAAAAGCCAGTTTTTCCAGCTCTTTTTTAATTGTGGAATAAAATTTTGACCTGTGATTCTTTTGATAGATGCCTGTCCACCTTAATTCAAGACTAGTTCTATCATCCATTTTTCGATTTTGGGCTGTCAAGGATTTTTTCACAAATTCTTTCATTTTACCAGATGCAGAATGAAACAATTTACCTCCCAAAGATCGACGATTTGCAAGATATTCAGAAAAATCATTCCACAGTACAGGTATTTTCTCAATAATAGGAAATTCAGATTTACATTTCTTGCATTCCAACATCCCTTCTTCGATTTCATTATGATATGAAAATACATTCAATTCTAATTTAGAACAGCAATTTACGCACCTAAGATAATCTAAACTGAATTCTTTCAAGAGTCAATTTTATGGAATAGTTTTTTGATTAATAGTTTTTTGAATTTAATCAAGATAATATTAAATGTAGTTGCCATGAGTTAAAAACAAAATGACAGAACATGATGAATTTGCAGAAGCTTTGATTGATCAGCTTTTAATTGAAATTAACGAAGAAAAAGAAAACTCTGAGCTGGCGGTAAAGATTGATGAAGATCCTTCATTTACACCAAGATTTGAATCCATAGAGGAAATTAGCCAAAAAATGTTTCCTTGGATTAAACAGAAAATTAATGATTTTACTGGATTAACAGTTCCAGAACAAACCAGAATAGAATTTCTTGAATTAACAGAATTAAAAAAATTGAAAGGTAAGAGAATTTTTACAACAGATGATGCAAGAGAATTTGTAGATTCTTTAGTCGATGCAATATCAAAAGAAGATTTGGGAAAAATTTCAAGTTTGATGAAAAAAGACACACCAAAATATTTTGTTTATTCAACATATGCAAAAAATTACATTTCAAAAATTTCTGTAACTTTTGGAGATTTTCTTGATAACACAATATATCTAAATAAATTATTTTTATCCATATTACCAAAAATAAAACTCTACAATAAAGGACCTCCATATGAAACGAATTTTGGTTTGATAAATTCTAGTTATGTTGGAGCAATCAAAATGGCAATGCTTGAAGAATCTATCCATGCAATACAGCAAACTCTTCACCAGAGAAACAGAGAAGCAGTAAAAAAAGTAAATGAGATTTATGAAGATCTGGCCAAATTAATTTTGGATTTAGATGATTCCTCGCTGTCAAATATTTTTGAATATATGAATTTGGATCCTGTTCCAGATGAATTTCCAATAGCCAAAAGAGCAAACTTGTTTTTTGTTCTTAATCCAGAGTACTTTATCTTGGGTAGTTTACCTCCAGATCAAATGGCCACAAAAGAGGGTCAAATAGATACAAAACTGTCAGAGATGATTCCTCAATTGGCAGATATTTACAGAAGATGGTTAAAACCTAGACAAGAACAACACGCTGCATTAACTGCAATACAGGGAATGGCAGGTTTTTCAATACGAAACATCCTCAAAGAGGATCAAGATTTTAAAAATTATCTTTCAGTTTTCAAAGGAGTTGGTCTTAATGAATATCTCTCCCAAAAAAATGCAGGAATCAACTTTACAAATGAACTTTATGAGAAGCTAGGCAAGGAAGCGTTTGGTAAATTATTGAATGATCCGCCAAATACTAGTGAATTGAAAGATTCACAATTATACCTCAAAAGGATTACAAGATAATAATTGCAAGGAAAATTTGATCCCTTTGTTGCTGAATGGGTATCTTTTGTCACCAATCCAAACTTCAACCTTATAGAGAAATGCTTGAAATTTGCTCAAATCCTAGAATATCCAGATCTAGACATTGAAAAATACATACAGAAAATTAATCACATGGGAATGTCATTAAGAGAATCAACAAACGATGTCAAAAACCCAACTTATCTGATTTCAATTTTAAATGAATTTCTCTTTGACAAATTAGGTTTTGTTGGAGACATGGATGATTATTACAATCCAAAAAACAATTTTCTAAATGAGGTAATAGATAAAAAATCAGGATTGCCGATAACTATGTCAATTTTATATGTTGAACTTGGAAAATTTATCGGTTTGAATTTAAAGATCATTGGATTTCCAAGTCATGTTCTAGTCAAACATAATGAAGAAATGATTTTAGATCCTTTTCATGATGGAATGCTATTAGATATTGATGACTTGCAAGAAATTTTGGATAGAAATTTTGATGGACAGTTAGAATTTGATCCGGAATTCCTTGATGAAATTAAATCTGAAAAAATTCTAGTAAGATTAGCAAGAAATTTAAAAAATTCATTTTTGCAATCGTATGCTCATGAAAAAGCCTTAAAATGCGTGAACATGACTTTAGCTATAGAACCTGAATCAGCTGAAGATATTAGAGACAAGGGAATCTTAGAAGAAAAATTATTGAACCATGATACAGCATTACGATATCTGAATCAATACTTGGAGATTAATCCAAATGCAGAGGATGTTGATTTTATTTTAGAATTTATCAGAGATATTAAAACAAAAATTAATCAATAATAGATTCGATATCTTGACCTTTTTTAATCAGGCTTATTTCATGTCTTGCAATCTTGTTTCGAAGGGCTCTTTTAATGAGGTCTACTTCACTTCTAAGTAAAGCAATTTCATCTTCAAGTTTTGCTACCCTCTCGTAGATTGTTTCTGCATCAGAACTCATGATTAATTATCAGTAAAAAATTGTCTTAAAAAGTTATGGGTAAATTTATTGATGGACAGGTTAGCTTTTTGAACTATAATTCAAATTCCTGTCTGCACTTTTCGCATTTTCCTCTTTCTTGACCAGGTTGACCAAGAATGAAGATTTTACCTATTGTCATACATTCGGGACACATTCCAGTAGTGGCATTTTTGGGTCCGCTGCGTATAATTTTCTGTGTTTTTCTTCGTCCCATGGTTACTATTCAATAAGCGGTCTATTAAATTTAATTTTCATTTAAGGCCTAAAAATAGTTACAAAAAGAAATTTCACAGCAAATTTCCAAAAAATGGCTAACCATATACTTCTACAGTCTTTATTCCTTTTTTGGCCATCATTACGCCGATAAATGTAGTCAGCACTACTACCATACCAACAATAGGGAAAAGCATTTCACTGACCACACCAAGATCTTTTCCTGTTTTAAGCACAATAAAGGAAAACTCTCCAAGAGAGATCATACTTATACCAATTCCAAGCGCAAATGGTTTATCACTTCCAAAGAGTTTCACCCCAGCATAAACACCAATAATTTTTCCAAATATTGTTACAACAGTAATAACAATAATTGGAATCAAGAATGTTCCAATTTCAGTTAGATTCATCAATGCTCCTATTGTTACAAAAAATATGGCCACGAATATTTCTCTTATAGGGGTAATCAGTGTAGATATTTCTTCTGAGAATTTTGATCCTGCAATAATTACACCCGCTAAAAATGCCCCCGTGGCAGCTGAGAAACCTAGATTGTAAGTCAAAAATGATAATCCAAATGCAAGGCCTAATGCAAAGGTAATAGTAATTTCAAATCTCTCAAGTCTGGAAATTAGATTAAAGAGCCTCGGTACAAGCAAGACTCCTAATGAAAGAGTCAGTGTAAAGAATATGGCAATCTTTGCAATAGTCCATGCCAGTATTGATAATTCAAATGAACCAGTAACAACCCCTGAGTGCATTGTACTTATTATCACAATAGCAATAATATCTTCAATTACAAGAATTCCTGTAAGCAATAAACCAGAAGTTGTTTCCATACTCCCTCTATCTTCAAGTACTTTGATAATTACGGCAGTAGAGCTTATCGATAATGCAGCTGCCAAAAACATTGAATCATAGAATCCCCATCCAAACAACTCCCCTACAATAAAACCAATCCCGAGCATGACCATTACTTCTATTACTGCTATTGTAAAACCAACCCTTCCTACGTTTCTTAATTTTGATAAAGGGAATGCAAGGCCTACGCCAAATAATAATAGAACAATTGCGATGTCTGAAAAATTATTTAGCATTTCAATATTCTTAATCAAACCAAATGGGCCAAACGGGCCAATTAAAATTCCAGCTGCAAGAAAACCTAGAATGAGTGGTTGTCTTAGGATATATGCCAAGGCCCCAACTGCGGCACAGGCAATAAGTAAAAACGCCAAGTCTCCAAGTAGATCAATTCCCAAGTTCATGAAATCTAATTACCAATGATTGGATGAGGATTATGACTACCACAGAATATGTCAAAAATCATTTGCCGACAGAGTGATTTTGTGTAAATTATTGTGGCTTGAAACAAATATGGATTCAAAATGGCGCGGGGAGGGGGATTTGAACCCCCGTGTCCAGAAGGACATAGGATTAGCAATCCTACGCCATACCAGGCTAGGCGACCCCCGCACAAAAGATTCTTGAATTAATCTGTAAATAAATTCAATCGTCGCTAAACCTACTATAATTATTAACTATATCATCAAGAGGAACTCTTTTTCCTCCCACGATTTTGAGATCTACTGTAATTTTGTCATCAGATATTGTGATGATGTTATAGGTATTTTCAAACAATCCCCTGACTCGCTCAGAGGTAGGAGTACCTGCATTAACCACCATAAGCTTGCCAAAATTCCAAATCCAAGGCCTGTGTTTATGTCCACATAAGACAAGGTCAACTTCTGTATCCAAGATTGTTCTCAAGACATCTCCTGCATCTACAACCGTTAATTGATCAGATCCAGTATCAGGAATTGCAACAAGGTGGTGGTGCATTGCCAAAATCTTTATTTTGTTTTTGTATTTTTTCATTGTTCGTTCTAGCCAAAGATTTTGTCGATACCCAACTTCACCTTCATTTCTATCAGGTCTAGCCGTTCCAAGAGTAACTAGAACAACTTTATCGCTTAATTCGTTAACATTCTCAAATGGAAAATATTTTTTGAACAATAGATATCCTGTATTTCTATAATCATGATTCCCACTCATTGAAACAATTTTTTTTGAATTAAATTTAGTTAGAAGTTTTTTACATTGTTCATATTCTTTCATCAAACCTTCGTTTGTAAGATCACCTGTCACAACTATGACATCAGGTTGGATTTGGTTTACTTCATCTACTAACTTTTCAAATTTGTCAGGTAAAAATTGAGAACCTACATGTAAATCAGATAGTTGAACTATTATCATTTTAATTTATTTTAGAACATTATTTAATAAACTATCAGTGACCGAATAAGGAAAAAAATTTTGATACACGGTAGAATTAAATAATAAACACCTCAAATTTTGCCAGTTTTGAGCAAAAAAGCTGCAGTAATGAAGGGAGATGGGATTGGACCTGAAGTTGTAGATTCAATGCTAAGGGTACTCAAAGAATGTAATTCACAATCTGAGATAATTTTATGCGAAGCAGGTTCAGAACAATGGGACAAAAATGGACGAAAGGATAAATCATACATTCCAGATGAAACCATGAAAATTTTAGAAGAATCAGATGCATGTTTTAAGGGACCCACGACAACAATACCTGTTCCAAATGCTCCACGAAGTGTTGCTGTAACCTTACGCCAAAAGTTTGAATTGTATTCGAATATTAGACCAACAAAGACCTATGATAGATTAACTCCAGATAAAAAATTGGATTGTGTTTGCTTCAGGGAAGCAACAGAGGGGCTCTATACTGGAATAGAAGCAACACTAACTGATGATGCTGCAATTGCAATAAGAAAAATTACTCGTCAAGGTTCTAGAAGATTTATGAATTCTGCAGTAGATTGGGCAAAAAAATATGATTTGAAAAAAATGGTGGCAATTACAAAAAGAAATATTCTAAAACAAACAGATGGCATATTTTGGGACGAAGTACAAAAAGCAGTTGAAAATACCAATATAGAATTATCAGAGATATACATTGACAACATGGCTCAGCAAATGGTTGTTGCACCAGAACAATTCAATGGAGCAGTGCTGGTAAGTACTAATTTGTTTATGGATATTATCTCAGAATTAGCTTCAGGCCTTGTAGGTTCCATTGGATTGATTTATTCTGCAAATATGGGAGATAATTTTGCAATGTTTGAAGCAGCTCATGGAAGTGCTCCGCAATTTGCAGGCCAAAATAAAGTAAATCCCACAGCTACAGTTCTTTCAGGTGCATGGATGGTAGAATATTTAGGAGAAAAAGACATCAGAGATGCAATATTTTCTGCAACAGAGCAAGTAATCAACGAAGGAAAAACTGTAACATGGGATATTGGAGGAACAGCATCTACAACACAAATGACTGATGCCATTATTTCTTACTCAAAAACAAATCTAAGAAAATAATCATAATTTTTTTGATTCAACTAAAATTAATTCTTCAAAAAACAATTTTTTTCTAGATAATACTTTTGATTTTAAGCCTAATTTTTCAGAATATTCTATTAATTTTTGATAATTTGAGAGGGAAGAGGTTACAAAAATAAATTTGCCCCCAGGTTTCATTTTGTCAAAAACTGAATCAAGAATTTTTTTTGGGATTTCAAAACCTTCCAACCCTCCATCAGTTGCAATATCCAAAATCTCATCTGTAGCCAGATAAGGAAGATTACAAACTATCAAATCAAATTCATAGTTTAATGCGTCTGCGCCATTACAACAAATTAGGTTACTAGTTTTGTATGTTTGATCTTTCAAAACATGAAAATTAATGTCAGTACCTACAACAAATGAGAAATTTGAATTTAACAATCTAGTAAGATATCCTGATCCACTTCCTACATCTAGTGCAGAATATCCTTTTTCCCTTTCAACATAATCCGCCATAAAGAAAGTATCCTCTGAAGGGGGGTACTCGTCATATTCCATAGATTTGTTCTGCAATTTCAATTATCTCCTCTGTTGTTAATTCATCTAATCTTTTTTCGGATGTAGATTCCTTACCAAATTGTTTGAAAATGTTAGAGATTTTTTTTCTCCTATAAGAAAAAATTTTGTTTATCATTTGAACCAAGTTACGATCTATAGATCTTTTTTTAGTTATTCTTAAAACAATTGAATCCACATGAGGATTTGGAGTGAAATTCTTTTTTCCAACGTCTAGAATATTTTCAATTTGAAGTGTATGATTCGCAATAACACTCACAGATCGTCTTTCCTTTGTTGATTTCGTTAGTAATTTTTCTGCAAATTCTTTTTGAACCATAATCACCCCATGAGAAAAGGATGTTGTTGCAAGCCATTCAATCGCATCTTTACTTTTTGAGTAAGGCAGATTAGATACAAAAATTGAAAAATCCTCATTTATTTTGAATCCATCTCCGAATTTTATCTCGATGTTAGGAATTTCAGAAAATTCAATCTTTGCTTTATTCACAAGGATTTCATCTGCATCAATAGAGATGACCTTTTTGGCATGCTTTGCTAATAGAGGAGTAAGAATTCCTTCACCTGTGCCTATCTCATATACGATGTCTTTGGATGTGATGTTTGCCTCAGAAACAATTTTTTCAGCAATCGATTTAGAGTTTAAGAAGTGTTGTCCGAGTCTTTTTCTCTTTATCATCGCTTTACAAAGAGATTCATTCTACTCTCTCCAGTAATTTCTCCCATAATTCGTTCTGAAATATGCTTTACTGGTTCTTTGAATCCTACTCTTTCTTGCAAGTCTTCATAGCTTTCAAATTTTCTTTTATCTCTCTCTTCAATCATGATTTTCATGTAGGTTTTTCCAATTCCTGGAATAAGCTCTAAAGCATGAATTCTAGGAGTTAATGGTTGAGCATTGTTAAGGTAATCAACAAATCTTGTTTCGTTTTCAGTAACAATTTTTTCAACTACACCTGGCAATTCAGTTTGAGCAGATGAAGAGATATTTTCATAATCTAATTTTCCTAAAACAGATAGAACTTTAGTTCTTCCCTCTTTTCCGATGTAGATTTTTTCTCCAATTTCAAAAGTAGAATTAGGAGCACCAAGAATTTCTAAAAGTGTCAGCCTTTCTTCGCCAATGGCAGTAATTATTATTCCATCTCTTCCTCTAACTGTGGTTGATTTGCCTCTAGGATTGAAATCTAAAACATATGCGTATTCTTCATACTTTCGCGGTGGTTGATGACTCCCATGCAAGATTTACTCCTCCTTGTAAACTAAGAATTCCCCTTGATAATGTTGAGCATTTTTTCAAGAGTCTCAGCAAGAATGAGTTTTTTCCAACCAAATGTGAATGAACGTAGTTCTGCAAGACTAGTTGGTCTAATGTTAACAATTTCTACAGCCTCTTCTTCAGTTAATTCACATTCCTTCATCAGTTGTTTTTTCATTTCCTTTGCATCCTTTGGGTCTATTGTGACAAATTTTGAAACATAATCAAATGTCCATCTTTGAATTTGATCCATTTCTTCTGGATCAACTTTTCCTAAAATTTCTTTAACCTCTGAAAGAGATACAGCTTGTTTCTTTTTTACTTCTTCCATATCATACACCGAATGGTTTGATATGATCTAATCTAGTGATTAAGGTTTTTGTTTTATTGCCTAATTTTACATCAAGAACTACAGAACGTCTTCCAACATTGATGATATTTCCCACTTTTCCGTGATATCTCCTATGTGGTAAGCCCTTGTGTTGTCTAGGATCAATGATAACAAGTGCCTGTTCACCTTCATGGTATTCCCTAAGTAAGAATGATACCCCTCTTGGAGCGGTTTTTGTCATTACTTTTCTGGATTTGTGCTTAAACCCATGAGAACGACCTGAAGATTTCTTAGTTGCCATATCTGAGTTGAATCTCATGGAACCCTATTTTAACACTTTTCTTTGAAAACGGGCAAAATAATCAGATTGGCTTCAAATTGGGAGAAGTTTGGAATTCTTCGATATCTTGTTCATGTAAAAATTAAGATCAGGAAATTCTAGTTGTATGGTATCATAAAATAACAAAATCGAATATTTTGAATTTAGACAAAATCTGATTAGTGTGTCTTCACAGGATAGTTTTAATTAACATTTATCTAATTCACGTAAAAAATTACTTTATGAATACCAATAATCACACCTCAGTAGGAAATACTATTAGTTCTTTGGTGTCAGAATCCAATAAACTACAAGACAGTATTACTCAGATGATTAAAGATTATCAGAATGTTAAGATAGAAGATGTTATTGGACTATATTTCCAAGTGATTAATGTAACATCATTTACAAAATCTCTAAGTGAAGGTAAGCTTTTGATTGAAAAAAATTCAGATGATTTTAAAAAAATAGAAGAGATAGAAAAATACATAGATGAGAAATTCAATGGATATTTACATCCTCTTTTAATGTCTCAATTAGAAAAAACAATAGAATATTTTAAAACTAATCTTAAAAACACAAGTACAAAACAAAACTCTAAAACTAAAAGTGAGATAGAAAAACAAGCAAAAGATTTTGAGCAATTGCGCCAACTTATGAGCACTCAAGAATTTGTTAATCAATACAACAGAGTTTTAGAAAAATCAAAGTAAATCACAAATCCAATGCCATGGCAATGAGTTTATCAAGCCCTTCTTTTCCACATTAGTTTATGGTAGAAAATTTAGCAAGAAATTTGGTTCAATTAAAACAAGATTTTACAGTTGCATATGAAGGAAATAGTCATATTCAAGAGGTGTTACCATTAACAAAATCGGATTTGTTTCCTTTGGATGAAAATCATCTTGAGTTACTTCATGAATTTGCAAAAAAAAATCCAATCTATTATAATTCCTATGAACAAACAATCGGAAAGGTTCCATGTCTAGTGTATGAGGGAGATATTAACGAATATTGGCTAAACAGCATAAGTCACGGTGCAAGTTACCAGCCATTTTATCCCACATGGATTCTTTCTGCTTATGTTATTTCTCTAGCTGCAAAAAATCTTGGATTCAAAGAAGTTTTGGATATTGGCTCTGGAGATGGCAGAATTGCTTATTGTGCAAGAATTTTAGGTTTAGAGACATTTTCAATCGAGGTGGAAGAGTCCCTAGTGAATTTACAAAAATTGATTACCATTTCATCAAGAATTGATTTTAATCCAAAATGCGCTGATGCAGTTGAATTTAATTATTCAGACTTGAATTTACAAAGCCCAGTATTTTTTATTGGTGGTCTGGCACAAATGGGAGGAGATATTTTAGCAAACAGCATAATTGAAAAGCTAAATGAAATTCCAGATATTAAAAAAAATACAGGAATAACATTTGCTGGAACATATTCTAAAAAATATTTTCCAGGTACAATGTCAGAAGGAATGTCTGAAGGTGGATGGAAAACAGTTATTGAGAAAAATAATTTGAAGGTAATTCAAACCATAATTTTGCCTACAGTATGGACATTTGATCAACCAGTTGACACACCATACATTTTTACGAAATTTCAGTAGATAAAATAAATTAAAAATAAGAAAAAGTAGAAAAAAAATTCTACATATCAGAGAGTTCTGTATCACTAAATTCATCATCAAGTGCTTCTGATAGAGCCAAATTTTCTGGCGTCTCTACAATTGTTTGTTCTGAACCATCAATGGTAGCAACCTCTAGTGTTTCTACCGGAGATGATTCTGATGAATCATCAGTATCAGATGTATCTTTCTTTGATGTTTTTTTAGTTTCTTTTTTGGCAGCTCCTCTTTTTGGTTTCTTTTCAGCATCTTCAGGATCCATCACACCCGCTTCACCCAAGGCAAAAATTACTTCCTCTTCTGGATGATGAGGGCTGTCCACCATTCGTGCAATTCTCTTTTTTCCAGATTTTTTAAAGTAGATTCTGTATGTACTAGTGTGTGCAACCACATTTCCACCAATAGGACGGGTTGGATCACCAAAGAAAACGTCAGGAGATGCCATAACTTGATTTGTTGCAATCGCAGCACAGTTGTAGGTTTCTGCAATTCTAGATAGAAGATGAACAAAATGATTTAGTTTTTGTTGCCTATTTGACAAGGTTCCTCTTCCCAAATATTCAGCTCGGAACAAACCTACTGCAGAATCTGCAATGATTAATTTGATGTTATTTTCTTCGATGATAGGCCCTACTTCTTCAAGAATTAATGTTTGATGTGCACTGTTGTATGCACGTGCAACAATGATATTATCAAGAACTTTTTGTGGGTCCATACCATTTGCATTTGCAATAGATACAATTCTCTCAGGTCTAAAGGTGTTTTCAGTGTCAATGTATAGTGCACCACCTTCTAATCCGCCTTCTTCTTTTGATTTTTGAACTTGAACACACATGGTAAGGCATAGTTGTGTTTTTCCACATCCAAACTCACCATAAACCTCAGTTAGTGCTTGCGTTTCAATACCACCATCAAATAATGTGTCTAAACAATTAGTACCAGTGGTAATTTTACCGATATCTTGTCGTCGTTTGTAAATTTCACTTGCACTAACAAAATCTTTTGAGAGTAATCCACCCTCAACTAGATGTTGACGTGCTTTGTTGACAATTTTTTCTGCAGTATCTTTTTCCATTCCAGTTATGTCTGAAATTTCTACTGGACCCCTAACAATAAGATCCATGATGTTATGAATTCCTGCATCTGCTAATTTTTTTGTAGTTACAGGCCCTACACCTGCTAAACTATCTAATCTTAAATCTTCCATACGGTATCGTACGGTACGGTACTTTATAAGCCTACTGTTTTAAGAAATAGACACAAGTGTGTAATACCAGATTAATAAAAAACGGCTATCGCTTCTTTCTTCTTTGTCCTGGTTTGTTTTGACCAGGAAATCGACCTAATGTAAATCTCTTTTTAAAATTGCTCTTGTTTCTAAGACTGGAATTTGTTCCGGTAATTTTTCTTCCTTCAACTTTAGGAGTTTGACCTCTAACTTTTCCAGCTTTAGTAAGCGAACCGTGAGTTGCCATAATTATTCATGTTGTTAATTGAATTTATGTATTTGGAAATCACCAATATTTGGCCTTAACTTTCTCTATTACCAATTCATGTTCTCTGCTCTTGTTTCTAGCATATCTTTCCATTGCACCTAACGGAATGCCTCCAAGTGTTCTGGCAATACCATTGAAAAAGTATCTTTGTGGACCTTTAGCGCCTGTTTTATTCATAAATTTCTGAATTCCATATTTGAAATTGTGTTGCCAAGTTTTGTAAAGTACTCCTAATTGGGCAGGCGTCATCTCATTTCCAATGTTGAAGAAATCAGACTTTTCTAAAAGCCCGATTGGAACAAATGTCAATGCAGTGGTTGTAAACATTGAACCTGGTTGCTCGTGCTCTAATTCACTTATCAAACGAATAGTCTCCCAAGAATCCTCAGGTTGCTCATCATTATCGAGTCCCATAATCAGGGTAAATGCAGGAATCCAATAATCCTTGTTTAGAGTTTTTACGCCTTCTTTTACAACCCAATGCCATTCTTCAGGATGATAGGGTGCAAGCTTTCTATCAGCGTATTTCCCAATTAATCGAAGGCTTCCAGTTTCAAATCCAGCTTGTACGCCTGTCATATTATCCGGCCCAGATTTGATGATTTTAGATAGATTGGGAATTAGTTTTTCATCTGCAATTGCACCAGCCAGTGTTCCATGGGTAGGATTTGTATGTTTCACGCCAGTAGACATAATTGCAGTAAAAAGTTCTTCTAATGCTTCACGGTTTGGTTCCATTCCTTTGGCTGTTCTTGGGTCCATTCCATAAACAAAGATATCATCGCTATGTATCCAAGCTGATGTTGTTCCTCCCTTTTTCATGTTAATTTCGATTTCCCTTTTGACTTTTTCTGGAGGATAGTATCGAAGAGATCTTAGAGTAACATCGCAAAATTTACAACCTCTTCCACATCCCCTCATCACTTCAACCATACCATGCATGCTTGGTTCAACAATATCAGGAATTTCTTCAAGATCTGGTCTATCCCAAAAATTAACAAAACGACCGTGGATTTTTTTTCCGTTTCTTTCAAATTCTTTTATGTTTACCTTAAAGTCGCTTCTTTTTCTGAAAGGATCCATATTTTCAAAATCACCGTTAATCAAATAATTGAAGAACCTTCCAGCATGACCGTCAATTTCCGGAGCAATTCCTCCAAGCTCTCCTTCTAAAATAGCGTAAATTCCAAATTCTTGAATTTTTTCAGGATCATAATTGTATTGCCAAGTACCCGATGCACCAGAGATAACTTTGGCTTTACTTCCAGTTTTTTCCTTTGCTGCTTTAATTCTATGATGTAATTCTGTATTGTATAGTTCATCATATGAAATTTGTTTTCTACCATAGGTAAAAGTCATAGTAACTGGACCCATTCCAAGAGGATCCATTTCATATGTGCCAACAACTTCAGTGTCAGGACCTATGAATTTTTCAATGTGATCAGGATGAGCGACCACAACTTCGTCTCTCCTAAAGCCATCTCTAAGTAATCCAGCCTCAAGTTTTCTCAAACCATAAGGAGCGTAATTTGCAACTCCGTTTGTATGAGGGATATAATTGCAGATAAAGTCAAAGAGGATTTTAGGAGTAACTTGATTTTTTAAAATCTTATACCAAAAACTGTTTTTATCTCTATGTGGATCAATTGCAGGAGCACAACCAAAGAAAGTAGCTAAAGATAAACCCCTATACGGGGACATTAGTGTCCTATCTGCTGTTAGAACAATTTTTGGATTGCCCATCTCCTTCATGGCAATAATTTCATGATTTATTTTAAACCTTGCTCGCTGAACCTAATATTTTTCTAATATTCCAGCCTTGTTTCTATAAAAATGACCAAATTCTTTGTTTGATAGTAGATGATCCCCATCAAAAACCGTTCCATCCTTGCAAACCAAATCTTCGCCCATGCAACAGCTCCCACAAATCCCAACACCACATTTCATCATTCGTTCAAGACTTGCTTGAACAAAAAGCCCCTTTGAGTGAGCAATCTGAACTGTTTTGTACATCATTATTTCTGGACCACATGTATATACGCCATCAAAATGGGTTTGATCAGTCAATTTTTTTACCATGTCAGTAACAAAACCTTTTTCACCATAAGTTCCATCATCAGTAGAAACAATAATTTTGTGTGTGTTATTTTTCAATAATTTACTAGCAAAGTCTTCAAAAAAAACTTCGTCTTTTGTTTTTGCTCCAATTAATAGAGTGACATCATCAGATGGTTTTACAAATTTTAATAATCGCATCATTGGTACAAGTCCAGTTCCACCTCCCACAAGCAAGAGTTTTCCAGATTTTAAATCAAAAGAATTCCCATAAGGTCCTCTAATTCCAATTTGATCACCTTCTTTGATATTAAATAATCCTGTTGATGAAGGACCATGCTTTCTAACAGTAAATGCAGCTTTCCCTTCTTCTAATGAAATCATGACACTCATAGGCAACTCGTTAATTCCTGGAATCCATACCATTGCAAATTGTCCAGGTAAAACAGTTGGCATTATTTTATCAGAATAAACCAGAGTCCTTACAGTTGGTGTTTCATCTATTACTTTTTCAATTTTACAAATTGTAGTATGATTAGTATTTCTTTGCAATTCCTACCATTTCCTCAATTTTTGTAATTCCTTTTTTTTTCATATAATGTAACATGCCATCATTAATCTCATTAAAAACGTCAATCCATCTATCTCCTACTGCACTTCCTAATTGAACTGCAGATGCTCCTGCCAAGAAAAATTCTACTGCATCCTCCCAAGTTGAAATACCACCACAACCAATTATTGGAATATCATATTTGGATGAAATTTCATAAACACACCTAAGGGCAATCGGTTTAATTGGAGTTCCCGATAGTCCTCCAAATTTATTGCTTAAGATGGGTCGCTGAGTTTCAGTATCAATTGCCATTGCACGAACTGTATTGATTGCAGTTATAGCATCGATTCCTGAATCTATTGCTGAACCAACTGTTTGTAGATAATGTGTTGTACCCAAACCTATTTTTGCAATCACAGGAACATTTGTGGATTTTTTAACGGCGGTAACAATTTTCTTTACTAATTCTGGATCGTCTCCTACCTCAAGACCTACTTTAGCAACGTGAGGGCAAGATAAATTCAATTCAAATCCAGCAATTTTGCAATTATCAAACTCTTTTACCATAAATTCAAAATCTTCAGGAACAGAACCTACAAGACTTACAATAATCGGCACATCATTATTTTCTTCCAGCATTTTTGCGAAATACGATGCACCTGGATTTGAAAGTCCTACTGCATTTAGCCATCCCCCGCCATTCACACTAAATATTGTTGGATTGGGGTATCCTTCCCAAGGTTCTTTGCTGAGAGATTTTGTAACAATTGCGCCTGCCCCAGACCTATGAAGTCTCTTAAAAACATCTAAAGAAATACCCAAAATTCCAGACGCAAGCATAACCGGTCGTTCCAGATTAATAGGACCAATTGAAGTCGCTAAACTTGCTTCCACTTTGGTCATAAACTGTGATTCGAATATAACAGTTAAGCCAGATCCAAGTTGTTACCTTTTTTAAAGGAGACTTTGAATTAACTAGTCATGCATTCCGTAGTTTTGACAGAATTTGGAGTATCAGTTTTCAACGAAGATAGACTAGAAAAGGCCTTTTCATTTTCCAATCCTGTTAGAGATTATTTAGAAGTTAAAAACAAAGAAGCCAGATTAGATGAATTAGTGGATTTTCTGAGTTCGCTTCAAAGAGGAGTAGTAACAAACGATTCTGCTTTAGTCAACATTTTGAAAAAAAACTCCATTGACATTCAATTGATGGATGAAGAAGAATTAGAAGAAATTCAATCATCAAAACCTCAGATAATAGTAAATTCAGGATTTGCAGAAAACGTTTCTGATGCGTTAAGCAAATTAAGAGAATTTGCCTTAGGTCTATCTTCTTCAAAGGTAACCACCATATCAGAAAGTCCTGATTTGCACATAATTCAAGCAATTAATTCGCTTGATGAGGTTGATAAGATTGCAAATGCTTTAAGTTCAAGATTAAGAGAGTGGTATGGATTACATTTTCCAGAATTAGAGAACATTATTGACAGCATAAATGGATATGCCCAAATTGTAATGGCCGGAAAACGTGATGCTTTAACAAAACAAGTTTTTGAAGATGCAGGATTTCCTGATTCAAAAGTAGAGATGTTGTCTTTAATTGCATCAAAAAGTAGAGGTGGAGACATTTCAGAAAAGAACTTGAAGATTGTACAATCCATGGCAAAACAAATGTTAGAATTACACGATTTGCGAAAAAATCTTGAAGATCATGTTGAATCCGAAATGGAGATTGTTGCACCAAATCTTTCTGCAATTCTAGGACCAGCAGTTGGTGCAAGAATCCTCGGAAGAGCTGGAAGCTTAACAAAGCTTGCATCAATGCCTGCAAGTACAATACAAGTGATAGGAGCTGAAAAAGCATTATTCAGATCATTGAAAACAGGAGCTCAGCCACCTAAACATGGGATTTTATTTCAACACACTATGGTTCATGCAGCACCAAGATGGCAAAGAGGTAAAATTGCAAGAGCGATTGCGGCAAAAGCCGTGATTGCAGCTAGAGTGGACGTTTATGGAGAAGGTCTAAACGAAACTCTTCTTGACAAACTGAACGTAAGAGTAAAAGAAATAGGAAAAAAATACGAAGTCCCAACCGAAAGAGAAACAAGAAGAATTGATGATTCAAGGCAAGGTAGAAGAGATTTTGATAGGAGGAGCGGAGGATTCTCTAGAAAAGGAAGAGACAGTAGACCACAAAGAGACAGTAGAGATGATTCTTGGAGAAGAGACAGTAGACCACAAAGAGACAGTAGAGATGATTCTTGGAGAAGAGACA
>Ga0210081_1000086_pt1 | contig 19419 bp, 23 predicted proteins | sample White_ThreeSqA_D_FD_185589 | JGI IMG/M metagenome (GOLD analysis project Ga0210081, IMG submission 185589) | Wetland microbial communities from the San Francisco Bay, California, USA, that impact long-term carbon sequestration -... | ecosystem: Environmental > Aquatic > Marine > Wetlands ...
TTAGAATCAAAGCAGGTCTCCGAACCAGAAGAAGCTACTCCAGAACAACTAGCACGTCTTGAACAGCTAGAAAAACAAATTGCAGATTTAGAATCAAAGGATAAATAATATTTTTTAAAAATTAATTAAAAATTTTTTGTAGTGCTAAATGGAATTACACTTGATTTGATTTCCATGTTTCATTGAATCGTTTTATTGCTTCTTGATATGCCTTTATTGAATCATCTCCAGAGGTACTCAAAAATTTTTCCCATTGATCATTAAATTTCTTTATTGAATCAATGTTGGTTTCCTTGAAAATATTTTCAATCAACTTATTTTGCTGTTTTATGTATTCAGGACCAATTTCTTCCCATGTTTGCTCCCAACTAGCACTAACTTTCTTCAATAGTTCTGCATCTGATTCAAGTGCTCTTTGACATGCATCATGATAAGTCATCAATGTATCATTTGTTGCTTTTTGCCATTGTGCTAGTGATTCTTTCCACATGTCTAGTGAAGCATTGTAATCTTTCCAAGCCTTATCAAATTCAGTTTTCTTTAAATTAACTTTAGGCTCTTTTTTTGGCTTTGGGGTAGTTTTTTTAGCAGTTTTCTTTTTTTGTTCCTTGGGCTTCTTAACCGCCATAATTTAGATTAAAAATGCTAGATGTTAAATCTTTCAATAACGCTTCAAGCACATTTTTGTATTTTTATAATTTTGATGCCTTGTTGAAACTAGGAGTATGGATTTTATCTTTATTATTAAATAAATCATAATGATGCTTGCAAAGGCTCCTTTTTTCCTTAAATCCGATCTTTACTGTGTGAATTGCCTTTGATTTACACTCAGAAATACTACACTGCATACTTCCGTAACTTTCTTTTTACTAATAAAATTTTGAAATAATACAATTACCAATAATGCCAAATTTTTTATGATTGATATTTTTGTAAAAAATCATGTCAGAAGATGAAAAGGGAAAAAGATTCTTAGAGTTAATAGATGAACAAAATAATTTACAATGGAGCATAATCGAAAAATTAACTTTATTGATAAAACAGAATTGGGATTCTTCTGAAATACAAAATGATCTAAAAAATTATGTAGAAAGACACACAACAATTACTAAGGAACTTAACAGTCTCGATTCTGATAACAGTATTTTATAATGCGGAATCTATCATCAAGGCGATAAAAAGCACTGCCAAATAAGGACTAGAAAATTTAAACAAAGTCCATGCAGCTCTTTCCATTGGTTTTGCAATTACCCATGATGACAAAGCCACCATTACAACACCCGAAGCAATTGCTGTCCATAAGTAAACGGCTCCAACCATTGGTTCATTATTTTCAGTTACCATGAAGAATGGAGTTATAGAAAACAAAACCATTACAAAAGTTGACAGAGCGATTACCCTTGAAGATGTTTTCTCAGACTGAACTGCAGTCAACATTGGAACATTTACTTTATTGTAGTCTTCCTTAAAATGTAAAGTTAGAGCCCAGATGTGCATTGGAATCCAAATAAACACCAATCCGGCCATTGCTAATCCCATTGTCCACAAGTCAGACATGGTGACTGCTACCCAACCAACCATTGGCGGTGCACCTCCACATAATCCTCCTAAAATGATATTTGTTCTAGAATTTCGTTTTAATGCATAAGAATAAACAAGAACATTGTTTGCCAACCCAAATGCAATAAATGCAGTTGCCCAAAGTCCTTGTTCTAATGATGTAGTAAACGATATGGCAAATGCAAGTACAAGCGAAATACCTGCCAAAGCTAATCCAAAATTTCTTGCCTTCACTGCAGGATAGATCCGTTTTGATGGAAGCGGTCTATTTTTTGTTCTCTCCATAATGGCATCAATATCTCTATCATGATAATTTGTCAAAGTATTTGCTGCAGCAGATCCTGCAGCAACTGAAAATAATGCTAATGCCCAGGTAGCTGGAGAAACTTGAATATCATAAATATTTGAGGCAGTCAAAATAGCTCCAAACGCAGTGAACACTAACAGATACCAAATTTTGGGCTTTGTTAATTCATAATACACAGAAACACGTGATTGAGATTTTTGTTTTTGCAACGTTAATCCTTATCCTCTGATGGCATATATGGCATTGCCTTTTGTCTAGATTTCATTTCAATAAAAGATTCTGATGACTGAATCCCGTCAATCCTTCCTATTTTCTCTGAAACCATTTTGTGCATTTGATCTAAAGATTTTGCGTACATTGTCACTAAAATATCAAACCTGCCTGTAACTTCAGCAACTTCTCTTACTCCCTCTATCTTGAAAAGCTCTTTGATAATATGATCGCGTTTTTTAGTATCCATGTTGATTCCAGTCAAAGCCTTTACGTTGTATCCTAACTCAGAATCATTTACAACAATAGTAAATCGCTCAATTAACTTTCTTTTTACGAGTCTCTTTATTCGAGAGTATACGACAGAAGAATTGACATTGATTTTCTTTGATAATCTAGGAATTGAGATTGATGCATCATTTGATAATTCTGATAAAATTTGCAAATCAAGATCATCAACTTTGGCCGTTTAAAACACCCGTACGAATGTAGATTTCCACATCTTATAAAGTTATTATTGAAAAAATTGCAAAAAATATCTAGATTTTTCCTTTTTTGTATAGCATTTCTGCTAATAAAACAGCACCTTTTGCAGATCCCATTTTTTTATTATGAGAAAATAACATGTACTTTAATCCATTCTCAAACAATTCTTCTTTTTCAACTCTGCCAATAGTTGTAGTCATTCCTCCACCTACTTCCCTTTCCATTCTTGGTTGAGGTCTGGTTGGATCTTCGTGGAATGCATAGTAATCTTTTGGTGCAGAGGGTAATCCTGACACTGAAATTGTTTTGTTGTATTCACCATAGGTTTCTTTTGCTAATTTAGGATCAATTACTTTTTCAGTTTCTACGAATACAGATTCAGTATGACCATCAATTACCGGAACACGAGTACAAGTACAGCTGACTCTGATGTCACAATCCTCAATCTTTCCATCTTTTAGTTTTCCTAAAATTTTCCTAGTTTCTGCCTTTACCTTACCTTCTTCCTTTGGAATGTAAGGCAAAATATTATCTGTAATTCCCATTGCTGAAACACCTGATTTACCACCACCTGAAATGGCCTGCATTGAGGTCATCATTACTTTTTTTGCCCCATATTTTTCAACTAAGGGTTTGAGTGTAATAGCTAAACCAGTAGTAGTACAATTTGGTAATGGTGCAACCCATCCTTTCCAATGTCTATTCTTTTTTTGAATATCTAGCAATTCTGCCTGATCATCATTTATGCCTGGAATTAGAATTGGAACATCCTCTTCATATCTAAATGCTGAACTCGTTGAAATTACTGGAACATCTGCAGCCATTTTAGTTTCAATGGCTCTTGCTGCTTCTGATTCAACTGCTGAAAAAGCTAAATCTAATTGAGATACATCTAATTCATCAATTCTTCTTACTGTCATTTCTTTGATATATTCCGGAATTTCTCCTCCTACATCCCATGCAACAATTCCACTTGCATCTCGTATTGCATCTAGGTACTTTTTACCAGCAGATCGCTCTGATGCTGCAATTTGAGTAACCTCAAACCATGGGTGATTATTCAAAGATTGGACAAATTCTTGGCCAACAGAACCTGTAACTCCTATGATCGCAACACGTTTTTTATCCATGAGGCAAGTTACGCCTATTCAATTAATAATCGTTATCTGCGATTGACCAAAACATACTATATTAGGAAATTTACTCTCCAAACGTGAAACTAGGCTCAAACATAAAATCACACATTCCAGTACCTCATGGTGGATTATACTCCATTTCCGATCCAAAAGACGGTATTTTGGATTTTAGCTCAAATGTTAACCCATTAGGGCCAAGTCCAAAGGTAATCAAAACAATCAAAGAAAATCTAAATTCTTTGGCAATTTATCCTGATTCAGAATCGATTAGCCTAAAAAAAAATATACAAAAATACACCAAAATTCCTATCTCTCAGATAGTAATAGGAAATGGTGCAAGCGAAATTATCTATAATTTTTGCAAGGCATTCTTTTCATCAAAAACCTCTGTATTAATTCCCGTTCCAACATTTGGAGAATATGAGGCAGCTTCAAAGCTTGCAGGTGCAAAAGTTGTTTTTTTTAAAACAATGAATTTGAAAAAAGATCTTAATGATTTTATTTTACAACTACCTAAAAATGGATGCATCTTTATTTGTAATCCAAATAACCCAACAGGATTTCTTCTTGGCAAAAAAGAATTAACAAAAATAATAATTGCTTCAAAAGAAAAAAATACATTAGTTTTCTTGGATGAATGTTTTATTGAACTAGTACCAGAACAAGATGAATCAGTTATCTCCCAGATAAAAAATCATGAAAATTTATTTATCTTGCGATCCTTTACAAAATCTTATGGTTTGGCAGGAATCAGAATTGGATATGGATTAGGATCAAAAAATATAATTTCCATATTAAATCAAATTAAAATTCCTTGGAATGTTTCAGGATTAGCACAACAAGCAGCATCAGCTGCAATTTCAACTCCAAATTATCTGGAAAAAACTAAAAAATTAATTAAAATTGAATCAAACTTTCTCAAGGAAAAAATTTCCAAATTAAAAAATTTTGAGTTATATGATTCAGAAACAAATTTTATTTTAATTAAATCTAGAATCAAATCGTCGGTAGTTCAAAAAAAACTATTGAAAAATAAAATCTTAATCCGTGATTGCAGCAGCTTTAGAGGATTAGATGATTTTCATATAAGAATTGCCGTAAAAACAAGAGCAGAAAATCTAAAACTCATTAGAGGATTACAGAAACTATGACTTCTTTAATGATACAAGGGACTTCATCTGGGGCGGGAAAATCCACACTTGTTACAGCTCTATGTAGGATATTTGCTGATAAGGGAATTTCTGTAGCTCCATTCAAGTCTCAAAATATGTCTAATTTTGCCTATAAAGGTAAAAATTTTGAAATTTCGCGTGCTCAGGCAATACAGGCAATAGGAGCAAGATGTGAAATTTCCCCAGATCTTAATCCTATACTCCTTAAACCTCTTGGAAATTATTACAGCAATGTGTTCCTACTAGGAAAAAAATTCAAAAGAATGCATGCTACTGAGTATTATCAAAAATTTGTCAAGACTCAAGGATTGAAGACCGCAATAAAATCTCTAGAAAACCTTCAAAAAAAATATGATCTTGTAATTTTGGAGGGCGCCGGTTCACCTTCAGAAATTAATTTAGATAAATTTGACATAGCAAATATGAAGATGGCTGAAAAAGCATGCTCGCCAGTATTACTTGTGACTGATATTGATAGGGGAGGATCTTTTGCTAGCATTGTGGGAACATTATCTCTATTAGATAAAAAATATCAGAAATTGCTTAAGGGGTTTATTTTTAATAAATTCCGCGGAGACGTAAATATTCTAAAACCCGGATTTAAAAAAATTAAAAAAATTACTAAACGACCAGTTTTGGGGGTTGTGCCGATGTTTGATTTTGATCTACCTGAAGAAGATTCGTTAAACGTAGATGCCAAAAATATTGTTTGGAATAAAAAAAACTTGGACAAAATTGAACAAGAAATTGATAAACTGAGCAGATTAGTTTCCGCGAATTTGAATATTAGAGAAATTGAGAGATTGATTAAATGATTATCGAGTCAATCACTGTGATTATTTTTGCATTATTGATTGATTTTACATTAGGAGATCCTAAAAATAAATTCCATCCAACTGCTTGGATGGGATCTTTACTTGCAAAATTAACTCCTTTCATGCAAAACTCATCTAGTAATTTAGAAAAATTAGGAGGATTTTTCTTAATAATAATTGCATCTAGCATTGTGATTTCACTTTTAATAATTTTAGATCTAGGGATTAACTTGATAACAATAGATTATTTGTCCTTTTTAACTTCTGTAATCATTTGTGGAATTCTTCTAAAAACAACTTTAGCCATTAAAGGAATGGAAAAGCATGCCTTGGAAGTGGTTGATTCTTTGGAGCAAAACAATATTGAATCTGCCCGAGACAAATTATCTAAAATTGTTAAAAGAAACACATCAAATTTGGATAAAAATCATGTTTATTCAGGCATAGTAGAGAGTATCAGCGAAAATACAGTAGATGGAATAACTGGACCTCTATTCTATTTTGGAATATTTGGATTACCAGGTGCATTTCTTTATCGATTAGTTAACACAGCAGACTCGATGGTTGGCTATAAAACACATATTTTCAAAAACATTGGATGGTTTGCAGCAAACTGTGATAAAATTCTAAATTATTTACCGGCAAGAATTACAGCAATCATAATGATTTTCAGCGCAATGATACTTGGGAATAATTGGAAAAGTTCTTTTAGAATAATGAGAAGAGATGGAAGAAATACTGATAGTCCAAATGCTGGATATCCAATGGCCGCTGTTGCTGGAGCATTAGAAACAAAATTTGAAAAATTAAATCATTACTCTCTAGGTGATGGAAATGTTTTACTCTCAAAAGAACATGTACTCTCCACTATTTCCTTAATGAAGGTCACTTCGATACTTTTTTGTGGAATAGTAGTAATTCCTATTGTTGTTTTGCTTTCATTGTTAGGATGGTGGATTCATGCTTAAAGAGATTAGTTCTGTATTTTCATTTTTGACAATATTTCCAACAAGTAACGCAAATCTTGAAACTGTTGCAAAACACATGTACTTGTTTCCAATTGTTGGTATTGCAATTGGTTTACTTGTAGGCTCTTTGGGATTCGGTCTTTCTTTCTTTTTAGATCCATTAATTGTAAGTTTGCTAGTTGTTGCATCATTAGCCCTAGTTACAGGAATTCATCATACTGATGGATTAGCAGATTTTACAGATGGTTTGATGGCAAAGGGATCTAAAGAAAAAAAACTTGGGGCAATGAAAGATCTTTCTACTGGTTCTGCTGGAGTAGTGTCTATTGTTTTGTATCTTGTAGGACTTATTATTGCAATTTCTTTATCTACAGGATTTCAACTATTTCTTGCAATTCTTCTAAGTGAGATTATTGCAAAGTTTTCCATGGTCTTTATGGCAAGTTTTGCCAAATCTGCTTCTATAGGATCAAATTCACCATTTGTTGAATTGATGAAAAATAGAAAAAAGCTTCTTGTAGCACTCACAATCACAGTAATTCCATTGATATCCCTTGGAGGAACTACCGGCTTGATTATTTTTATCTCATGTACGATACTAACCCTACTCATTATGGGAATATCCTCTAGAAGTTTTGGAGGTATTACCGGAGATATTTTAGGTGCAACAAACGAAATTACTCGACTAGCGTCTCTTTTGATTTTTGTTTCAATATGATTGGAATAATCATGGCTGGAGGTATGGGAAGCAGGATGAATTTATCAAATGAGAAATTATTGTTAAAATACAAAAAACCAATTATTTTACATGTTGCTACCGCACTGACTGATTCTAATTGTTTTTCAAAAATTTTTTTTGTTACAAGCAAAAACTCTCCTAAGACAATGGAATTTCTTTTGGAAAATAATTTTGAGATTATAAAAAGTTCAGGAAACGGATATGTAAAGGATCTAAATACTATTTTAAAATCATTCAATGATCCTATCTTCATTTCTTCAGGGGATTTACCACTTCTTGATGCTGATATCATAAAAAAAATTGTTCAAATTTATGATCCTAATGAAACTTGTACAACAATCTTAGTTACCAAAAAATTTCTTAATTCCTTAGGAATTTCTTCTGGTTTTGAAGTTACTTTTCAAAACCAAATTTGTGTTTACACTGGAATTTCTATTATTAATTCTGAAAAAATATCTAATCTAGATAATATTAAAGAAAACTTTGTTATTTTGGATGATAAAAGAATTGGATTTAATGTTAATACCAAAAATGATTATGATTTACTCAGCGCTTCCTGAGACTTTACCATTAATTTTTGCTTTTGATCCTGTTGGTTCTGCGATTGCATTACCACATGAATTACATGCAATTGCTGTTGATGCGTGAGAGTATACAACTTGTTGTTCGCCACATTCACTGCAATCCACTTTTTGGAATTTACTTGATGGTTTTGGAATTTCAATATGATCTTTCTTCATGCTGCCACCAACTCAAATTTCTTAATTCTTACTCCAAGTTTATTGTATTTCTTTTTGCAAACAGTACAAGTCATAAGAGGAGTAACTTTCTTTGTGACTTTTGCAGGTTTGGCAAGTTTTGGGAATTTTTGTCCACCATAACCTTGTTTTCTTTCTGCATGTCTGCGTTCACCTCTTGCAGAACCTCTTCTTTTCCCAGCCTTGTAAATTGATATTTTCTGCTCAGTATGTGTCTTACACTTTGGACAATACTTACGCATGGTCTTGGGAATGTTCATATCAAAAAAACCGACTTCACGGTAATTTAAGCATTGAATCTATAATAGGCGCAAATCCTAAAAAAATATGTGATTAGCAGTCTTGCAAAAACAATTTCCTCTTTAAATTCAGTTGCTATGGGTGATAAAAAAGCCGATCTGGTACTAAAAAATTGCTCTCTAGTATCGGTCTACACAAATGAGATTATTCCAAAAACTCAGATATCTGTCATTGGAGATAGAATCGCCTATGTTGGTCCAGATGCCAGTCATACTGTTAGCGCAAAAACAACCATTATTGACATAAATGAAAAATATGTGAGCCCAAGTTTTGCAGATCCTCATATCCACATAGATCAATTTGTTTTACCTTCAGAACTTGCAACAAAATGTCTTCTTTGTGGAGTCACTTCTCTTTTTTCGGATCCCATTGATATCGTTAGTACTACTGGATACAAAGGATTCCAAGAATTTCTTAATCTAGGTAAAAATTTACCTGTTAGGATTTTTCAAGTGGTTCCTGGCGGTTTACCTGTTGATAGAAAATTTAGTAACAGTAAATCTCTTACCTTATCACAAGAAAAAAAAGCAATCAAAAATCCAGATGTTCTTGGTTTAGGTGAAGTTTTTTCCTGGACAAAAGTCACACTACGAGACTCTAAAACTATGAAATCATTATCTAACATGATTGAAAATGATTGTATCATTAATGGGCATACTGCTGGTGCAAGTGAAAAAAAACTCAATGCATATGTTTCATCTGGAATTTTATCTTGCCATGAACCAACAAATTTTGATCAAGTCTTAGAAAGATTGAGATTAGGTATGTGGATCATGATTCGTGAAGGATCAATAAGAAGAGATCTAAAAGACATTATCCCAAAAGTAATGTCAGAGAAAATTTATCAAGACCGTCTTATGTTTTGTTCTGATGGATTAGATCCGCTAGACATAACTAAATTTGGACACATTGATCATTGTATTAGAGAATCGATTAAACTCGGATTGAATCCTATTGATGCGATAACCATGGCTTCAAAAAATTGTTTTGATTATTATAATCTGGGAAAACACTTGGGTGGAATTGCTCCAGGCAAGCTAGCAGATATGATTGTTTTTGATGATTTGAAATCAATAAAACCATCCAAAGTTTTTGTCGGTGGAAAATTAGTAGTGTCAAATGGAAATTTGGTAATTTCTATCAAAAAGAAAGCCATCCCACACTGGTTAAAAAATACTGTGAAACTGGATAAATTTTCTCCAAAAGACTTTGAAATAGAATCTAAAAAAAGAACCGTTCAGGCAAATACAATTTTTATGCAAACAGAAATAATTACAAAATCAAACTCTGCAGATCTTTCCACTCGTGACGGCAAAATATCACCTTCAATTGAAAAGGATGTTTGGAAGGTTGCTGCATTTGATAGAATTCATGGAACAAAAAAGCATGTAGTTGGATTTCTTGAAAATTTTGGAGCAAGTATTGGAGCCTTTGCATCCACCTGGAGTTTTCATGAAAATGATCTAATTGTTATTGGATCTAATGAATCTGATATGGCTATGGCTGCAAACACTCTTAGAAAAACTCAGGGGGGATTAGTCGTAATAACCTCCGGAAAAATTCAGGCACTATTACCACTACCACTTGCAGGAATAATCTCTACCGATCCATTTGGAAAAGTATCTTCAAATTTTGAAAAAATTAATAACGTTATTGTGGATTCTGGATGTAAATTTTCCAGACCTCACCTAATTCCGTTATTTCTTCCCTTTTTGGCACTGCCCTCAGTAAGAATTCTCTCAAGGGGAATTATTGATGTGAAAAAAAGAGAATACATCAATCCGATCAACTAAGTAATATTAAAAAGGGGGATTCAGGGGATTGAAGCTGAATCTCAATGGCATCAATACAACAAGGACCAAATGGACCTGTTTTAGTTCTAAAAGAAAGCGCTTTACAACAAAAAGGTAGAGATGCACAGCAAAACAACATTGCAGCTGCAAAACTGGTTGCAAATTTGGTAAAAAGTAGTCTAGGTCCAAGAGGATTAGATAAAATGTTAGTGGATTCTTTGGGAGATGTTACGATCACAAATGATGGTGCCACTATTCTAAAGGAAATTGATGTCCAACATCCAGCCGCAAAAATGATGGTGGAAATTTCAAAAACTGTTGATAATGAAGTGGGAGATGGTACTACATCATCTGTAGTTTTTGGAGGTACTCTTTTGGCAAAAGCAGAAGATCTATTGAAAAAAGATGTTCACGCATCAGTAATCATTGATGGATTTCAGGCAGCAGCAGAAAAAACTCTAGAGATCTATTCCGAAATGGCAAAAAAAATCAAACCTGATGATAGAGAATCTCTTCTTAAAATCGCAATTACCAGTATGCAATCTAAATTAATTTCAGAAGACAGTGACATACTTTCCAAAGTTGTTGTAGATTCTATTTTAGATATAGTTACAAAAAAAGGAGAAGTCTATTCGGTAGACCTTGATAATATTAAAGTGGAAAAGAAAACAGGAGGTTCCATACCAGACACTAAGATTGTTAGAGGAATTGTTTTGGATAAAGAAATTGTTCATAGCGGCATGCCAACAAGAATTGAAAATGCCAAAATTGCTCTTCTAAATACCGCATTAGAAATTGAAAAAACTGAAATGAGTTCTGAAATACGAATTACAGATCCTACACAAATGCAGATGTTCTTAGAAGAAGAAAATAGAATGCTCAAATCAATGGTAGATAAACTTCACAATATTGGTTGTAATGTCTTAATTTGCCAGAAAGGAATTGATGATATTGCTCAACACTATCTTGCAAAATATGGAATTTTGGCTGTTCGCCGTGTAAAAGAAAGTGATATGATAAAACTTGGAAAAGCAACTGGAGGGCGTGTTTCTGCAAATCTTGAAGATCTTACAGAAAAAGATCTAGGTGCTGCAAATCTTGTTCACCAAGCTAAAGTTGAATCTGATAAATGGGTATTCATTGAAGGTTGTAAAAACCCACAGTCAGTTACACTCTTGATACGTGGCGGATCACAAAGAGTAATTGATGAAGTAGATCGTTCAATCCATGATGCTCTTATGGTAGTCAAAGATGTAATTGAAAAACCAGAAATTGTTGCAGGTGGAGGAGCTCCTGAATCATATGCAGCATCCCAACTTAAGGACTGGGCTGATAATTTCGATGGAAGAGAACAACTTGCTATTAAAAAATATGCAGAAGCATTAGAAATCATTCCACTTACCATTGCAGAAAATGCAGGAATGGATCCTATCGACACTATGGCAAAACTCAGAGCAAAACAGAGTCAAGGTAGAAAATGGACTGGAATAGATGCTAGAAACACTAGAATCTCTGACATGTTAACAATTGACGTAGTAGAACCGATTGCAGTAAAAGAACAAATCATCAAATCTGCTACAGAAGCAGCCTGTATGATTCTTAGAATTGATGACGTTATTGCCACCTCAGGAGCACCAGGCGGCCGTTAATTATCTTAAAAATTTTTCTTAAACCTTAAGCATTTCCCAACAAGTGATTTATTGTGCACAAAATAGGTATTGATCTTGGCGGAACTAAAATTGAAGGAATTCTTCTTGATGATTCCTTAAATGTTATTCAAAGAATTAGAGTACCTACTCCCAAACATGATTATTATAACATAGTTGATGAAATTTCCTCTCTTGTTAATCAACTTTCAACAAATCTTCCTGATTTCACCTTAGGAGTTTGTACTCCTGGTGCTATTTCAAAAAAAACTGGATTGCTAAAAAACAGCAATACTCAATGTTTGATTGGAATGCCTCTTAAAGATGATTTAGAAAATAAATTTAGAAAAAAAATCTCAATGGAAAATGATGCTAATTGCTTTGCCATGGCAGAAGCAACAATTGGAGTTGCAAAAAATTACAAAGTGGTTTTTGGGGTAATTATGGGAACAGGTGTAGGGGGTGGAATTGTAATTGATGGTAAAATCCATCATGGTAGAACCAATATTGCTGGCGAATGGGGACATCATACTTTACACCTAAATGGAAACAGATGTTACTGTGGAAAACAAGGGTGTGTTGAAACTTATCTTAGTGGACCTTCATTAGAGAAAAGATGGAATGAACTTACTGGAAAAAATGAATCATTATCTGATATTATAAGGAATTTTGATTCCTCTGCATTTAACAAATGGAAAAAAGAATTTTTAGATAATTTTGGAACTGGACTTGCAAATGTTATTGATATTCTTGATCCTGATGCCATTGTTATTGGAGGAGGTTTATCAAACATTGATTTTCTTTACTCTGAGGGAATCAAAAATGTATATCAAAAAGTGTTCAGTGACATTGTAGACACGCCCATTTTGAAAAATTCACTTGGAGATTCTGCTGGAGTATTTGGTGCTGCAATGCTAAACCAAAATTACTGAGGACATCCTTCCATCTTTGAAATAAAATAACCATCAGTCATAATTTCGATTTCAATTTCCTCTGGGACGGTTTGAGTATGACAAAACCTACATTCTTCTAGAGTTACTTCGGATTCTCCTTCACCTATGCTTTTGAGCCATTTTTTTGCAAAATCTATTGCTTTTTCAATTTCTTTGGTGTCAGTAACCACATCAAAATGCATAACATGGCCATCTTTTGCCTTCACATAGGTATCAAAGACATGAAAGTCCATAATGGCTAAATGACTTTTTGATTATTTTAGATTATTGTTAAAATACTTGGGTTGAATCAATATCTGATCCTATTGACATATCTGAATATTCTTCAGGATTCAAAGAATAACACACTTTAACTTCAAATTGAATTATTTCTGCTTCTTGTGAGGATAATGATTTCAGCTTTTCTGAAAAGCTTCTCTCAAGGGTATTTTTTATAATTAAATTTCGAATTTCAGTTTTTGTTGGTTCATCAGTGATGAAACTTACGGTACCACGAAATTGATATCCTTTTAAATTGTCTTTATTGAAAACTGCAATGGTTACCCAAGGATTAACCTTATAATTTTTGTAAGATTTGTGTTTAAAAAAATCAAGCCAATAAATTACGTTATCTTCAACTTTAAAGAAAATTCTTGGAGAAATATTTGTTAAATTACTTCCACCAGTTGTTCCAACCACAAAAACTCCTTGATCTTCAACAAATTTTTGAATTTCTTCCGGAATCTTTACCATGTTCTAATAAACACAAGTCCATATTAAAGGAGTTTTGCAAAAATCAACATTGATTTAATTATCTGAATACTTGGATTGAATTTGTAGTATCTTGTCTACGATTTCAAATACATTTGCATCAAGTTCAATACTTGTTAAAATCAAACCAGCCCCTCCTATAGGTAGAGTCATACGATAAACTTTCTCATACTTTGCCAATGCAAATATCGGTTTTCCAATTTTTGACACTGTTTTTTTCCTTGTGGACCACCGATAGATAGCTTGAGACAAAGAAGTTTCTGTTTCTTCCCTAGTTAGATAACTAGCGATTCCTGGCCGCATCTTATCGTATAATTCTCCATAATCATAAATTGCTGCATACCTAATTTTCTTATCACAATTCAAAATTTCATCACAGATTTTTTCATAATCCATAAAAAACAACTTTTACACTCAAATAATAATTTGATCTTCAAGATTCTCGGAATCGATTCACTTATTGTGGTTCAATAGTAGCTGGTGGTTTGCTTGAAATAGCATATGTTACCCAAGTTACGTCTTCAATCTCATTTGTTATTCTGTTACTAATTTTCTCTAAAAGTCCATGTGGTAGTCTTGTCCAGTCCGCAGTCATAGCATCTATTGAATCTACCACTCTGATCATTACAATATTTCCATATTTTCTTTCGTCACCTACTACTCCAACTGCTTTATCGTCTCCAACAGCAGCATAAGCTTGCCAAACATTTCTGTAAAGATTTGCCTCCATTAGTTCTTCCTCAACGATTTTACTGGCAAGTTTTGAAATCTGGAGTTTTTCAGGTGTAACTTCACCGATTATTCTGACTGATAGTCCTGGTCCAGGGAATGGATGACGCATGAATAATTTTTCTGGAACACCTAGAATTTTTGCAATTTCTCTTACCTCATCCTTGTACAATTCCTTTAGTGGCTCTAAAATATCCAGATTTAGCCACTCGGGAAGCCCTCCTACATTGTGGTGGGATTTTATCACAGCAGCAGGTCCTTTTGATACACCACTCTCAATAACATCTGGATATAGTGTTCCCTGCGCCAGCCACTTGAAAGGTCCATTTTTTTCTGCAAACTCTGAAAAAACAGTAACAAACTCTTCACCTACTATTTTCCTTTTTTTCTCAGGATCTTCTACCCCTTTTAATTTGCCAAGAAATGCTGCTCCTGCATCAATTGAAGTAAAATTGACTTTGAAGTTGTCCTTAAACATCTCTTCAATCTCTTTTTCTTCATTTAATCTTAAGAGTCCATTATTTACAAAAACACACTTTAATCTATCACCTATTGCTTTGTGAATCAGCAAAGCAGCAACTGTAGAATCTATTCCACCACTTACTCCACACAAGACATTTCCTTCAATTTGAGATAATTTTTCTACTTCTGATTCTATGAATCCTTCCATAGTCCAATCTTGTTTTGCTCCACACACTTTTAACACAAAGTTTTTGAGAATTTCAGTTCCTTGTTCTGTATGTACTACCTCAGGATGAAATTGAATTCCGTAAATAGACTTTTCATCAGAAGCAATAGCAGCTGCCTTGGCACTTTCAGTGTGTCCGATCACTTGAAATCCTTTGGGAATTTCTTCTGCTTCATCACCATGGCTCATCCATGCTCTAACTGATTCTCCAACTCCACTTAGAAGATTCTTGTCATTATCTATTGTAAGAAGTGAAGAACCATACTCTTTATTTGCACGCTTTACCTTTCCTCCAAATTTATTGACAATCAATTGATGTCCATAACAAATTCCAAGCAAAGGAAGTTTCATTTCAAAAATTCCATCATCAGGAATAGGTGCGTTTGAGCTGTAGACACTTGATGGACCTCCCGAAAAGATCACTCCTTTTGGATTATGTTTTTTTAATTCTTCTAGAGAAATGTCATAAGGAACAAGTTCTGCATAAACTGAAAATTCACGTATTCTTCTGCAAATAAGGTGACTGTATTGAGATCCAAAATCTAAAACAACAATTTTATCCATTTTATCACTTTTTGGTATTTTCTAGCATGCGTGTAAGAGACCAACCCGCAGTATTGATTATTTCATTTACTCTTTCTTTTTCTTTATAATTTTTAATTATAATTTCCCTAATTTCTGAACCACTCTTATTAATTACAAAATCTATGATTGAATCTTTTTGAATTTTACCATTGTCCGCATCAAGCGTATCCTTTCTCTTCATTTCTCCGATAATCCTATCTATAAAAAATGACTTGAAAGGAGGAACATCTACATCAACTTTCAAATCTTCTTCCAAAATTATCTCAACTTGTTCTGGTGTGACAAAGGCGTTTGCAATAATTCGGCCTTCGCTTCCCTTAGTTATTGGAATAGATTTTTTCTCAATCTTTGGCTTTTCCTCAGTTGGTTTTTTTATAGTCTCAAGAGATGAGGCCTTGGTAAAGCTTGATTCTTTTAACATTGAATCTAACACCAAAAGTCTCTTTTGAAGTATTTCAATTGATTGAGTGTGCCTATCGATCTGCTTGACCAGTTCTTCTCGCCAACTAGCAATTTCTTTAATTTGTTCCTCCGATTGCTTCATAATCGAATTCATGTAGATATGGCTATTAAATGCATTCTAGGTAATTATAATATCTAAATTTTTGATTGTGATCTTTTTAAATCCCCTGATAGGATCTGAGGTTGTAAACAATTCGGACTTTGTTTTTAATGCAAGCCATTCCAAAAGAGTTTTCCCCTTTTTTAATTTCTTTATTTTGATTTTTTTATCTCTTGGTTTTGTATTTGAAAATTTTCCAATTTTATTCCCAAAATCCATTCCTAACAAAATTATTTTTTTGGCATTGAAGTGATTCGCTAGAAAAACAGCTCTATCTCCATCCGTAAAACCACCAAAGTTATGTAAATTACCAAACGGTTTTGTTTGAGTGGTTCCTAAACAATTTTTAAAATTTCTCATTAATCCTAGCTTGTCAATATTATCTCCATGAGCATGAACCACAAAAATTGTGTCAGTTCTTCCAATTTTTTTTAAAATTTTTTCGTCGCCATCAAGATCTGTCACGATAATGTCTGGTTTAATTCCGTTTTCTACTAGAGGTTTTACTGCACTATCGGCTACAATTTTTACAGTTTTTTTAAAATTTTTTAATCTTGGAATTGCTTTTGAAAGTGAAGGCCCAGCTCCGATAACCAACACATTTTGATTTCTGATTATCTTTTGGAGATTTTTGATTTGATTTTCTCCATTCAGCATACCTTCAAGTAAAATAGCAGACTGGACATCAGCCTTTTTATCATATTTGAATTCCTTTAGGATTTCATTGTATCTTTTAACCCATCCTGAAATCATCATATAGCTCAAATTGATACAGTTCATGATAAACCATATGGCAAAGATTGGAAGCGTGCGTGTAGGAGGCAAAAACCCTGTAAGAATAATGGGAATTTTAAACACTAGTAGAGAATCATTTTATAAAAAATCCGTTAAAACTAGCTCCAAAGAAATTTCTGAAACTGTTAAACAAATGGAGTTGGATGGAGCTGACTTTGTAGACGTTGGCGGAATGTCTACTGCCCCTTATCTGAGGACACTAGTTTCAGAGAAAACTGAATTAAGTAGAATTTCAAATGCAATTAAAATAATTCAAAGAATTTCAAACCTTCCAATTTCTGTAGATACATGTCGTGCCAACGTTGCAAAATCTGCACTTGATTTGGGGGCAGAAATAATTAATGACATTTCCGGATTAAAATATGATAAAAAAATGATTAATGTAATATCAAATTATGATACATCATTAATTTTATGTGCATTTGATACAAAAACAGTTCTTGGAAATCAAATTACTGCAACCAAAAACCTTCTAAAACAAAGCGTCAATATTCTAAAAAAAATTGAATTTCCATTAAACAAAATAGTTTTAGATCCTGCGATCGGATTTTTTAGAAAATCTGGAAATGGTCCATTTTTTACTAAAATCCGATCTGATTGGTATGAAAGAGATCTCCAAATATTATTAAATTTAGAATCAATTAAACAACAATATCCTATCTTAGTTTCAGTTTCAAACAAATCATTTGTTGGGAAACTAATTAAAAAAGAAAATCCATCTGATCGATTATTTGGCTCTATTGCTGCAGAGGTGATCTCAGTATTGAATGGTGCAGACATAATACGTACTCATAATGTTTCACAGACAAAAGATGCTGTTCTGGTCGCATCAGAGATCTCTAAAAGACACAAAGGCTTATAATCAATATTTTACTTTCTTTACAAGGTTTAGTTGGAATTTAAAGAAGGATTAACTTTTGATGACGTTCTTCTCGTACCCAAATTTTCTGATATTACAAGCAGATCTCAAACTAATTTAAGCACAAAACTATCTCGAAACATCTCACTGAACATACCATTTGTCAGCGCAAATATGGATACTGTAACCGAATCTGCAATGGCTGTTGTTATGGCAAGAGCTGGGGGGATAGGAATAATCCACAGGTTCCTAACAATCCAAGAACAAGCAAATGAGGTACTCAAGGTAAAAAGATCTGGAAGCGTAATAATTGAGAATCCCTATATCATAAATCAAGATAAAACTGTTCAAGATGCAATAGACTATGCTGAAGAAAAAGAAGTTTCTGGACTTTTAGTAGTAGATTCTAATTCCAAACTTGTGGGTATTGTAACAGATAGGGATTTACTATTTGAAAAAAATACCACTCATCTAATCAAAGAGGTAATGACCAAAGACCTTGTTACTGCCAAACCTGGAATATCATTGGAAGAGGCAAAAGATATCCTCCATAACCATAGAATTGAAAAGTTACCAATAATCGATGAATCAGGAACAATTAACGGACTAATAACTAGCAAAGACATTACAAACATTGAAGATTATCCATCGGCTTCAAAGGACAAAAAAGGAAGACCTTTAGTTGGTGCTGCTGTTGGAGTGAAAGGGGACTTTTTAGAACGAACTGAGGCTCTTTTGGATGCAGGAACGGATGTCCTTGTAGTTGATATCGCTCATGGTCACAGCGAAAATGCAATCAGCACTATTAAAAATATTAAAAAGGCATTTCCAAACTGCGAACTAATTGCAGGAAATATTGCTACTGCAAAGGGAGCTGAAGATTTGATAAAAGCAGGTGTGGATGCAGTTAAAGTTGGAGTTGGCTCTGGATCAATTTGCATTACTAGGGTAATTACCGGTTCAGGAGTTCCTCAATTAAGCGCAGTAATGGATTGTTCAAAAATAGGACGAGATCATGGAATTCCAATTATTTCTGACGGAGGAACAAGAACATCTGGTGATGCTACTAAAGCTTTAGCAGCAGGTGCATCATCTGTAATGGTAGGAAGTATGTTGGGTGGAACAGACGAGTCTCCAGGTACTGTATTGACCAAAAATGGTAAAAGATTCAAAGTTTATCGTGGAATGGCTTCTCTTGGAGCCTCTTTAGGACGCAAATCCAAAGAAACAGGTTCTATTTCTTTTGATGAAGATCTTAATGATTATGTTGCTGAAGGAGTAGAAGCTCTTGTCCCATACAAAGGAACGGTAACAGATATTCTCAAACAACTTACCGGCGGAGTTCGTTCTGGCTTAAGTTATTGTGGTGCACATTCAATTACCCAGATGCAGGAAAATGCAGAATTTATTAAAATGTCAAGAGCCGGCTTTGCAGAAAGCCAGCCTCATGATGTTTCAGTAATGTAGGTAATTTTTTAAGCAGTATAAGAAGAGAATTCCATATGCTTGCAACAAGGACAATAATTGGTTTTATTGTAGGTAGTATAATTATTGGAATTGGTGTCTATTCTGTAATCGCCAGTCTTGGATTTCAAACGTACCCAATTA